>OKTH01000992.1_pt1 | contig 13959 bp, 10 predicted proteins | sample 1606361 | NCBI WGS metagenome assembly OKTH01 (sample SAMEA3879575, study PRJEB24766) | human gut metagenome | biome: human-associated habitat; feature: feces | place: USA | collected 1985/1987 | reverse complement strand
GACTAATAATCAAATTATTACTTATAAGTATAGTAATAATGATAGTAATTATCCTTCTATGGCTACGGTGAAGGACTCCCCGGATGATAAGGGGAATGTCTATGTGTATGATAATGAAGGAAAAAATATATCTGTTGAATCAGAATATGAAGGAGTTACTAACTATAAATTTGATGATAGGGGACGTTTAATTGAAGAGAAAACTTCTACAGGAAGCACGTATTATGCTTATGATGAAAACGATAATGTAATAACAGAGAATGATTCTTCTTTGGGTAAAACGACTTATAGATATGTGTATGATAGTCATGGAAATTGGACGAAAAGAATATGCAACAATAAAGATATTACTACGCGCACCTATTATTATGGTAAATCTCCTGAACTATTTCCTACTTGGATATCTTCTAAATTTGTAGGTTCTTGGGGCGGAATCAATAATAAGGCGGATGGCAGTACTGAATATCTGTATATGGATTTGGATTTCAAAAGTCATTCTATCAAAGATAATTTTGCCGATAATATGATAGGTACATTTCAGTTTAAGGTTCGATTACCGGAAGGACAACCGATGACATTGGGCTCCTACTATATCTATTATGTGCGTATGGGAGGGAATTACGCTGTCATTAAGTTCAAAACTTATGGGCCTTATGGCGAAGAAGAGTTTGGACGTGACACTGCTTTTCAAGCGCTTCTGACTTATGATCCGCAAAAGAAGACAATGGAGATCAGTAATATTATCAAAGTAGTACTGAATTCAGGAGAAAAGACATGTGCTATCAAGGAACAAACAATGACCTTCATGCAGTAATATAAAAGAGGCAAAGATAAAGAGTGGGTGGTATAGAATGTAATATTGGTACGAAAGGAATCGAATTATGAAAAAGCTATTTGTTTTATTTGTGATGAGTTTATTGGTAGTTACAGCTTCCGCCCAGAAGTTTTCGTGGCCGCCTAAAAGTTTTCCAATGAAAGTGTCTTTTGCCGTATCGGAAGAGGTGAAGTATTATTGGGATGTGCAGGGAGTCCTTTGCACGGGTCGAGGAAACGGAGGTTATAAGTTCAGGGTGTTGGGAACAGCCAATCACGACTTTACGGCAAGTAGAAGCATTAATTTTTATTACATAAGTACAGGCAATAAGACGACAGTGGCAGGCGCGTATTATTTTCCTAAGGTGAAAAAGGGGCAACAGTTTAGCTTTGAGATAGTCTCTGCCTTTGCGGGATATACTCCTACGGGTTTTCAAGGGTTTTATATTCATGATGAGATGTTGAGCATACCCAAAGAGGAAAGGAAAACCGAAACAATAGATAATATGCAGCAAGTGGCGACTGACAGAGCCTATGATGATTCGATACGTATGGTAGATTCAATAGCGGCAGTGGCGGCGGCAGAGGCGGAAATGGCCGCAGAACGTGCCGCCCGTGTAGTGACAGCTCCAAAATATCCGGGAGGAACCAATGCTTTGTATGCTTTCTTACGGGAGAATATGCATAAACCTCAGATTGCAATTGAAACGGCGGGATATGGTACTACTACTGTTGAGTTTATCGTGACGCGCGACGGTACTGTTACCGGTGCAAACTATAAAAGGCGTTGTGTTGAGCGTGTTGATAAAGAAGTATTGCGGCTGGTGAATCTGTTGAAGGGATGGACTCCGGCAACGAAGGGTGGTCAACCGTGTAATGCCGTAGTGCAGATCTCTATGTCTATTTTTCCTTCATTTAAGGCTTCGGCTCAATTTGTAAGAGTAGTGCAATAATGATGCCTGAGACGGCAACGAAATGCTGTGAGTCTTATGAAAGGGGTGCGTACGAAGTGCCGTGTTTTGGTTCCCGGCATAAAGGATGGAGCCTCCTTCCTGCAACGGTTGGATTGGGTTATTTCCAGTTCACAGCCGTGGAGTCCGCAGGTGAAGAAAATTACGTTTACGGAGGTGAAATGGTGAGGTAAAAAGGGATTCTACCCAACGCCACCGATCTATACATCCAACATGTCCGATATATAGATTCAGCACGTCCGATCTATAGATTCAACATGTCCGATCTATAGATGCTGCACGTCCGATATATAGCACCGTATGGGAAGGAATTTTCTCATACGGTGCTTTTGCGTTGATATACGGTAAGGCTGTTATTCCTTGTGCAGTCTTTTTTCATGATGTGTGATTGCATGTGAGCCGCGGAGGCAGAGTTTCTTTTCTGCATGAGTAAGCGGAGAAGGACGGAATGATGAAGCGAGGAAAGAAAATTAAGTGAAAAATAGATAGGGTTCATCAGTTTGTACTATCTTTGCTCAATAGAACCAAAATATGGAGATATGGATTGCGAGAAGCAGACCGTTTACGCAGCTATACAGATAAGTTGTTGAAAAATAATATTATCGGAAGAAATGGTGCGAAGAAAGGTACTCAGTTTTTTGTGAATCCCCAGTTGATAAAGAACGCAAAGGTAAATTTGAAGACAACTATTTCGGAGATTGCGGGTCGGTTACCGGAAGTCGATTTACAGGAGTTGAGGAAGATGGCTTATTCGATGGTGGATGTGGAATTGATAACAGAAGGGGCTCGTACTGATAGGCGTTATACACTGGAATAAGTGGTAAAAAAAGAAAGAAATAAAAAAGAAATAGAAAAAGAAAAGGATTAAGTAGTTGATTGTCAGTCTTAATTTTGTTTTCTATTCTTTTTCTAAAAAGATAAGAAAAGAACTAAATATAGAATGGAACGAGAAGATTTTGACATACGCGATAATCAGTTGACTAGTCGGGAACGCGATTTTGAAAACGCACTTCGTCCGTTGTCCTTTGAAGATTTCAGCGGGCAGGATAAGGTGGTGGATAATCTGCGTATCTTTGTTAAGGCAGCCCGCTTGCGTGGAGAGGCGTTGGATCATGTATTGCTGCATGGACCTCCGGGATTGGGAAAAACGACACTTTCCAATATTATTGCGAATGAACTGGGAGTTGGTTTTAAAGTTACTTCCGGTCCGGTGCTTGATAAACCGGGTGATTTGGCGGGAGTGCTTACCAGTCTGGAACCGAATGATGTGCTGTTTATCGATGAAATTCACCGCCTTTCTCCGGTGGTGGAAGAGTACCTGTACTCTGCGATGGAGGATTACCGCATTGATATCATGATAGATAAAGGCCCGTCTGCACGGAGCATTCAGATTGATCTGAATCCGTTTACGATGGTGGGAGCTACTACCCGTAGTGGCTTGCTGACTGCGCCTTTGCGTGCACGTTTTGGTATTAATCTGCATTTGGAGTATTACGATGACGATGTGTTGAGCGGTATTATTCGTCGTTCGGCAGGGATATTGAATGTACCTTGCTCCACAAGGGCAGCGTCTGAGATCGCTTCCCGTAGCCGTGGAACGCCGCGTATTGCAAATGCATTGTTGCGTCGTGTGCGAGATTTTGCACAGGTGAAAGGTTCGGGTAGCATTGATACGGAGATTGCCAACTTCGCTCTTGAAGCATTGAATATTGATAAGTATGGACTCGATGAAATCGATAATAAGATACTTTGCACCATTATTGATAAATTCAAAGGCGGTCCGGTAGGGCTTACTACCATTGCTACGGCATTGGGTGAAGATGCCGGAACTTTGGAAGAGGTGTATGAGCCTTTCCTTATCAAAGAGGGTTTCTTGAAACGTACCCCCCGCGGACGTGAAGTGACTGAACTGGCTTATAAACATTTAGGACGTAGTCTTTACAATAGTCAGAAAACGTTATTTAGTGATTAACTATTAATTAATATCAGTACTACTTTCATATAGAAATGGTCAAACAAATCATTTCCAGTTCTCCTCCTCTTGGGAGGAGGAGTACCCGAAGGGGGAGGTGGTAGGTAAAAAAAGATTCTTATGCAAACCATCATGAACAAATCCGACGTAACCGGTAATAGAAAGGAGTTACGCAACCATAGCACTTCTGCCGAAGCTACTCTTTGGAAAATGTTGAAAGGGAAACAAATAGCCGGTTTAAAATTTCGTCGTCAACATAGTGTCGGGCCATATATTCTTGATTTTTATTGTCCGCAGATAAAATTGGCTATAGAATTGGATGGTGAGGTACATAATAGACAACAGGATTATGATGAGCAACGTAGTTATTTTCTGAATAGGGTAGAAGACATTGAGGTGTTACGGTTTGAAAATAGGACAGTATTTTGAGAATCCGGAACAGATAATATGGGAGATAGAGGAAAAGTTTTCTTCCTACCACCTTCCCCCTTTGGGGTACTCCTCCTCCCGGGAGGAGGAGAATGGAGATAGTACTGTTAACCATTAATAATTAAACGTTAATCATTAAATAAAGTGGCGGGATTAAAAAGTTTAGCAAAAGAAACGGCTATTTACGGGGTGAGTAGTATTGTAGGGCGTTTCCTCAATTATCTGCTAGTGCCTGTATATACGATAGCTTTGCCTGCATCGTCGGGTGGCTATGGTGTGGTTACGAATATATATGCCTGGGTGGCATTGATACTGGTATTGCTGACGTGTGGCATGGAGACGGGGTTTTTCCGTTTTGCCAATAAAGGGCAGGATGACCCGATGCGGGTGTACTCTACCACCTTGTTGAGCGTGAGTATCGGTTCATTGGTATTCGTTGCTTTGGGATTGTTGTTTCTGGAACCTATTGCCGGATGGCTGGAATACGGCGAACATCCCTGGTATATCGGTATGATGATGATTGTGGTAGCAATGGATGCCATTCAAAGTATTCCGTTCGCTTATTTGCGCTATAAAAAACGCCCTATCAAGTTTGCTGCACTGAAGTTGCTGTTTATCTTCCTCAATATTGCACTCAATCTTTTCTATTATGTCATATTGGAAGGGAATGATGTGGGGTATGCCTTCCTCTTCAATCTGGTATGTACCTCTGTTGTTATGGTGTGCATGATACCGGAACTGAGGGGATTTACCTATGTGTTGGATAAAGAGTTATTGAAACGGATGCTTCGGTACTCTCTGCCGTTGGTAATTCTGGGTGTGGCAGGCATCTTGAATCAGGTGGCTGATAAGATTATCTTTCCTTTCGTTTATCCCGATGAGGCGGAAGCTACCATACAACTCGGTATTTACGGAGCTGCCAGTAAGATAGCCATGATTATGGCTATGTTTACCCAGGCATTCCGCTTTGCTTATGAACCTTTTGTATTTGGTAAGAGTAAGGAGAAAGATAGCCGTGAAATGTATGCCCAGGCTATGAAGTTCTTCATTATTTTTACCTTGCTTGCCTTTCTGGCTGTGATGTTCTACCTGGACATCCTGCGTCATGTCATCGGACGTGATTATTGGGACGGGTTAAGGGTGGTACCTATCGTCATGGCGGCGGAAATCTTTATGGGGATTTATTTCAACCTGTCCTTTTGGTACAAATTGATTGATGAGACCCGTTGGGGAGCCTATTTCTCATTGACAGGCTGTATCATCCTGATTTTGATGAATATCTTCCTGGTTCCGAAGTATGGTTATATTGCTTGTGCCTGGGCTGGGTTTACAGGATACGGCGTTGCTATGCTGCTTTCTTACTTTGTCGGTCAGAAGAAATATCCGATACAGTACGATTTGAAGGCGATAGGCATGTATGTACTTCTTGCCGCTGTGCTTTATGTAGCTGCCGAATATGTATCGATAGACAATATCTATTTGCGTATGGCATATCGTACAGTTTTGCTGTTACTGTTTATTGCGTATGTCGTTAAGCGTGATTTACCGCTGAACCAAATACCAATCCTGAACAAACTCTTAAAACACTAAATGAGCCGCATGGTAAATTGTAAATCGTCAAATTGTAAATGATATGATGGAAACACCTGAACAAAACCGGAATGTTTTTGCCATTAAAAAGTTCCTGAGCGAGTACCTTGATCTGAGGAAGGACAAGGACAATGAGCTGGAAACAGTAGACTCCATCCGCAAGGGAGTAGAGTTTAAAGGGGCTAACCTGTGGATTTTGATCTTTGCCATCTTTATGGCATCGTTGGGACTGAATGTCAACTCTACAGCTGTAATCATAGGTGCGATGTTGATTTCCCCATTGATGGGACCTATCATGGGTGTGGGACTTTCTGTCGGTCTGAATGACTTCGAACTGATGAAGCGTTCACTGAAGAGTTTTCTGATAACCACCCTGTTCAGCGTAACTACGGCTACTATTTTCTTTCTTGTAAGCCCTGTTGCCGAAGGGCAGTCGGAGCTTCTGGCACGTACTTCACCTACAATTTATGACGTATTCATCGCATTGATGGGTGGTCTTGCCGGTGTAGTTGCCCTGTCTACAAAGGAGAAAGGAAATGTGATTCCCGGTGTTGCCATTGCTACGGCTTTGATGCCGCCGCTTTGTACGGCAGGTTACGGATTGGCAACGGGGAATCTGGTTTATTTCCTCGGAGCATTCTATCTTTACTTCATTAATTCGGTATTCATCAGTCTTGCCACGTTTGCCGGTGTGCGTGTGATGCACTTTCAGCGTAAAGAGTTTGTGGACAAGAAGCGGGAGAAGAAAGTACGCCAATACATAATACTCATTGCCGTGCTGACTATGTGTCCGGCCGTCTACTTGACGGTAGGCATTATTCAGAGTACTTTCTATGAGAGTGCCGCCAATCGGTTTGTTGCCGAACAGCTTTCTTTTGAGAATACACAGGTATTGGATAAAAAAATCCATTATCATGGCAACAAAGACAATGAAATACGCGTGGTACTGATCGGACAGGAAGTTCCCGAAGCTTCGATTGCCATTGCCCGCAACAAGATGAAGGACTATAAGTTAGGTGAAACGAAGCTGATCGTTCTTCAGGGAATGAATAATGAAGCTGTGGATATTTCTTCTATCCGAGCTATGGTGATGGAAGATTTCTATAAAAACAGTGAGGAACGACTGGTGGAACAAACAAAGAAAATTACAGTGCTGGAACAGAGTCTGGCAAGATACAAATCTTTCGATGAATTGGGCAAAACGATCGTTCCGGAGCTAAAAGTTCTCTATCCGTCAGTGAAAACTGTTTCTATCTCTCATGCCATAGAACTGACGGTTGATTCGGTACGGACAGATACCATTACGCTTGCTGTGCTGAAGTTTGGCAAACATCCCGACGCCCATGAGAAACAGAAGATTACCGAATGGCTGAAAGCACGTACTGGAGCGAAAAAACTAAGACTGATTGCAGAATGACGCAATTGGAAAGTATATCATACTAAATTATTCAAAATGAGAGTATGCCATGAGCTAAATCTAACTAAATTCTCCTCCTTCGAGAAGGAGGAGTACCCGTAGGGGGAGGTGGTAGCTGAAGTTATAAAGGGCCTATTAATCATAAAATAAGGATTTTTTCTTACCTACCACCCCGCCCTTTGGGCACCCTTCCTTCTCGAAGGAGGGGAACTGAGTTAGATATTTCTTATATACTCTTAACTTAAGATATAAATTGTAATTTAAACCAAGTATAGAATGAAGCTAAAGTGTATCCTAATTGTAGCTTGCAGCCTCTTCACGTTGACGGGACAGGCGGACGAAGGTATGTGGATGCTGGGAAACCTGAATAAACAGACCCGTAAGACTATGAAAGAACTCGGCCTGCAAATGCCTGCCGATAGACTATATAATCCGAAGAAACCGTCGTTGAAAGATGCGGTAGTCAGCTTTGGAGGGTTTTGTTCCGGTGTGGTAGTGTCGGAAGACGGGTTAGTGTTTACCAATCATCACTGCGGTTTCAGTAGTGTGCAGCAACATTCGTCGGTGGAGCATGATTACCTGAAAGATGGTTTCGTAGCCCGTAGCCGTGCGGAGGAATTGCCTAATCCGGAGCTTTATGTTCGTTTTCTGCTTCGTACGGAAGATGTAACCAAGCGTGTGCTGGGAGCCGTTAAACCTTCGATGAGCGAGATGGAACGTTCCAGTGCGGTAGACTCTATGATGATGGTAATAGGCGGTGAGGTATCCCTGAAAGACTCCACTTTGCTTGGCGTGGTAGATGCTTATTATGGAGGCAATGAGTTCTGGCTCTCCGTTTACCGCGATTTCAACGATGTGCGGCTGGTGTTTGCACCTCCTTCCTCTGTTGGTAAGTTCGGTTGGGATACGGATAATTGGGTGTGGCCTCGGCATACAGGAGATTTCTGTGTGTTTCGTATTTATGCAGACCGCAAGAACCAGCCTGCCGATTACTCCTCCGACAATGTTCCGTATCACCCTGAATATGTAGCGCCGATTTCACTGGATGGCTATAAGGAAGGCTCTTTCTGTATGACGATAGGCTATCCGGGAAGTACGGAACGTTACCTTTCTTCATTCGGTATCGAGGAAATGATGAATAACTCCAATCAGGCGCAGATTGACATCCGTGGTGTGAAGCAAGCCATCTGGAAACGTGAAATGGACAGTAAAGACAGCATACGCATTAAGTATGCTTCCAAATACGATGAAAGCTCCAATTACTGGAAGAACAGTATCGGTGTCAACCGTGCTATCCGTAAGCTGGGAATCCTGGAGAAGAAACGTGAAATGGAACAGGAAATTCGTCGATGGATACAGCAAAACCCGGACGAACGTGAGAAACTTCTTCAACTATTTACAGACCTGGAACTGAATTATAAGAACCGCCGGGAGGTAAACCGTGCACAGGCTTACTTTATCGAGTCCTTCTTATATGGACCGGAATTAGTGCAGCTTGCACTGAAGATTCTGAACTTCGATTTTGAAGGGGAGCAGAAAACAGTTATTGCCGCCTTGAAAGATATCGTTGAGCAATACTCTAATTTGGATCTGGATATAGACAAGGAAGTATTTACGGCACTGTTGAAGGAGTATCGCTCAAAAGTGGATACCACTTTCCTGCCGGAAATCTACCATACTATCGCACAGAAATATAATGGGGATGAGAAAGCTTTCGTAGATAGTCTTTATGCAAGTTCTGAGTTGACCACTCCCCGTGGTTTGAAACGCTTTCTTGAACGGGACACTACCTATCAGATTTTCGATGATCCGGCTATCTCGTTGGGCATTGATATGCTGACGATGTTGTTCGATATGAATATGCAGATGCAGGCACCTACTACGGAGATCATCCGTGGGGAACGCTTGCTGAATGGGGCTATCCGTCGGATGTATACGTCTCGTAACTTTTATCCGGATGCCAATTCCACCATGCGGCTGAGCTTTGGAACGGTATGCGGTTATACTCCCTTTGACGGAGCGGAATATGATTATTATACAACGACAAAGGGTGTCTTGGAGAAAGTGAAAGCTCATGTGGGTGATGTTGATTTTGCAGTACAGCCGGAGATACTTTCATTACTCTCTTCGGGCAATTTCGGAAGATATGCCGATGAAAAGGGCGAAATGAAGGTGTGCTTCATCTCTAATAATGACATTACGGGTGGCAATAGTGGTAGTGCGATGTTCAATTCGAAAGGTGAATTGCTGGGGTTGGCTTTCGATGGAAACTGGGAAGCTATGGGCAGTGATATTCTTTATGAACCGAAGATGCAGCGTACCATCGGGGTGGACGTGCGCTATATACTGTTTATGATTGAGAAATACGGGAAAGCAGGGAACCTGATCCAGGAATTGAATATTCTCAATTAGTGGACGGGCCCCTGCTTTTCGTGAGGGAGACAATTACTTGCTTCCGGACAAGATTCCGGTATCGGTATCCCTGTTGTTGATTCTTCTGCCTTGGCTGTTGCGCTTCTTTCCGAAGTCAAGGCTGAAGGATGCATTTACCATGAACAAAAGCCTTAAGTTCTTGGAATACGCTAACTGGCGGTAGGGAGCCGACTTTGATAAGTTTTCTATTTCCTGTTCATACTTCTTGGTAAACGGGTTCAACACTCCGGCAGAAAGGCTCCATTTCTCCGTATTATATCCTGCCATGATGGTGTGCAGCTTCTCCTCTTTAGTCAGTGTTTCACCCCACAGAGTGTGGTTGCTGGTATTCATTTCTGCCATCAGTACCCAGTTCTTGTACATTGCCATCAGACTGCCTCGCAGTCCTGCATTGGTGTGTGTATGCGTGTAGGTGTTTCCATAGCTGATATAGCGGTTCAGAAACGGAGTGATTTTAATGGAGATATACTCTTTGTAAGGTCGTATTTGTATAGCTGTCTCCAGATTGATCCGGTGGAAACCTTTATGATTCTCGGTAGTGCGGACAAAATACCCGTCCTCGTAGTAGGTATTTTCCATAATCGGCTTATTGTCATAACTATATCTTCCAAATAAATCGACAGATACATACTTGCTTTGCCAACTGGCAGACAGTGTATTGGCATAGAATGTAACAGACTTTAAGTCGGGATTTCCTTTGCGTATCTGATACTTATCCATTGCTTGCGAGATGTCGTTCAAGTCGGACAGGGAAGGGGCATAGCCCGACACGTATCCGTTGTATCTGAAAAACCACTTCCCGTTGATAGAGTACGACAGGCTTAAGGAAGGTTTGACTATATACTTCTCGGAAGAATACTGCTCCTGACTGTTATAAGTTCTCATGGCTCCAATCCCTACTGTGTAGTTCAGAGCTTTTATCTTTGATTGATATTCGGCAAATAGGTACGTTTCGGCCGTATTCATCGTGATTTTATTCTCTATATTACCCGAATATCTATTTTGCAAATAGGCCTGTGTATGCTTGATGCCTCCGGTAAACTTACCCGTACTGAATTGTTTTTCGTAGATACCTTCTCCAATGATGGAGTACTTCTCACCTTTGGTTTCTGAATAGATATCCGTATCGTTATTGGCATTATTAAGGGCTTTCTGAATAAAAGTCCGTTCATTCTTGCTGTCCAGATAAGAAGCCACTATATCTGCATAGATTGTCTGCTTGTTTTTCAGATTTCTCTGGTAATAGATATCCAAAGAAGGGATAAGTACTTTGGAGGTAGAAAGGTCGGATATGGAGTAGGAGGTGTCTCCTTCATACAATGTACTGATTCTGTCCGACATGGAACTGGGAGTATCGCTGTATTGATTTCTGAGAGCAATATTGAGAAGTTGTTTGTCATTATCCTGATAGCTGTAATTGATGTTGAAGTTAAGGTTATCATACTTTACTTTGGTCGGTTCTCCCACTTCTCTGTTCTCCTGATAAGCCTCCGGGAAGTGGAAACTTTCATTGTTTTCGCGTGTCCACTTCAGATCTCTCTGTCCCCAATATACGGTAGTGCTGAGCTCTGACTTGTTGAAGTGGTATTTGGCGGCGAGGTTATGTTCGCCATATCCCGTATCGGATACTCCGTTGGTGAGATCGGCAGAGATACTCCCTCCTGATTCTCTTCTCTTTACAATGTAGTTCAATACAGCTCCTGCATTTCCATAACGTGCGCCGGGATTGTCTATATATTCGATGCGGATCACATCTGTCGGGCGGATGGCAATTATTTCAGCTTGAGTCACTTCTACGCCGTTAATCCTAAGTTGCACATTGTCTCCTCCGGGAATCGTGATGCTGTTGTCTATCGGATTGATCAGGATGCGCGACAGTTGTAGATTTCTCAGTAAGGAAACTCCGTTGGAAGCGGCTTTAGTCTGCATTTCGGTCGGGAGGATAATTTGCCGGTCGGTCTTTTTGATGATGGGGCTGGCTGTGACGGTAACACCTTCCAGCATTACATTGTCGGGCGATAAGGGTAGTTCTCCCAGATTCAGATTGGCTTGCAGGTTGCGGATGGAGAGATAGGAGTTTTCATATCCGACGCATGAGATGCATAAGATATAATCTCCATCGTTTACTTCTTTCAGCAGGAAGCCGCCACCGTTGTCTGTGGCAACTCCGGTGATGAATGTTGAATCCTGAGTCAGCAGGCTGACATTGGCATACTCGATGTGCTGATTGTTACTCTCATCGATGATTTTCCCTGTGATTTTGTTTGCTGCCATCAGGGAGGTACATAGGAATAATACTCCTGAAATGATACTTAGTCTCTTCATTTTACTTATTATTTTTAGTGATTATTTCTGTTCTTTGAACATGACAAAGGTAGGGGGATCGGGGGAGAAAAACGGTTTATATGTGGCACTAAATAAAGTGCAATGGGTTTTGCAACTATCTGATAATTAGAGTGTTTTGAACTGCGGTTTATAGAAAAGTTTATATCTTCCTATTTCAAGTTTATATATAAAGAAAAGTGCAAAAAATGGGATGCCGTAACTTCCGTTAATCGATAAATATCTATCTTTGCAAAGACTTAAAGCAAGAAGGAAGGACGGCATGAAAGCATTGAAACATGGTTTGATAGGTTGGGTATGCGTGTTGGCATTGGCAGCATGTGCAGAAGCCCTGCCGTCGCAACGCATCCAGATAGAAAAGGCGGAGCAGATGTTACAGCAGAATGCAGAGGAGGCGATTGCTCTGCTTCGGTCGGTGAAAGATCCCGAAATATTGCCGGATTCATTGCGGGCACGGTTTGCATTGGCTATGGGGCAAGCCCACTATAATGCGCATTGGGTGATGAATGAAGACTCTTTGCTATTATATGCTCTGGATTATTATGGAAGGCTGGATGTACGCGACACATTACAGTTACTGCGTACCTATAAACTGGCGGCGCATTACTTCTACGATAGCGAGAGATATAAAGAAGCCACTGAGATGATGGCCGAAGGGAATCGCATTGCAGCCCTGCGTGGTGATACGGCAGCCCGTCTTGATTTGCTGCGGTCCGTAGCGAATATAGGGGAAGGTAATGATGACTTTGAAGGTCTGATACGCTTGCAGAAGCAATTGATAGCTATAGAGCCTGATTCCACCCGGCGATATTCCAATTACAACAGTCTGGCGATATCATACTACTGTGCAAATCAGAATGATTCTGCGCTGCTGGCTCTCCGTAAAGCTACCGAATGCCTGTATACATCCGCAGACTCTCTAAAGGCGTTATACTATGTGATGCGCAACTATGCTGATATATTGAGTGACTCCGGGAAGAATCAGGAAGCCATCAATTTGCAACGCCATAGTTTACAAGAGTATAAAGAGACGAAACATCCTTTCGAGTCCTTATCTTATTATGCTCTTTCACGTTATTTCCTGAATATGGGGCAGGTGGATTCCGCCCGCTACTATATACAAATGGGGGATAGTGTGCGTTCGCCCTATATTGACCAGGACTTATCGTTGGCTAACTTTTATTTGGTACAGAAAACGTTGATGAATTATATAGATAGCCGTTCTTTTACAATCCGGGATGTGGCGTTCTTCTCAAACCGGTTGTATAACAACTTTATCCGTGACCAACGGGTGATAGCCCAAAAAGGGAAGGTGCAATTGTTACTCCAACAGCAGAATATGAATCTGCAACTGGAAAAACAGAAAGAACGGACCTTCTTTGTCGGAGTGGTGGCTCTCTGTATTTTGTTGTTGCTGACTGTCGTCTGGTATTTGCAGCGGAGAAAGCATTTACTCGTGGAAAAGGAAGAAGAACTGGAGGCCTTGCGCCGTCTGCTGCATGAGACGGAAGGCGATGAAAGCGGCAATAATGATAAGTTTGTCAAGAAGATGCTGCTTCAGCAGTTAGGTTTGATACGTATTGTGGCTACGAATCCCAGTTCCGATCATCAGGAGCTATTGGTACAGATGGGACGGATAGCCAATAAAGATGTAGCGGTGGATGATTTGCTGGTTTGGAGTGATTTATATAAGACTATCGACATGGTACATGATGGCTTTTATACCCGTATCAGTCAGAAGTATGGAAATATCCTGAATGAAAAGGAACTGCAACTCTGCTGTTTGTTAAAGTCGGACTTTTCGACGAAAGAGATTAGCGTGGTTATCCAGCAAAGCATACGGACGGTGTATCAACGTAAGACGGTCATACGGCAGAAATTGGACATGGCAGAAAAAGAGGATATCGTTGAATTCCTTTCTAAGAAATAGGTACGCGGACGACGCGGATTAGGCGGACGAACGCGGATTAAGAAAGTTACACTATAATATT
>OKTH01000960.1_pt1 | contig 14378 bp, 8 predicted proteins | sample 1606361 | NCBI WGS metagenome assembly OKTH01 (sample SAMEA3879575, study PRJEB24766) | human gut metagenome | biome: human-associated habitat; feature: feces | place: USA | collected 1985/1987 | reverse complement strand
ATATTGGAAGGGGCTTTGCACGTCTGAAATGCAGGTATATGCTGAAGCATAAAAACTTCGGCAAAAAAGTGAAAAAACGCAAAATCGCCTGCTGGACCGGATTTCCCAATTTCGGCGACATGTTTAACCTGTACGTTGCCCGTTATGTTTTCCGCTGGTGCGTTGTACCCGGCTGGAAAGAGGCGGACCTGTGGTGCGTGGGCAGCCTTTTGTCGCGGTTGTTTGAAGTCAGGCACGAGAACGGAAAGACGCTTGACGTTATGGGAACGGGCATGCAAAGAGAAGTCAGAATGCCGGAAGATTTTGCCGCCAGGGTGCGCGTACACGCCTTGAGAGGAAAACTGTCGCTGGAAAAGTTAAAAGAGCTGATTCCGGTTAAAAAGAGCGTGGTGCTGGCCGATCCGGCGGTGCTGCTGCGAAAGATGGTTGACAAAAGCCGGGTGCTTCCGGGCGGCCGGGTCGGCGTGATTCCGCATTATTATGACAGGAATTCCGAATATCTGAACAATATTAAAGCGTCCGGGATCAAAATCATCCGGGTGGAAGACACGCCGATACAGGTTGCGCGGGATATGCTGTCGTGCAAATGCATTTTGTCGTCTTCGCTGCACGGGCTGATCTTTGCCGATGCGCTCGGCATTCCCAACCGGCGGATCGTGCTGTCGGACGAAATTATCGGCGGTGATCTGAAATTTGACGACTACTATTCCGTTTATTACGAAAATCCCGAAGAAGCGCCGGAAACGATAGATTTGCGCAAAACGACGGTTACCGATGAAACGATTGACGACATTATCAAAAACTATGTCAACGTCGAACGCAAAATGGATGAACAGTGCCGGGCGCTGCTGAAAATAAAAATAAATTAAAGCAAAGCAAAAAATGCTTGCAAATTGAATCGTTTGTGATATACAGATGACGAACCTGCGGCCGGAAGTTTCGGCGGCAGGGTTCGTTTGTTTATCACAATTTGTGGGAGATTAGCCATAATCTTACCACAAACCCTAAAGTGAGGTATTGAAATGGCTGTAAAATCTAAAAAGAAAATTTTAGGATTGATCAAGCTGCAAATCCCCGCGGGAAAGGCCAACCCTTCTCCTCCGGTCGGTCCGGCTCTGGGCCAGAAAGGCTTGAACATTATGGAATTCTGCAAGGCGTTTAACGCGGCGACCCAGAAGATGGAACCGGGCATTCCGGTGCCGGTCGTCATCACCGCTTACGAAGACAAGTCCTTCACCTTCATCACCAAGCTGCCGCCGGTAGCCTACTACATCAAGCAGGCCGCCAAGATCAAGTCCGCTTCAAAAGAGCCGGGCAAAGTCGTTGCCGGTCAGATTACGATGGCTCAGGTCAAGGAAATTGCCGAAGCCAAAATGCCGGATCTGAACTGTTCGACGGTCGAAGCCGCCATGAACATGGTTAAAGGTCAGGCCGTATCTATGGGCGTAAAGGTTGTGGAGTAAGACAATGGCAGGAAAAAGAATCGAAAATGCATACAAAACCATTGACAAGTCTAAGCTGTATTCGCTGAAAGATGCCGTCAAGCTGGTAAAGGAAAATGCAAATGCCAAATTCGACGAAACCGTTGATCTGGCAATCAATCTTGGCGTTGATCCGAAATATGCCGACCAGATGGTTCGCGGCGTCTGCTCGCTGCCCAACGGTACCGGCAAAACCGTACGCGTCGCCGTTTTGGCTCAGGGCGAAAAAGCCGATGAGGCCAAAGCCGCCGGTGCCGATATCGTCGGTGCCGAAAACCTGATCGACTCGATCCTGGCAGGCAAAATCGAATTTGACCGCTGCATTGCCACTCCCGATATGATGGGGCTGGCCGGCCGCGTAGCCCGCGTGCTCGGTCCGAAAGGCCTGATGCCGAACCCGAAACTGGGTACGGTTACCATGGATGTTGCCGGGGCGGTTAAGAAAGCCAAAGCCGGTGAAGTTCAGTATCGTGCCGAGAAGACCGGTATCGTTCATGCCGGCGTGGGCAAAGTCAGCTTCAGCGAAGAAGCGATTTACGAAAACGCCAAGGCTCTGATCGACGCCGTCATCAAAGCCAAGCCGTCGGGCGCCAAAGGAACTTATCTGAAAAAGATTTCGATCAGTTCCACCATGGGTGCCGGCGTGCATGTAGATCTTGCGAATCTGTAAGGTTTGCCGACAATTGAAAACCTGCGTTGAAAAACGCAGGTTTTTTTTATGAAAATAAGCCGTTTCCGCTGTCGGTCTGCCGCAAACGGCGTATCGGCCGGAAAAAGGCCGGCCGGCGAAACAAAAGACGTTTTTGTCGATGAAAAAAGGAAAATTATGCTTGACATTTAATGCGTAAGAGTTTATCAAGCAGTCCTGAGAAAGGCGCGGAAAGCGCCGTTCTGCCTGTCCAAGACCGTAGGCGGTCCGTAACGGCGGCGTGTTCAATTTGCTGCCGGGCCTTAATTTCCTACGCAGACGGAGTAATAAGATTTTATAATCGTTTTTTTCTCCCGGACAGATTAACCTCGCCGCCGCGGTTTGCCGCGGAAGGGCGAAATTGTAAAATATGACATCTTGGATTTATAAGATGTTTTGTTGGAGATAGAAAAGTGAATCGTGACGAAAAAGCACAATTACTGAATGAACTCAAGCAGTTGTTTGAAGATTCCGAAGTTGTGGTCATTTCCCACTACAAAGGGCTGACCGTAGCCGAAGTTTCCGAACTGAGAAACAACATCCGCAAAGCCGGTGCCGGGTTCAAGGTAACGAAAAACCGCATCACTCGTCTGGCTCTGAAAGACACCAAGTTTGCCGATCTGGCAGATCAGTTTACCGGTCCGACCGCAATTGCTTTTGCGAATGACCCGATCTCTGCCTGCAAGGCTTGTGTCGAATTTGCAAAAGGTAACGAAAAACTGGTTATCGTCGGCGGCGCAATGGGAACGGGCGTTCTCTCCGTTGACGAAATCAAGCGTCTGGCAAGCATTCCGTCGGTTGACGAGCTGCGCGCCAAGATTATCGGTCTGCTGCAGGCTCCGGCCGCTCAGCTGGCCCGGGTTACCAAAGCTTACTCGGAAAAAGACATGGCAGCCTAAGCTGTCGCTTGTTTGTGGTTTTTAACTTTAAAAGATTTAATTTTATTTATGGAGAAAAAAAATGGCCGATTTAGCCAAATTAGTCGATGAATTGTCAGCCCTGACCGTTATGGAAGCCGCTGATCTTTCCAAAATGCTGGAAGAAAAATGGGGCGTTTCCGCCGCTGCTGCCGTAGCCGTAGCCGCCGGTGGTGCCGCTGCTGCCGCCGAAGAAGAAAAAGACGAGTTCGAAATCGTTCTGGTGGCTGCCGGTGACAACAAGATCAACGTCATTAAAGAAATCAGAACCATTACCCAGCTCGGTCTGAAAGAAGCCAAGGATCTGGTAGACGGCGCTCCGAAGACGATTAAGGAAAGCGCTCCGAAGGCTGAAGCCGAAGAAATCAAGAAGAAACTTGAAGCTGCCGGCGCCAAGGTTGAATTGAAGTAATTTTTTTAATTCAACTGCCTTTTTGAAGACTCCCCGTAAAAACGGGGAGTCTTTTTGTTTTTACCGAGACAAAAGCCGGTTGAAAAGGTTTGTATCCGTCAGGCAGAAATTCGAAGCAGGCATTTTGATGATGCGGACGGCTGCCGCCGAAAGTGATCGAACGGGCGCCGCCGGCCGAGTTGGCGGCAGAGCGGAAAGACGGGGGCAGTCTGTTGCCCGATGATATTTTGAACCGGGTATTGCGGCTTTATGCCGATGAAAAACGGCCGGCATCGGAAGTTTTACGGTATGTCTGATTATGTTTTTTTCGTTTTTCCGGACCAATTGATATTTCGTAAGCCTCACGGATTCCGGCGAATCTTTTTCTGTAGGCGGCTGTATGTATCCGGTTGTCGTTTCGGCGGCGTGCAAAGATGAAAAGGTCGGTATGCGAAAAGGAGGAAAAACAAAAAAACGGCTTTCCGGCAAACCGAAAAACCGTATTTTTTTATTTCATCTCAACCTTGCGGGAAGAGAAAAAACAGCTCCCATTATGAAACAAAAAGCGACAAATCCCATTGCTGCGACAAGTCCCAGCAAAATTGAAAGAAATGCCGAGGTTTCTTCCGAAACCCATATTGTCAGGGATATGAAGACACATACCGAAACACTGCCGACAATTCTTTCCAGCAATTTTTTGCCTTTGAAGTTTCTGTCGTATTCCCATTTGTAATGCCAGAGAGCAAAAGTTGCCGTCATGATTATAAACGCGATACCGAGAGCATAAGTGATAATTTCCATAATATGTTTAATTTAATTTTTTAACTTGTTTTATGATAGTCCGAAACCGTTTTTTTGTCAAGATCCGCGTCGGCGCCGGCGGAAAGCGAAGCAGATGCGGCCGGAGGAAGGTTTTTTTGCGAAGCGGCCGGGAAGGACAGAAAAAGTTTGTCCGAAGCTGCATTTTTTGCTTGCCAGAAGCATAAATGTGAGTCATTATCCGCCGTGAATTTAAGCCGCGAATCGCGGCGATTGCATGCAATTATTTTACCGTCTCATCAAGAGGGGCCTGCTCCCCGAGGGTTTGGTGAGGTTTTTCGTTTTTAAAAAAGCATTTTTAACCTTCTGCGGTCGGGATTCAAGCGTAATTGATAGCATTGTCGCAGAATTATAACCATGAGGAATCACGCAAAATGAAAGAATCTTATACGAGCAAAAGACGTGTAAGAAAGAATTTCGGCAGAATCGACTCCGTGTCGGAAATGCCGAGTTTGATTGAAGTGCAGACCGGATCATACCGCGATTTCATCGAAAACAAAAATTGCGAATTCGGTTTGGAAGAAGTTTTCAAATCCATTTTCCCCATTAAAGACTTTTCCGGAACCGGCGAACTTGAGTTTGTCAAATATGAACTCGAAGAGCCGAAGTATGACGTTGACGAATGCATCAAACGCGACATGACCTATGCCGCGCCGGTCAAAGCCACGCTGCGTCTGGTTGTCTGGGATGTTGACGAGGCCACCGGTTCCCGTTCGATCCACGACATCAAGGAACAGGACGTTTATATGGGCGATATTCCGCTGATGACGGACAAAGGTACCTTTATCGTCAACGGTACCGAGCGTGTCGTCGTTTCGCAGATGCACCGTTCGCCGGGCGTTTTCTTTGACAACGACAAAGGCAAAACTGTTGCTTCCGGCAAATATCTGTTTGCTGCCCGGGTTATTCCGTACCGCGGTTCGTGGCTGGATTTTGAATTTGATGCCAAAGATCTGCTTTATGCCCGTATTGACCGCCGCCGCAAACTGCCGGTTACTTCGATCCTTTATTCCCTTTATTCCAAGGAAACCGAAGAAAAACTGAAAGAGCTGGCAAAAGAAGGAAAGAAGATCGACCGTTCCGAAATCAAAGGAATGGACAAGGAAGAAATCCTCAGCTACTTTTACGATGTTGATACCTATGTTGCCGACAAAAAAGGCTGGAAGAGCAAATTCGTGCCCGAACGTTTCCGCGGGGTTAAGTTTGCTTTTGACCTGATTGACGCCGAAAGCGGAAAAACGGTTTGGGAATCCGGCAAGAAGATCCCGGCCCGCGCCGCCCAGAAGCTGGTTGACGAAGGACTGGAATTCTACCGCGTGGCCGAAGACCAGCTGCTCGGAAAATTCCTGGCTACTGCTCTGGTCGAGAAAAAGACCGGCGAAGTCGTCGCCGATGCCGGCGCCGAGATCAACCAGGAACTGCTGGACAAGATCAAAGAAGCCAAAATCAACGAAATCAAGGTTCTTTATATCGACAACGTCAATGTCGGGCCTTATATCCGCAACACTTTGGAAGTGGACAAGAACCACAGCCGGGAAGATGCCCTGCTTGACATCTATCGCGTTATGCGTCCGGGCGAACCGCCTACATACGAAACTGCCGACGCCCTGTTCAAATCGCTGTTCTTCGACAACGAGCGCTATGATCTGTCTTCGGTCGGCCGCGTAAAGATGAACACCGCGCTGGACATTCCGTTTGAAGAAGCACCGGATACTTATCGCACGCTGCGCAAAGACGATATCCTGCGCATTGTCAAACGTCTGGTCGAACTGCGTGACGGCCACGGCGAAGTCGACGATATCGACCACCTGGGCAACCGCCGCGTCCGCTCGGTCGGCGAACTGATGGAAAACCAGTACCGCATGGGCTTGTTGCGTATGGAAAGAGCCATCCGCGAAAGAATGAGTTCGGAAGTTTTGAACAATGTCAAGCCGCAGGATCTGGTCAACGCCAAGCCGATTGCTTCGGTGATCCGCGAGTTCTTCGGTTCTTCGCAATTGTCACAGTTTATGGATCAGAACAACCCGTTGTCGGAAATTACCCACAAGCGCCGTCTGTCGGCTTTGGGTCCCGGCGGTTTGTCCCGTGATCGCGCCGGTTTTGAAGTCCGCGACGTGCACCCGACCCACTACGGACGTATCTGCCCGATTGAAACGCCGGAAGGCCCGAACATCGGTCTGATTAACTCGCTGTCGACTTACGCCCGCATCAACAAATACGGCTTTATCGAATGCCCGTACCGCAAGATCGTTAACGGCAGGGTAACCGACGAAGTGGTTTATCTGTCGGCCGATCAGGAAGGCAAGTACATCATTGCGGAAGCCAACGCCGAAGTCCGCGACGACGGCACTTTCGTCAAAGATACCATTGCCTGCCGCAAAGCCGGCGAATTTGAATTCCATGCGCCGGAAGACATCAACTTCATCGACGTTTCGCCGAAACAGCTGGTGTCGGTTGCGACCGCGCTTATTCCGTTCCTGGAAAACGACGACGCTAACCGTGCTTTGATGGGATCGAACATGCAGCGTCAGGGCGTACCTCTGCTGCGTTCGGAAGCCCCGCTGGTCGGTACCGGTATGGAAGCCACCGTTGCCAAAGATTCCGGTGCAACGGTCGTCTGCAAGTATGACGGTGTGGTTGACGCGGTTGATGCCAACCGTATCGTGGTTCGTTCGATGAACAAAAATTCGGACGGCGTCGGCGTTGAAATTTACAAGCTGTCGAAGTTTCGTCGTTCCAACCAGAACACCTGCATCAACCAGGTGCCGCTGGTTAAGGTCGGCGACGTGGTCAAGGCCGGCGACATCATGGCCGACGGTCCGTGTACCGACATGGGCGAACTGGCTCTCGGCAAAAACATGCTGGTTGCCTTTATGCCGTGGAACGGTCTGAACTACGAAGACGCGATTTTGCTTTCCGAGCGTGTTTCCCGCGATGACGTTCTGACCTCGCTGCATATTGAGGAATTTGAAGTAATGGCTCGCGATACCAAGCTCGGCCAGGAAGAAATTACCCGCGACATTCCGAACGTGGGCGAAGAAGCGCTGCGAAACCTTGACGAAGCCGGTATCGTTTACATCGGCGCCGAAGTTAAGGCCGGCGACATTCTGGTCGGCAAGGTTACGCCGAAGGGCGAATCTCCGGTTACGCCGGAAGAAAAACTGCTGCGCGCCATTTTCGGCGAGAAAGCTTCCGACGTGCGCGATACTTCGCTGCGTGTTCAGCCGGGTATTGAAGGTATCGTCGTTGACGTTCATGTCTTCTCCCGCCGCGGCGTCGAAAAAGACGAACGTGCGCTGGCGATCGAACAGCAGGAAATTTCCCAGCTGGCAAAAGACCGCGACGACGAAATCGCGATTATCCGCAAAGTGTTTGACGCCCGCTTAAAGGAAATGCTGATCGGCCAGACGGTTATCGATGCGCCGAAGGGCATTGCCAAGAAGTCGGTTCTGACGGAAGAATCTTTTGCCGACGTTCCGTCTTCGCAGTGGCGTAAGATCGTGGTCAAAGACGAAGAAGTCATGGCACGGATCGAAGAATTCGCGGCGGCCTTTGATGCCCGTGTTGCCGGCGTGCAGAAGCACTTCGACGACAAGGTGGAAAAAGTTCAGCGCGGCGACGATCTCTTGCCCGGCGTTTTGAAGACGGTCAAAGTCTTTATTGCCACCAAGCGTAAGATGCAGACCGGTGATAAAATGGCCGGCCGCCACGGTAACAAAGGTACGGTTTCCCGCGTACTGCCGCTTGAGGATATGCCTTATACCGAAGACGGCACCCCGGTTGACATTGTACTGAACCCGTTGGGCGTGCCTTCCCGTATGAACGTCGGACAAATTCTCGAAACGCACCTCGGCTGGGCGGCCAAAGAACTCGGCAAGCAGTTGAACGAGATGTGCGAACAGTACAAACGCGGCGAAAAAACGCTGGAGGAACTGAATAACAAGCTGAAGGAAATCTACGGCGAGAAGCAGTATAAACGCGAGATTGCCGATCTGACGACGGAAGAAAAGGTCGAGATGATCAAAAACGTCAAAAACGGCATTCCGATGGCAACCCCGGTCTTTGACGGCGCGCATGAGGAAGACATCAACCGCATGCTGTCGATGGCGGGTCTGCCGACTTCCGGCCAGATTGATCTTTATGACGGCCGCACCGGCGAGAAATTTGACCGCAAGGTAACGGTCGGCATCATTTACATGATCAAGCTGCACCACATCGTCGACGAGAAGATGCACGCGCGTTCGGTCGGACCGTACTCTCTGGTTACTCAGCAGCCGCTCGGCGGTAAGGCTCAGTTCGGCGGACAACGTTTCGGCGAAATGGAAGTTTGGGCTCTGCAGGCATACGGCGCAGCCTACACTCTGCAGGAAATGATGACCGTCAAGTCCGATGACGTCAACGGCAGAACCAAGGTTTATGAAGCGATTGTCCGCGGCGAAGAAGGTTTTGAAGCCGGTGCGCCGGAATCCTTCAACGTTTTGGTTAAGGAAATCAAATCCCTGTGCCTGAACATCGAATTGCAGAACGAAGCCGTTTAGAATTGGAGATAAAAAATATGAATGAAATTATGAAATTTTTTGGTCAGCAGCCGGCCAACGGAGATTCTTTTGATGAAATCAAAATCTCCATTGCCTCTCCTGAGCAAATCCGTTCCTGGTCTTACGGCGAAGTCAAAAAGCCCGAGACCATCAACTATCGTACTTTCAAACCGGAAAGAGACGGCTTGTTCTGTGCCCGCATTTTCGGACCGGTCAAAGATTACGAATGTTTGTGCGGCAAATACAAGAGAATGAAATACCGCGGCATCGTCTGCGAAAAGTGCGGTGTGGAAGTTACCCTCTCCAGCGTTCGCCGCGAGAGAATGGGACATATCGAACTGGCCGCGCCGGTTGCCCACATCTGGTTTTTGAAGTCGCTGCCGAGCCGTATTTCGATGCTGACCGACATCAGCGTCAAGTCGCTTGAGCGCGTTCTCTACTTTGAAAGCTACATCGTGATCGAACCGGGACTGACCCCGCTTTCCATGTATGAAATGCTGTCGGAAGAGCAGTATCAGGAAGCGATTGACGAATACGGTGAAGATTCTTTCCGTGCCGGCATCGGTGCGGAAGCGATCAAGGAAATCCTTGCTTCGATCGATTTGGAAGCGGAAAGAAAAGCGATCCGCGCCGAACTGAAGGACAACGCTTCGGAAGCTAAACGCAAAAAGCTGGTTAAGCGCTTGAAGATTATTGAGGCGTTCCTGAACTCGAACACCAAGCCGGAATGGATGATCTTAGACGTGCTGCCGGTTATTCCGCCGGAACTGCGTCCGCTGGTTCCGCTTGACGGCGGCCGTTTTGCCACTTCCGACTTAAACGATTTGTACCGCCGCGTGATCAACCGCAACAACCGTTTGAAACGTTTGCTTGAACTGCATGCGCCGGACATTATCGTCCGCAACGAAAAACGCATGCTGCAGGAATCGGTTGACGCTCTGTTTGACAACGGCCGCCGTTCGCGTGCCATTACCGGTACCAACAAGCGTCCGCTGAAATCTTTGTCCGACATGCTGAAGGGTAAACAGGGACGTTTCCGTCAGAACCTGCTCGGCAAGCGCGTCGACTATTCCGGCCGTTCGGTTATTACCGTCGGTCCGGAACTGAGACTGCAGCAGTGCGGTCTGCCGAAGAAGATGGCGCTGGAACTGTTCAAGCCGTTCGTTTACGCCAAACTGGAACTGTACGGACATGCTACGACCATCAAAGCGGCTAAACGCATGGTTGAGAAAGAACGTCCGGAAGTTTGGGATATTCTGGAAGAAGTGATCCGCGAACATCCGGTTCTTTTGAACCGTGCGCCGACCCTGCACCGACTGGGCATTCAGGCTTTTGAGCCGGTTCTGGTCGAAGGTAAGGCCATCCACCTGCATCCGTTGGTATGTACCGCTTTTAACGCCGACTTCGACGGTGACCAAATGGCGGTTCACGTTCCGCTGTCGGTGGAAGCCCAGCTGGAAGCCCGCGTTCTGATGATGTCCACCAACAATATTCTGTCGCCGGCCTCGGGCAAGCCGATTATCGTGCCGACTCAGGATATGGTTCTGGGTATTTATTACCTGACCTATGATGCCGACGGTTTGAAAGGCGAAGGCTCGATTTTTGCCGATTATAACGAAGTGCTGCTGGCGTTGGATGCCAAAGCGGTTGATCTGCACAGCAAGATCAAGTGCCGCATCAGCTACATCGACGACAACGGTGAAGCCAAATACGGTCTGGTTGACACCACTCCGGGACGTTTGATGGTAGCGGAAATTCTGCCGCAGCACAAGGACGTTCCGTTCTCGCTTGTCAACCGACTGGTCAAAAAGAAGGAAATCGGCGAAATTATCGATATCATCTACCGCCACTGCGGACAGAAGGAAACGGTTATGTTCGTTGACCGTCTGATGTCGCTCGGTTTCCAGAACGCCTGCAAGGCCGGCATTTCGTTCGGCAAGGACGACCTTATCGTGCCGGAAGCCAAGAAGGAACTGGTTGCCGAGACAGAAAAACAGGTTAAGGAATTTGAACAGCAGTACCAGAACGGTCTGATTACCAAGGGCGAAAAGTACAACAAGGTTATCGATATCTGGGCAGCCTGTACCGACAAAGTGGCCGACGAAATGATGAAAAACATTTCCAAGACCGAAAACGGCTATATCAACTCGGTTTACATGATGGCTCACTCCGGCGCCCGCGGTTCTGCCGCGCAGATGCGTCAGGTTGCCGGTATGCGCGGTTTGATGGCGAAACCTTCGGGCGAAATTATCGAACAGCCGATTATCTCCAACTTTAAAGAAGGTCTGACGGTGCTTGAGTACTTCAACTCCACCCACGGTGCCCGTAAAGGTCTGGCCGATACCGCTCTGAAGACCGCAAACTCCGGTTATCTGACCCGTCGTCTGGTAGACGTTGCTCAGGATGTGGTTGTTACCGAACAGGATTGCGGTACCGAACGCGGCATTATCGTTCGTCCGGTCGTTGACGGCGGCAATGTCATCGTTTCCATCGGCGAGCGTATTCTCGGCCGTACCATTCAGGAAGATATCGTTCATCCGGAAACCGGTGAAGTGCTGGTCAAGAAAGGCAAGCTGATTACCGAAGACGACGTTGACGTGGTTGAAAAAGCCGGCGTCGAACAGGTTAAGATCCGTTCGGTTCTGACCTGCGAATGCAAAAACGGCGTCTGCGCCGCCTGCTACGGACGCGATCTGGCCCGCGGTACGCCGGTCAATATCGGTGAAGCGGTCGGTGTTATTGCCGCTCAGTCGATCGGTGAACCGGGTACCCAGCTGACGATGAGAACCTTCCACATCGGCGGTGCGGCCTCCAAATCGGCCGAACAGTCGACGGTCGAAGTACCGTTTGCCGGTGTTCTGAAACTTGAAAACAACCATACGGTTACCAACTCCGAAGGCCATATGATCGTATTGTCGCGCAACTGCGAAATTGTGATCGTTGACGGCAGCGAACGGGAAAAATCCCGCCACAAAGTTCCTTACGGCACCAAGATTCTGGTAGCTGAAGGCGCCAAGGTCAAGAAAGGTCAGAAGGTTGCCGAATGGGATCCGTTTACGATTCCGGTCATTACCGAAAAAGCCGGCCGTGTCGAATGGGTTGACCTGATCAACAACATTTCGCTCGAAGAACGTGTCGACGAAACCACCGGCGTGGTTGACAACGTTGTTATCGACTGGCATTCGGGCGCCAATTCCGCCAGCCTTAAACCGGGCATTATGCTGAAGGACGAAAAGGGCAATCCGATCCTGTTCGACAACGGCAAGGAAGTCCGCTATTATCTGTCGGTCGGCGCCATTCTGACGGTGGAAAACGGTGCGGAAGTCAAAGTCGGCGACGTAGTTGCGAGAATTCCGCGGGAAAGCTCCAAGACCAAGGATATTACCGGTGGTCTGCCGCGCGTGGCCGAATTGTTCGAAGCCCGTCATCCGAAGGATCAGGCGATCATTTCCGATATTGACGGCGTGGTCGAATTCGGCAAAGACTATAAGGCCAAACAGCGGATTACCGTGGTTCCGGCCAAAGGCGAGGCGATCGAGTACCTGATTCCGAAGGGCCGTCATCTGGTGGTTCAGGAAGGCGATGTGGTCAAGAAAGGCGACATGCTGGTTGAAGGTACACCGGCGCCGCATGACATTCTGCGCGTTCTGGGCGTTGAAAAGCTGGCCGAATATCTGGTCAAGGAAGTTCAGGACGTTTACCGTCTGCAAGGCGTGAAGATCAACGACAAGCATATTGAAGTGATCGTTTCGCAGATGCTGCGCAAGGTTGAAATCCGTGTTCCGAACGATACCACGTTCCTCGTCGGCGAGCAGGTTGACCGCGACGTCTTTGAGGCGGAAAACGAGAAGACGATTGCCGAAGGCGGTGTTCCGGCTGAGGCGGATCCGGTTCTGCTCGGTATCACCAAGGCTTCGCTGCAGACCAAGTCGTTCATTTCGGCGGCTTCCTTCCAGGAAACCACCCGTGTTCTGACCGAAGCGGCAGTTGAAGGCAAGGTCGATCATCTGACCGGTCTGAAGGAAAACGTTATCGTCGGCCGTCTGATTCCGGCCGGTACCGGTACCGTGCTGCGTAACCTGAAACGGGTTGCTGCGCAGAACGACAAGGAAATTCTGGCCTTGCGCGAAGCGGCTGCCGAACAGGTTGAAAGTGCTGAAAGCGAAACCCCCGCGGTTGAGCAACAGCCGGCTGAATAAGCCTCGGCAGCAAAAAAGCTGAAAGCAAAAAAGCCGTCGGTGAAAACCGGCGGCTTTTTGTTTGTCGAAAAAGAGAAAACGGAGGAGCGGGAAAGGCCGGGGAGGAAGAAAGAAGGAGAGAAGGAAAAAGAAAAGAGGGAGAAAGGAAAGAAGGAAAGAAGGAAAGAAGGAAAGAAGGAAAGAAGGAAAGAAGGAAAGAAACTCTGTTGGCGGAAAGGAAGGGGATTACGGGTGAAAAAAAGTTGTCGGGAAGGGGAATTTGAGGTGAGAGCGCTTTTTCAGAGGGGGGGAACTTTTGGGGAAGAAAAACTTTTTGAAGATGAGAAGTCGGGGGAGATTTTGGGAAAGGAGGAGGTTGGATGAGAGAAGAATGCGGGAGAGAAAAAATTAGGGGTGAGGAAGCGTAAATTATGCAAGTCCAGAGACGGGGAAGAAAACTTGGGAGGAGGGAACATTTGAAGAAGAGAAAACTTTCCGTTCACTGTCTTTGACAAAAAGATCAAAATGGGATATAATATAATCATTATCAATTATAAACTTTAAGCATTATGTTAAATTATATGATTTGTGCAGCAGTGGTATGTGTGTTGTTTCTGGGGATCGTTTATTTGTCTTTGCTTTTGCAGCAGCATATGCTTGAAGAGGCTTCGGACGAGGAACTGAAAGAAACGAAAAAACATTTGCTTGAACTGCAGCAGGGGGACAATTTTGTAATGAACGGACAAGACGTTTTGCTTTCATTGGAAATGGTGAATGAGGAACTGAAGAGTCGCGGATTATAAAAAGCGTCCTATATGAAAGACGGAAAAACGGTCAGCAAGCCGCTTTCCGTCTTTTTGTGTTTATGAGGGCGGCCAAGATAATTTCGAGAGGAGAGCGCTTGGAAGTGCGGCAAAAGGGGAGGCGATCAAGAGGGAGAAGACGGCAGGAGAAAAAGGCGGTAAAAGCTCCGGCGGTTAGAAAAGAAGATGGTGAAGGAAGGTGCTAAAAGGGGGAGGGCAGGGAGAAAGAAGGACGGGAAAAGAAAAGTGCTGAAAGGGAAAAGGGCAGGAGAAGAAGGCGGCAAAAAGGGCAGACGGTTGGAAAAGAAGGCGGTAAGAGAAAGTATCAGAAAAGGCAGCAGAAAGAAAAAAGGGCGGTGAAGAAGGGGCAAAAGGGAGAAGATGGGAGGAAAAAAGGGAGATAAAAAAGTATAAAGGGGGTGGCGGCGGGGGGAAAAAAATTGGGAGGATGTTTATGCCGGCATTCGGTAGCAGGCGGAAAAAGCGAGCGGTAAGCATGCGGAAGTACAAAACGTAAGTAATCGGAGCGTTTTCGGGGCAAGGAAAAGCCGGTACGACACAGG
>OKTH01000938.1_pt1 | contig 14671 bp, 8 predicted proteins | sample 1606361 | NCBI WGS metagenome assembly OKTH01 (sample SAMEA3879575, study PRJEB24766) | human gut metagenome | biome: human-associated habitat; feature: feces | place: USA | collected 1985/1987 | reverse complement strand
GCAAAATAGAAAAGGCCTTGCAGGAGAATATTCACTTCATGTGGTTGTCCGGTAACAGTACTCCCGATTTCCGCACGATCAATGATTTCCGTGGCAAACGTTTAAAAGAAGATATAAAATCGTTGTTTTCAGCCATTGTTTTGCTGTTACAGGAATCCGGCTATGTCAGTTTGGATGTACAGTATATCGATGGTACCAAAGTGGAATCAGCATCGAACCGCTACACTTTTGTCTGGCGTGGCAGCGTGGAAAAGAACAAGGTAAAACTGGAGTCGAAAATACAATCAATCCTTAGTGAGGTCGACAAACATATCGAGCAGGATAAACAGGAAAGGACACCGGATGCTTTACCGGATATGGATTCCTGTGGTTTGCGTGAAAAAGTGAGCGCTTTAAACAAACGTCTCTCCGGGATGAACAAAGCTGAGAAAAAGCAAGTCAAAAAGCTACAGGAAGAATATCTGCCCCGTCTTGCCAAATACGAATCGCAATTGGAGAAATTGGGGGATCGTAATTCTTTCAGTAAGACAGATGAGGATGCGACCTTTATGCGCATGAAAGAGGATCATATGAAAAACGGGCAATTGAAACCCGCATATAACATACAGATTGCCACAGAGAATCAGTTCATTACCAATCTGGGGATTTACAGGCGAGCCGGAGACACGGGAACCCTAATTCCTTTTTTAAAAGATTTTCGGGAGACTTATCATAGGCAATCCTCCATAGTAGTGGCCGATGCCGGTTACGGAAGCGAACAAAACTATGAGTTTATGGAGAATGCGGGTATAGAAGCCTTTGTCAAGTACAATTATTTCCACAAAGAGCAGAAACGTACTTGGAAGAAGGATGCTTTTGCCATACACAACCTTTACTACAACCGGGGACAGGATTACTACGTATGCCCGATGGGACAACATATGGAATATACAGGCCAAAGGAAAAGTAAGTCCGATATGGAATATGTATCCGTACTAAAGCGTTATCAGGCACAGAACTGTGAGGGTTGCCCGCTGAAATCTCAATGCCATAAATCAAAGACCAACCGGATCATAGAAGTTAACTATAACCTTAACAGGTACAAACAAAAAGCACGGGAAAAGCTCATGAGTGAGGAAGGTATTTATCATCGGGGCAGACGATGTATAGAACCGGAAGCTGTCTTTGCACAGATAAAGCATAACTCGGCGTGGAATCGGTTTAGATTAAGAGGGTTGGAGAAGGTGAAAACGGAGTTTACCCTGGTTGCTATTGCACATAATCTAAGGAAACTGGCTAAAAAAGCCGGCTTTCTTTTATTTTTTACTTATTTCTGTAGGATGACTTCTCGAAGAGAGATAATTGAGAAGAACAAAGATGTTTTAAAAATAAAAATGGATAATAAACGGGCAGCATAACAAAAAAAGAAGGCATCCTTTTCAGACACCTTCTTTATATATGTGAGGATTGGTTTATCCGATCAGTTCTACGCTACGTTTGATGAATTGGCTTAAGGCCTCTCCCTTCAGCATACCGTTTCCTAACAAAGCAAGGTCGATCAACTGACTAACTGTCTTGTTCGTGCCGGCGTATTCGGCGAGAACTTGGTTGCGTTGCTCACGAAGCTCATCCAGCTTATGGTCGGTGTTGGTCATATCCTCTTTCTCTTGCGCCGTGATCTCATCTTCTTTCTTTTTGCTTTGAGCCTCACGTAAGTCGGCTTGACGAGCCTCCCATCCTTTGATATCGCTAAGGATCGGTTTTAACTTCTCGTCGCAAGCTTGCTCCTCTTCAGTTAATACTTTCTTGATCAACGGATGATCCGTATTCAATACGAAGTTGAAGCTATCCGGCATCTCGCCATAGAAAGACATACCCGGTTGCATAGCGGACATCTCACGCATTCTTCGCATATACTCGCTTTGTGTCAACATGACAGGGTTCGCGTTTTCGCCCAATGCCTCGAATGTTACGTAGAACTCGGTCTTGTTCAATTTCGGCATCTGACTCTTGAATACTTCCTGCATGGCCGTTTTCTGCTCCTCGCTCAAGGTTACCTTATTCGAGTCTTCCTTGCGGATCAGGTTATCGATCGTATCGCTATCCACACGAACGAAGCGGCTCTTCTCGAACTTCTGCTCCAATTGTCCGATCAAGTGTACATCCAATTGTCCGTCCATTTCCAAGACGCTGTAACCTTTGTCCTTTGCGGCTTGTATATAGCTGTATTGCTCGTCTTTATTGGTGGTATACAGATAGATTAAGTTACCCTCTTTGTCTGTCTGGTTGTCCTTGATTAAGTTCTTGTATTCCTCGAAAGTGAAGTATTTGCCTTCGACGTCCTTGAATAAGGCGAACTTAACCGCGCGGTCGTAGAATTTCTCATCAGTCAACATACCATATTGGATGAATAGTTTCAAGCTATCCCATTTCTCCTCGAACTGCGGGCGGTCGTTCTTGAAGATCTCTTCCAAGCGGTCTGCCACCTTCTTCGTGATGTGGTTGGAGATCTTCTTCACGTTCTGATCGCTTTGCAAATAGGAACGGGATACGTTCAACGGGATATCCGGCGAATCCAATACACCATGCAATAATGTCAAGAACTCAGGAACGATACCCTCTACGGAATCCGTAACGAATACTTGGTTGCAATATAACTGGATCTTGTTACGATGCAAGTCGATATTGCTCTTGATGCGAGGGAAATATAAGATACCGGTCAAGTTGAACGGATAGTCTACGTTCAAGTGAATCCAGAACAACGGCTCATCCGTCATAGGATATAAGTCACGATAGAACTTCTTGTAATCCTCGTCGGTCATATCGGCCGGTTTGCGAACCCATGCCGGTTTGGTGTCGTTGATTACGTTATCTTCGTCCGTATCTACATATTTGCCATCCTTCCACTCTTGCTTCTTGCCGAATGCGATAGGAACCGGTAAGAAACGGCAGTATTTTGTCAATAAGCCATTGATCTTATCCTTGTTCAAGAAATCTTTATTCTCGTCGTCTATATACAGGATGATATCGGTACCACGATCCTCTTTCGTCGTTTCCTCCAAGGAGTATTCCGGTGTACCGTCGCAGCTCCATTTCATGGGAACAGCGCCTTCTTTGTATGATTTCGTCACGATCTCTACTTTCTTGGAAACCATGAAAGAGGAGTAGAAACCAAGACCGAAGTGACCGATGATAGAAGCGGCGTCGTTCTTGTATTTCTCAACGAACTCCTCGGCGCCGGAGAAAGCGATCTGGTTGATGTACTTATCGATCTCCTCGGCCGTCATACCGATACCCCGGTCAGAGATCGTGATCGTTTTGTCATCGAACTTAACCTGTACGGTCAAATCGCCGAGTTCGCCTTTAAACTCGCCTACGGAAGAAAGCGTTTTTAACTTCTGGGTAGCGTCTACCGCATTAGAAACAAGTTCACGAAGGAAGATTTCGTGATCACTGTATAAGAACTTCTTGATAATCGGAAAGATGTTTTCCGATGTTACTCCGATGTTACCTTGTTTACTGCTCATAGTCTGAATATCTTATTATTTTTATTGTTATTTTGTGCGTATTCCTGATCTTGATCATTCTCAAGATCCGCCTATTCCTATACAAAACGAATGCCAAAATGTTTCGGATAAACTATAAATGACAAAAAGGCAGATACCGGCTGATAGATTTGCAGCCGGGCATAGTTTGATCAAACCATATCATCACCTGTCTTGGCGAATGTAACACGGACGGTTTTATGGAATGGAATAAAACGGGATACGATCGCTATGCATAAGGAGATGACTAATAAATACCCCAGTATCTCTTTTAACGCCAATAATAAGCTTTGTTGCTGTAACGTATTATAGAGTGTATTGGTAGCCATTTGCGCTGCCTCGTCGTAGGGATGCCCTTGGGTCAAGGCATTGCCAAGCGCTTGGTTATAGCGTGAGGCGGCTAGAGGATCGGCCAGCGTAACGGTTTCTGATAAGGAATACATATATTTTTGTTCCAAGCGATATAGTATATTACTGTAAAAAGAAGTCGCCATGATAGGGGATAGTACCGAACGGAAAATGATGAGAAAGAAAGCGTTTGACAATAAATATTTAGGATTTAAATCTTCCACGGCAAATAAGGCGAAAGCTATGATTAGAATCATCATGCCCAATCCCCTGAGGAATATAGGAAAGTAGAGCATCTCGTATCTGCTATCCGGTGAGATCCCGAAATAAAGGCTCCCGAAGAACAGGACGAAACAACTCATTCCTCCCGCTATCAAGAAACGAAACCGCCAACGTTGCCACCGGAACCACCAAAAACAGATGAACGCCCCCAAGACATATCCCGGAAGCAAATAAGTATAGAGGGAATAGGTATGGGTACTGTCTACCTTTAAGATACTAGTCAGGTAACTAGTCAACAAGGTAGTAGAAGTACTGAAAAACATGACAAGCATCATATAGAAATAACCGATAATAGCTTTCGGCTGGTATAAAGGCGCCAGATTCACGTACGGACGTTCCGAATGATATTGATACCAAATAAATAAAGCGATCAATATCGGGGCGATCATGATATAAAGGCAAATCTTGGGGGATGCCATCCAGTCGAGTACTTTCCCGTAATTAATGACATACATAAGCATTAACAATCCGGTGGATATGATGAACATTTCCCGGATGTGTAGATCGGCCAAGGGGATGGACTTGATCGGCCGGTTATGGCGGAAGCAGATGATTACCATTACTATGGCCAATAAAATCATTAGCATCATGAAGTAATACATATATTTCCAGTCGTAATGGTAGGCTAACTGTGCGGTAACAAGCATGGATGCTTGTCCCCCTCCGAAAACAAAAGGATAGAAGTAGGAATAGAATTGGCTACGTATATTTTTAGGGCTGAATATCTTTTGTGCGTACCGGATAAACCACAGCATGAGAAACCCTTTCAGGAAACCGATCGCGAAACTACAGACGATCAATATGTCGGCGTTCTGGGAGCGGGCACAGATCCAGCTTAAGAAGAACTGGGCGACTAAATCCGCCAACAATAAGAATTTGATGGAGAAGGCTTCTAATATCTTCGGAATAATCGGATAGGATACCGCCATTCCCGCCGCTGCCGCGTAATATCCCATGGTTATATCCTCGGTGTTCGTGCCTAGCGTGTTTGATACCTCCAGCATACTGCCGGTGTACGAACCGTTTAGCATCGTAACCGGAAGAATAACGATGAAGATGCAAATCAATCCTAACCAGTCCGGCACCCATTGGCGGATCGGTGCCCCAAGCTCTTTCATCGTGATCATTTGCGTAAGGCTTCTGTTTCAACCATCATGCCTGCTCTTAAATATTGCGTATCTTCTTGCGATAGATTTTCCAAATCTATCCGTACCGGGATACGTTGTTGTACCTTGACGAAGTTTCCGGCGGAATTGTCGGTCGGGACCAATGAGTATTTGGAGCCTGTGGCGTCGGAGATTGCGGTTACCTCCCCGTTGAATATCTTTCCCGGCAACGCGTCTACCTTGATACGTACTTTTTGCCCGATATAGATGTGGGGGATCTGGGTCTCCTTGTAATTGGCCGTGATCCATTTGTCTTTATCTCGTACGAGGTAGGATATCGTTTGTCCGGCTTGCACGTATTGTCCGGGCTCTAAGGTCCGTCTGCCTACATGACCGTCGTAAGGGGCGGTTATAACGGTATAGGAAAGGTTTAACCTCGCTAAATCCAGATCCGCTTCTTTTCGTAAGATCGCCGCCTCGGCTCCTGTTGTCTTCTTGCTGGTTTCGGTGAATTGGGAGAAAGCGGCTTTCTTTTGTTCCACCAACGCCTGATATCGGGCTTGCGCCGCCTCGAAAGCGGCTTTGGATTGCTCGTATTGTTGCTCGGGGACCGATTCTTCTTTCAGCAGCCGCTCAAATCGGTGATAATCCTGTTCCAGTTGCCAAAGCTTGGCTTTAGCTTCGGCGATGTTGGCGTCTTGTACGGCGATGTTTGTATGGGAGGTCTCGATACCGGAACGAAGTACGTCTTGTGATCCTTGGGCATCGATCAACGCGGCCTCTGCCTCTTTTACCTTGATCCGATATTCCCGATCGTCCAGTATGAGAAGTGTGTCCCCTTGGTGAACGTACTGGTGTTCCTTGAAACGGACCTCTTTTATGTAGCCGGAGGCACGTATATTTAGTGGGGCGATATATTGGTCCACAAAGGCATCGTTTGTCACCTCATAATTGATGTAACGCCAGAAATAATTGGCTGTCCACCAAATGCCGGAACCGGCTAAAAGGATACATATGGAGTTTAATACTATATTCCGTGTCCTTACTTTCTTTAGTCTATGATGTTTCTCTTTTAATTCGTTTGCCATAGTCGTTGTTTCTTTTTAGAGACGGCCGCAAGCCTTCTGTAGTTGATAGTAAGTGTAAATCACGTGGGTACGGGCATTCGTGAGCTGTAGCTCCGCGTTCAGGAGAACCGAGTTCGCGTCGAGTAAGTCGGTTAGGATCACCAATTGGTTTAAATACCGGTTTTGCATGATCCTATAGTTCTCTTGAGCTTGCCGTACGCATAACTTCAAGGCTTCCACTTCTTGTAGAGCCTCCTTATGACGTAAGAACGCAGTGCGTACTTCCATACGGATTTTCTGCTTTTTCTGTTCCTCCTCGTTTTTATGTAACGAGACCATCCATTTGCTTTCCTTTATCTTATGGTTGTTTTTATATAAAGAGGATAAAGGGTAGGAGAGCGACAGCCCTATGTTCCAGTTGTTGTTATACATATCCGCTAATGTTCGGGAGACCGGACGTGCCAATGTGTTCGAGGCATATAGCGATAGGCTGGGTAGCGAGGAGGCTTTAGTCAAACGTATATCGTTTTGGGCTAACTCTGTTTGTTTCCGGAGTAGACGTATCGCCGGATCATTGGAATAGGCTTGGGCTACATAATCTTCGTAAGTTTCTAAAGATACGGTTTGGTCCAGTAACGTGGTATCTGGTTTGAGCAATAGATTCTCATCGAGACCGATCAGGATATCCAATTGCTGTGATACCAGTATGAGGCTATTATCCGTTTCTTGCAAGGATAGGCGGTCGTTGGTTAATTGCATCTCGCTTCTTAATACGTCGTTATTGGTTATCAGTCCCTCTTTTTTCATACGCCGGATATCTTGCAGGCGGCGTTCCGATTCCTCGATATTACGGGAAAGCACCTCACGTTGTTTAAACAGGCTGAAAAGACCGATGTATTGATTTAATAGACCGAGCTTGATCTCACTCTGGTCTGTGAGCGTTTGTAAAGAGGCGACTTCTTTCTCCAGATCCGCTTTCCGGATGGAATACCGGATTTTACCGCCTTGGTATATCGGTTGGGTAAGGTCGATGGCATAGTTCTGGGACCAATCGGGCGCTTCCGGGCGAGTCGGATGGGCGAGTCCTTGCTCAAAGAGGATCGGTTGCCCTACATATCCACCTTTCAAGCCGATTTGCAGGTCTGGCAATTGTGCGGAACGTGCCGTATGGGTTCTCTCTTGCGCTATCGATTCTTTTAAGACGTCTGCTTGGATCTGCAGACTATGCCGTACGCCTCTCTCGAAAAGCTGGTCGATGGTCAAGAAGAGCGAATCGGTTTGGGCGATTGCCGGATATGTAGCGACCGTCATACAAAAGAGGCTCAATACGTGCTTTTTATATATTCTCAAGGACATTATGTACTGCTTTTAATTCGGATAACATGGTTTCTACGTTCTCTATTCCGATAATATGCTCCGCATGTACATAAACCTGATCAAGGATCGGGCGAATTTGCTTTTTGAATTCTTCTCCTTCCGGGGTTAGGAAAACCAGTTTGTTCCTCCGGTCCTCGGGATCTTCTTTCCGATGGACGTAGCCTTTCTTCTCTAAATTGTTCATTAGGTTTGTCAGACAAGCCTTATCCTTTGCCGTTCTCTCTGCCAAGACCTGTTGGGTGATACCTTGTTCGTGCCATAGGCAACTCAAGATTTGAAGCATCTCAAATGTTATACCGGCGTTGTTCTTTTTCAGCGTTCGTTGCATAGACCGACGAAATGCCATGCGTGTGCGGACAACTTGTAACATAAGTTCCCGGAATTCTTTACCTTCTACCATTACTTATAATTCTTTTAAACTTGCTGGGTGCGAAGATAGCGTTTTTTCTCGGATTAGTCAAATGTTTAACTAATTAGCGTCTCGCTAATAAAGTATGTTTGCCATCTAGGTGGCACAGCTTTGCCATCGGCGTGGCACGGGCTTGCCATCACTATGGCACGGGTATGCCATCAGCGTGGCACAGCTGTGCCAAGGCGATGGCAGATGTTGGCACAGTATGTGTATGAAAGACAGGTGTATAGAATGAAGGCGTAACAAACCCGTGGAGTGATTCGTTACGCTTTCTGTTTAGTTCTCGTTTACGAGTTTAAGATGCATTCTTCTTTATCCAAACGCCTCCTTCAATTGCTTCACCCATCGCTCGATTCGTTTGTCGGTTTGATCCGGTTGGTTTTCCAAATCGAGGACTAAGCCTAGTAGTTTGCCATTTTTCAAGGCTTTGGAGGCATTAAAGAAATAATCATCCGAAGAGGTCTCGCCTACTAAAGTCGCTCCACAGGAGGTGAAAGCGTCCGCCAATATGCCGACTCCATCGGCGAAATTATCCGGATAATTCGTTTGATCTCCAAGACCGAAAATAGCGACCTTCTTATTTTTAAGGTCTAAAGTGACCAGTTCCGGGATGATCTCGTCCCAATAGGTGGGAAGCTCGCCATCGAACCAAGTAGAGGTTCCTGCGATTATATGGTCGTAAGCCTCGAAATCTCTTTTCCATGCGCTTTCAATAGGGATGATATCAATCTGATCCTCCCCGAAAGCTTTTCTTATTTTATTGGCGACAAAGGTTGTTTTCTCTGTGCCCGTTCCGTAAAATAATCCTGTTTTCATTGTGATGCTTTTAAAGATTTAACGAATGTGGATCTAATAAAGCAGCAGTTCTTTTGCCGCATGATAGATGGTCTCCTCGTTGGGGAGGATGGCCCGTTCCAAGACCGGATGGAAACCAACCGGAGTGAATAGGGAACCTACCCGTTGGATCGGAGCATCCAAGTACTGGAATAGTTCCGAGCCGATGATGCCGGCAATTTCCGCTCCGAAGCCAGAGAAGACCTTGTCCTCATGTACGATCAATACTTTACTGGTTTTCTTCACCGAGTTGAAGATCGCCTCTTTATCCAATGGTATCAAGGTACGAAGATCGATAACCTCCAGTTCCCAGCCTTTTTCTTTGTAAAGAAGCTCGGCTACGTTGAGGCAAAGATGGGTCGTATTGCCATAAGTGATGATCGTCAGATCTTTTCCCGGACGGCGGATACGGGCTTTCCCAAACGGAACCTCGAAATCCTCGGGGACAAAGGTGGAGGCTTCTACTGCGTTGTAGAGCGCTTTCGGTTCCAGATAGAGCGTAAAGCCTTTAGAACGCATACTCGTCCGCAACAGTCCGGCGGCATCATCTGCGAAAGAGGGATAAACAATCCGGGCACCGGGTAATGAGGTCAATGCGCCCTCAATGGTCTGGGAATGATAAAGCCCTCCTCCGATATAGCCTCCGGAGGCTAGGCGCAAAGTGATGTTTGGGGTAAATTGCCCGTTGCTGCGCCAATACTCATGCGTACATTCCACGTATTGCTCGACGGCCGGCCAGAAGTAATCGGCGAATTCCGCGCCCTCGATCACTACATGGATCTTCGGGTCAAAGCGGCACATACCGTTCGCTGTCCCTACGATATAATCCTCGGCGATAGGGGCGTTGAAGACTCGCTCGATACCGAATTCTTGCTGCATGCCTTTCGTGATGTTGAATACGCCACCCTTTTCTTTATTGGCTACATCCTGTCCCCAGATAAATGTATCCGGGTTGTGCCGGAACTCCGCTTTCAACGTCTTGTTGATCGCCGTAACTAGCGTTTCTTTCTCTTCTTCCTCGTTTTGAACACCTTCTTTGTATTTTTGAGGTTGATAAGGTTCCGGAAGGACGTAATCCTTGACGGTAGACGGATCGGGATCGGGGGCGGCCATCGCTTTCCGATTGGCGGCTTTCAGGTCTTTAGCCGCTAGATCCGCGATCTCTTTCAATTCTTCCTCGGTGAAACGTCCGTAACGAATCAGCATGCGATGGAATTTGTATAAAGGATCGGCGGATTTTACATAGGTAAGCTCGTTCTCATCACGATACAAGGTATGTTTATCGGAGTTTGAGTGGGAGCCTATCCGTACGCAATTGGCCTGAACGATTACGGGAGTCCGGTTGGCGATCGCGTACTCTTTGGCCTCGGTCATGGCATTCATGGAATCGAACACGTCTTTTCCATTGCAATGGATAATACGTAAATTCTTGAAGCCAGAGAAGTTATCGGCAACTTTACGATTGGCCGTCTGGTCCTTTTTGGGGACAGAGATACCATATCCATTGTCTTGGAAGACAAAGATAACCGGCAGTCGCTCATTGCTGGCGCCATTGATTGCCTCATACACATAGCCTTCGGAAGCGGCCGATTCACCGTGCGAGGTAATCGCTACGCCTTTCTGTCCATAGTAAACCATCGCCCGTGCCACGCCGGCGGCATGGAGATCGTGAGTCGCCGTAGCGGAAGAAACGTTCTCGATATGCCATTCCATCTTAGAGAAGTGGTTAGACATGTGGCGGCCGCCACTGGTCAGATCGGTCGCCTTGGAGATACCGTTCAGGATGATCTCCTCGGCAGTCATTCCCGCCGAGAGAACCGTCAACATATCCCGGTAATAGGGGAAGAGAAAGTCCGTGTCCTTATCGAATACTTGTCCCATGGCGAGTTGTATCCCGTCGTGCCCGGCATACGGGGCATGATAAGACCAGCCGAGAGATTGCAATAAATAGGAGGGAGCCTTCTCATCGATCGCCCTTCCGAGCGTCATAAGGTAAAACCATTTCCTGAGAGTCTCCTTATCTGTTGTTTTTATATCATACTTTTTCATGTTGTTCTATTATATATAATGTATTAAGCGTTCCAATTCTCTAGTTCGTCGGCGATGGAACGTAAAAAGGCTCCCGCCAAAGCTCCGTCCACGATACGATGATCGTAGGAGAGTGAGAGGTACATCTTGTGACGGATAGCGATCGTATCTCCCTCGGGCGTCTCTACTACCGCAGGCTTCTTCTCGATATAACCGACGGCTAGGATCGCTACTTGAGGCTGATTGATGATCGGGGTGCCGAACAGACTCTTGAAGGTTCCGAAATTCGTAATCGTGAACGTTCCGCCTTGGATGCTATCCGGGGCGAGCTTATTCTCACGGGCTTTAGCCGCCAAGGTATCTATTTGTGAGGCGAGGCCACTTAGGTTCAGCTTATCGGCATCGTGTATAACCGGGACAATTAAATTTCCGTCGTTTAAGGAAACCGCTATACCTATATTAATAGGCTTCTTTAGGATGATATTGTAACCGTCCACGGATGAATTTACTAATGGATAGGCTTTCAACGCTTTGGCGGTCGCTTCGGTAATAGCCGGCATATAAGTTAGGTTGATGCCTTCTTGCTTGAAGAATTGATCCTTCACTTTTTTACGCCAGTTAACCAGTCGGGTCACGTCTACCTCGATAACCGACGTCACATGCGGAGATACTTTTTTCGATAATACCATATGGTCCGCAATGATCTTACGTACACGATCCATTTCTCTCACCTCGTCTCCTTGAGCGAGTGGAGCGGATGGGGTGGCCGCTGTCATAGGCATGGAAGGAGCGGTCGGCGGCGCTACCGTAATTGTTGGCGTGCTCGTAGCCGTTTGCTGCATGGAAGAAACAGGAGCCTGTTTCGGCTTCGGCATTTCCGTACCTTTATTTTTGTGATCGATATACGTTTGAATATCTTTCTTACTGAGACGTCCCAGATATCCGGTACCCGGAATATGATCCAGTTCATCTTGCGACACACCGGCAGCTTTCGCTAATTGCAATACGACGGGAGAATACCAACGATCTTCCTCTTGGGAATTCTTTGATAATTCCTCTGGGACGGGGGCGGGGACTTGTTCTTTCGGTTGAGTAGCCTCCGAGGTTTCCGGCTGAGCTCCGTTATCCTCTCCTTCACCTTCGATCTCAAGGATCGCTACGACTGTACCGACCGCTACGGTGTCTCCCTCATTAAAAAGAAGTTGTTTTACTTTTCCCTCAACGGGGGATGGAATCTCAGCGCTTACTTTCGCTGTGCTTACTTCGAAAAGGACATCATCTTCCTCTACGGTATCACCTACCTTTACCGACCATGAGATGATGGTTCCTTCTGTAATACTTTCGCCCAACTTAGGCATCTTTATCTCAAATGTAGCCATATTTTGATTTTTTAATTACTGTTATATAGTGGGAGACGGGGCGTGCCCCGTCTCTACAAACGGTATATAATAAGAACAAAGATCAAGAAGGTAAGTTTCTGTATTATAGTGTATAAGTGTTAAAGTTCCAGCTGGCTGCAGCATATTTCTGCTCTTTAAGCCGATAGATGGCTTCCAAGTCTGCTTGCGTGAAATAATAATCTTGAATGCCGGGATTATTGATCGTGAAATAGTAAAGAAGCGCTTTCTTAAAATGCTGGATGGAGATAGAAGCCGGAAGATGGGCGCTGATATTCGTGACCGGACTCCGTACAGATTTAACGAATGTCGATCGTTTACCTCCTGTTTTCTCTGGTGCTTGACGGGATGTACTTTTCAAGGAGGTGACGAGCCTATCCAGATCGGTGGAAAACAATAAGGTAGCATGGTGCATATACCGATTCTTATGGATACTCTGTGCGCTACCCGATATTTTAAATCCTCCTATAGTTAATCCTTTCCGTTCATCCACCTCGACATGTACTCCCAATGTCTTGAGAAAATTCATGATCTGGATGGTATATTTGTCGGTCTGCATAATCTGGCCGGTCTCTATAAATGTAAGATTCAGGTTTCCCGGATCATGGTAAACGGCACCACCACCGGAAAACCTGCGTGCTATCTTGATTTGTTGGTCTTGTACGAATTTGAGATTTACCTCGGCCCATACATCCTGATGCTTACCGATCACGATTGATGGTTCATTCTGCCAAAGCATGAAAATATTCTCTTTGAAATTCTTGAGCAGATACTCTTCGGCAGCCAAATTGAAGTATGGATCCGTTTGTGTATTGTGAATGCAAAGCATCAGGAAATTATTTTAGTTAGGCGTTTTATTAGATATATAAACTTTCGTGGAGGATCTCACTGACTGTCGGATGCGGGAAAATATTTTTCTTAAATTCATCGACTGTATAACCATTCTCGACAGCGATTCCGGCGGTGACGATAATCTCGGATGCCGGATTCCCTAGTAGATGGCAACCGATGATACGATCCTCGTCGTCCGTGATCAGTTTACATAAACCATTACCATTCTCGTTCTCTGCGACGAAACGTCCGGAATAGGTCATCGGGATCTTTTGAACACGAAAACTTCCCCCATTCGCTACCAATTCCTCTTCTGTCTTACCCACGCTCGCCAATTCCGGATTCGTATAAACTACCGCCGGAATGGCTTTATAGCTCATCTCGTCCGGTATGCCTAGGATATGGTGTATGGCAACTTCCGCTTCCCGGTAAGCCGTATGTGCCAGCAGGGAAAAACCGGTAATATCTCCAGCCGCATATACATGTGGATGGGAAGTCAGCATATGTTCGTTTACCTTTACACCGGCCCCTTGTATTTCGATCGCTAGATTTTCTAGTCCCAGACTCTTTGTAATCGGACGGCGGCCCACGCTCACCAATATTTTATCGGCTTCAATCGTGTCTGCCTTGCCGTTTTTCTCAACAAAGACTTTCTCTGCCGATACCTCTGTAACTTTGGTATTCAAGAAAAACTCTACGCCTTTTTTCTTATACTCGGATCGAAGCATCGCTGAGGTTTCTTTATCCATATTCCCTAATATCTCGGGTAGCATCTCGATTACCTTCACCTTTACGCCCATACTGTTAAAGAATGAGGCGAACTCCATTCCGATCACGCCACCACCGATAATCGCTAACGATTTTGGCAAATCGTTGAGATCAAGGGCTTCCCGGGAAGTCCAATACTTGACCTCTGATAACCCTTTGATAGGAGGGATCACGGTTTCAGAGCCTGTGCATACTAACACATTCTTCACTAAATACTCTTTTCCATCGCAGTGAATCCGTATATTTCCAAACTCCTCTCCGGTGATTCGTGCCTCTCCTTCTACGATGGTGACGCCGTTACCCGTAAGCCGGGCTTTTACCCCGAGCGTAAGTTTACGGACGGTCTTGTTCTTCCGGTCGATAATCTTTGCCAAGTCGAAACTTGGGTCTTTCATCGCCACTATACCATATTTGGAGGCACTTTTGATACTGTCTAGTATCTTGGCGGAGTATAAAAGAGTTTTTGTCGGGATACATCCCTCGTTTAGGCAGACGCCACCGATAGCGTTCTTCTCGAAAAGGATCGTTTTTAATCCATTCTCCGAAGCCCTTTCGGCGGCGGTGTAACCCGCAGGTCCACCGCCTATGATTGCTATGTCATATTCCATATACATTATTATAATTATTTGAATACTAAAATTCGTTCCTCTAATGGAGCGAATTGTTTTTCTCCCGGTTCCTGGGTAGAGGTTCCGAA
>OKTH01000935.1_pt1 | contig 14738 bp, 10 predicted proteins | sample 1606361 | NCBI WGS metagenome assembly OKTH01 (sample SAMEA3879575, study PRJEB24766) | human gut metagenome | biome: human-associated habitat; feature: feces | place: USA | collected 1985/1987 | reverse complement strand
CGGAAGTCGATAAGGATTTCTGCAAGGGCTTCATCGCCTTTCTGAAAACCTGCACGTTCAACCAAGGCAAAAAGACGTTGAGCAGCACCACCTGCCGCATCTTCATGAACCGCCTTGCCGCCGCGCTGAACAAGGCCGTCAGCGAAGGGTTGATAGACCGCAACCCATTCAAGCTGTTGGAAACAAAGGAGAAGCCGCAGAAGCTGAGCGCCATGCGTGAGTTCCTGACCATTGAGGAACTTCGTCAACTGATGGCCACGCCGTGCCGCTACGACATTGTGAAAAAGGCATTTCTGTTTTCCTGTTTCACCGGGTTACGGTACAGCGACATGATGACCTTGAAATGGAGCGAGATACACACGGCGGCGGACGGGAAGACGCTCTACATCGAGCATCAGCAGGTGAAAACCAAGAACACGGTGACGATACCGCTCTCCAATGAAGCCTTGAAATGGATGCCCCGAAAGTCAAAGGATGACGACCGGGTTTTCCATCAGTTGCGCATCACCTCTACCACGGTGGAAGTAGTGTTGGGCGAATGGATGCAGGAGGCCGGAATACAGAAGTACATCACCTACCATTGTAGCAGGCATACGGCGGCGACCCTGTTGCTGACCCTCGGCGCAGACCTCTACACGGTGAGCAAGATACTCGGACACCGAAGCATCCGCATGACCGAAGTCTATGCCAAGATAGTGGATAAGAAGAAAATCGAGACTATGAACCTCGTGAACAATATGTTTGTATAACAAAAATCGAAAGGAAGAATTTTATGAAAGTGGAAATCAAAGTGAGAATGTTGACTGCCGGAAACCGCAGCCTGTATCTGGAATACTACGAAACGGGCTTCCGCAAAAGAGAAAACCTGCACCTGTACCTTGTACCCGATGATGCGCCCAATGCAAGGAAACTCAACGAGCAGACCTACCGAAAGGCGCAGGAGATACAGGCGCAGCGCATCCTTACCCCTCCGTCATTCGAGAAGAAGCAAAAGACGGAAGAAAACGAAGAGGCCAAGACCATGACCTGGCTCCAGTGGTGTGGCGACTATGTGCGTTGCGCCATGCTGGACGGGAACTGCCCAAAGATGATACAGCACAAGGACGTTGTGCGCAGACGGATTGAGACTTATTTGAAACGAGCCAAGAAAACGGATGTCCTGCTGAAAGACGTGGATAGGGATTTGGTAAGCGGCCTGTTCGGGTATATGCGCAATTACCGCAACCGTAAACAGATAAAGGCAAATGGTGGCAGACTGGCGGCTTACACCCTCGTACTGTTTGAGGAAACGGTAAAGGCCATTTTCAACAAGGCCGTGCGTGACGGACTGATGGCTTCCAATCCCGTTCAGGAACTTACAAGGGAGGAGCGTTTCCATGCGCCGGACAAGCACCGCGAATACCTGACGGCTGACGAACTGAAACGCTTTCTTGCCGTAGAGCCGCAAACCTATATGGAAGAAGTCGTGCAAAGGGCTTTCGGCTTCTCGTGCATGACGGGGCTTAGGCTCGGCGACATGCAACGGCTGCGGTGGAGCGACATCAAGGACGTAAACGGCGTACAAACGGTGTCGGTCATCCAGCACAAGACCAAGCGGCCAGTTGCCGTACCGCTCAATGCGTTGGCTCTATCGTTGCTTCCTCCACGCCCCGAAAACGGAGAGGACGGCATCATCTTCCCGTTGGTGAAGAAGCCCGACAACGTGGCGAAGTACGTGCGCCGCATCAAGGACAAGGCAGGGATAGAAAAGGATTTCACCTATCACAGCAGCCGCCATTCGGCGGCAACGCTGGCGATAACGGCAGGTGCGGAACTCTACTCAGTCAGCAAGATTTTGGGGCATGGCAGCATCGCGTCAACGCAGGTTTACGCAAAGGTGAAAATGGAAAAGAAAGTTGAAGCAATGAACCTGACAAACGGTGTGTTCTAACTTGAATGATAGCCCAAACAGGGGGTTGTTGAAATGACATCCCCCTATATTTGAAGTAGAAGTTGTTTAGGGGGTCGCTAAATCAACGACTCCCTATAATGTTTCATATTTATGGAGAAGAAATCATTTTTGTAAAAACACAACTCGTTGGTTGTGTTTTCTCGAATAATTGTATTACCTTTGCATCCAGACAAGATAAGGTAATCTTTCAATGAATACAACGACAGATAAAATGCCTTGTATGGCTTTGGAAGCCGTAAAGCAGGAAACTGGTGTGAAACAGGATAAAAAGGATTGGGCGGAATATTCACAGTTGATTGCCGCCGCCATGTCAAAACGGATGACGGAACTCGGCTTGACGCAACAGATGCTTGCCGAAAAGATGAACTGCACCCAGCAATACATATCCAAAGTGCTGAAAGGCAAAAAGAATATGTCGTTGGAAACCATTTGCAAGATAGAAAACGCATTGGGAATTGAGATTATCAGAAGTCTGAATGATAATAAGTAACGCATAAAAGGTAGAACAGGAATATGTCTATACAAAGTGAAGCGGCATTGGAAGCTGGACTTATCGCCACGCTCCAGCAAATGGACTATGAATATGTCCAAATTGCCGAGGAGGACAATCTTCAAGCCAATTTCAAGAGGCAGTTGGAGATACACAACCGTAAGCGGTTGGCGGAGCATGGCCGTACCGAATTTACGGATGAGGAATTTGACAAGATACTCATCTACCTTGAAGGAGGCACACGCTTTGAAAAGGCGAAGAAGCTCCGCGACCTTTATCCGCTTGACACGGCGGACGGCAAACGCATCTGGGTGGAGTTCCTTAACCGTCAACAGTGGTGTCAGAACGAATTTCAGGTTTCCAACCAAATCACGGTGGAAGGGCGTAAGAAGTGCCGCTACGATGTGACCATTCTTATAAACGGTCTGCCTTTGGTACAGATAGAATTGAAACGCCGGGGCGTAGAGTTAAGGGTAGCATACGACCAAATTCAACGCTATCACAAAACTTCTTATCACGGTCTGTTTGATTACATCCAACTGTTTGTTATTTCTAACGGTGTCAACACACGCTATTTCGCCAACAATCCCAACGGAGGCTATAAGTTTACGTTCAACTGGACGGATGCTGCCAATGTGCCTTTCAATGAATTGGATAAGTTTGCAGCCGCATTCTTGGAGAAATGTACGCTCGGCAAAATCATCGGCAAATATATTGTGCTGCATGAGGGTGACAAGTGCCTGATGGTGCTTCGTCCGTACCAGTTCTATGCCGTGGAGAAGATATTGGATAAGGTGAAGAACTCCAATGACAACGGCTATATATGGCATACAACAGGAGCCGGAAAGACCTTGACTTCATTCAAGGCGGCACAGCTCGTTTCCGAACTGGACGATGTGGATAAGGTGATGTTTGTGGTTGACCGTCACGACCTTGACACCCAAACCCAATCGGAATATGAAGCCTTTGAGCCGGGTGCAGTGGACGGCACGGACAACACGGATGAGTTGGTGAAACGGTTGCACAGCAATTCCAAGATAATCATTACGACTATCCAAAAGCTCAACGCCGCAGTCAGCAAAACGTGGTATAGCAACAAGATTGAGGCCATACGTCACTCCCGTATCGTGATGATATTCGACGAGTGCCACAGGAGCCACTTCGGGGAAAGCCACAAGCGCATAATGAAGTTCTTTGACAACGCCCAAGTGTTCGGCTTCACTGGTACGCCCATCTTCACGGAGAATGCCATTAACGGGCATACCACCAAAGAGATATTCGGTAATTGCCTGCATCAATACCTTATCAAGGATGCCATAGCCGATGAAAACGTGCTTGGCTTTCTTGTGGAGTATTATCACGGAAGCGAAGAAGTGGAAAAGGGCAATGCCAACCGCATGGAAGAGATAGCCAAATTCATCCTCAATAATTTCAATAAGTCAACCTTTGACGGTGAATTTGATGCGTTGTTTGCTGTACAGTCCGTACCGATGCTTATCCGCTATTACAAGATATTCAAGTCGTTGAAGCCGAAAATTCGTATCGGCGCAGTATTTACATACGCTGCCAACAGCAGCCAGGACGATGAACAGACGGGAATGAATACGGGGCAGTATGTCAGCGAAAGCACAGGCGAGGCGGACGAACTGCAAGCCATCATGGATGACTACAATGAAATGTTCGGCACAGCATTCACTACCGAAAATTTCCGCGCTTATTACGATGACATCAACCTGCGCATGAAAAAGAAGCGGGCTGACTTGAAACCGCTTGACCTCTGCCTTGTCGTGGGAATGTTCCTTACGGGCTTTGACAGCAAGAAACTCAATACGCTCTATGTGGATAAGAACTTGGAGTACCACGGATTGCTGCAAGCGTTCAGCCGAACCAACCGTGTACTGAATGAGAAAAAGCGTTTCGGAAAGATTATATGCTTCCGTGATTTGAAAAGCAATGTTGATACGGCCATCAGGCTTTTCAGTAACTCAAATAATCCCGAAGAAATAGTACGTCCACCTTTTGAGGATGTGAAAAAGGAATACCAGCAGTTGGCAACGGACTTCTTGCAGAAATACCCGGAGCCAAGCAGCATAGACCTGTTGCAGAGCGAAAAGGACAAGAAAGACTTTGTGCTGGCTTTCCGCGACATCATCCGCAAACACGCGGAAATCCAAATATACGAGGATTACAGCGATGATGCGGACGACCTCGGCATGACCGAACAACAGTTTATGGACTTCCGAAGCAAGTACCTTGACATTCACGATACGTTTGTTCCGTCGGATATGCCTTCAGCCTCTCCAAGCGGCGGCGATGAAACGCCAAGCGATGAACGGTTGGAGGATGTGGATTTCTGCCTTGAACTCCTGCACAGCGACATTATTAATGTGGCTTATATCCTCGAATTGATTGCTAACCTTAATCCATACAGCACGGACTATGCAGAGCGGCGTAAGAACATCATTGACACGATGATAAAGGATGCCGAAATGCGTAACAAGGCGAAACTCATTGACGGCTTCATTCAAAAGAATGTGGACGAGGATAAGGAGAACTTCATGGCGCGACGGCAAAAGGCGGACGGTACAAGCGAACTGGAGGAACGCTTGAACCGCTATATCTCCACAGAACGTGAAAAAGCCGTGAACTCTTTGGCACAGGACGAGGGGCTTTCTTCGGATGTGCTCGACCATTACTTGAAAGAGTATGACTACCTGCAAAAAGAGCAGCCGGAAATCATACAAAAGGCGCTCAAAGAGAAGCACCTCGGACTGATTAAGACCCGAAAGGCTTTGACAAGGATAATGGATAGATTGCGTAGCATAATAAGAACTTTTAGTTGGGATTGAATATGATTAAATTATTAAACAGTCTGTACCTAACAGAAAAAGGATGTTGCATTAAAAATAGGAAATTCTATCCCGTCCATCTTCGTCAAGGAGAAATTGATGGTGCATGTTCCATATACACGCTTATGATGAATCTTCTTATTTTGCGGTGTGTGAGAAGAAATGAGTTGGAAGACTTATATGACAAAATTAAAAAGTCTCCCGAAGTAGTGAAACTTTTTCATGAGTTTTTTGATAAGCATGGACTGGTCAGGAATGGTCTCTATTTTGACAAACTCAAGAAAATGATAAATCGTTCTTTTGGTGATACGGTATGTGCTGAATATTATAACTGCGATAAGGAAGAAGCCAAAGATGGCTTTAAGAATCAGATAAAATCCGTCTTAGATAAAGATATGCCCATTATTTTAGGTATTGACTTTAAGAAAGGAGGAGGACATGCTGTTTTGGCTATTGGATATGAAAGCGACGATGAAGGTCTGTTTCATATATTCTGTCTTGACCCTGGGTATAATTGTTATCCAACGTCATATTGGAATATGGTAATTGCATTAGATATTTATAGAGGGAAATACCCTCATCAGTGTTTGACAGATAATCCCTATAATTGTCCAGCAATTCAAATCACAGAAACCATAGTTGTTGAACGTTTAAGGAAATAGTTTTTTATGGAAAAGGAACAGCATAAAGAACCGGGATATGTATATATTTTGACCAATCCAAGTTTTCGTGAGGATTGGGTAAAAATTGGCAAAAGTTCACGTCCTGTAGATGTTCGCTCAAAGGAACTTGATAATACAGCAGTACCTTTGCCTTTTGAAATATATGCAACATTTAGAACCGTAAAATATAATGAAGTAGAAAAACTTGTACATAAGTATATAGACAGATTTACACATCTTCGTATTCGACAAAATAGAGAGTTTTTCAACGTTTCTCCGAAAGTAGCATTAGATATTTTTAGAGATATAGCACAAGCAATAGATGACGCAGTTATAACAGAGTATAACGAAAACAAACCTGAAGAGTGCCACAACAAGCCTATTCAAGACATTGCTAAACGTAAGGGGAAACGGGAAAAATTTACGATAAACGGGAAAGGCGAATTTTATAAAAATGGTTGTATGGTTGAAGTTATAAGACAATACATCAAAGAAAGGAGTTTGACATATAAAGAAATTGAGACATTCTTTGATGAAAGAATACCTAATTTGATTATGTCTGTTGATAGAGTCAAGAAACAGCAACAAGATTCTTTCGATAAATCAAAAAATACAAGATGGCATTTTAAGTCTCCTTTAACAAGCTCCGATGGAGTGGATTTCTTGGTTAGTACACAAGTGGGAGAAGGATGTCGTATTGATTTTAACGACATTGTGTCTTTGTCTGCGGAATTGGGTTATAACATAGAAAAATTAGATTAGAATATGAGCGAAGAATTACAACAGAAACTCCGTGACCAACTTTGGGAAGTGGCCAATAAGTTGCGCGGAAATATGTCGGCCAGCGATTTCATGTATTTCACTTTGGGCTTCATCTTCTACAAATACCTTTCGGAGAAGATAGAAGCATACGCAAACAATGCCTTGGTGGATGATGAAGTGTCCTTCAAAGAATTGTGGACTATGGAGGACGAGGATGCCGCCGAACTGCAAGAGGAACTGAAAAAGCAATGCTTGGAGGGTGTCGGCTACTTCATCGAACCGACTTACCTTTTCTCATCGGTGATAGACCGGATAAAGAAGAAAGAGAACATATTGCCCATTCTTGAACGCTCGTTAAAGCGCATTGAGGATAGCACATTGGGGCATGACAGCGAGGAAGATTTTGGTGGTCTGTTCTCTGATATTGACCTTGCTTCGCCTAAACTGGGCAAGACGGCAGATGACAAGAATACGCTCGTCAGCAATGTACTGTTGGCATTGGACGATATAAAGTTTGGCGTGGAGGCATCGGAAGAAATAGACATCCTTGGCGATGCCTACGAGTATATGATTGGCCAGTTTGCCGCTGGAGCCGGAAAGAAAGCCGGAGAGTTCTATACACCGCAAGAGGTTAGTCAGATATTGGCTGAAATTGTGTCTATCGGTCATGCGCGGCTTCGCAATGTGTATGACCCGACTTGCGGTAGCGGCTCGTTGCTTCTTCGTGCGGCAAAGGTCGGCCATGCGGTAGATATTTACGGACAAGAGAAGAATCCGACCACTTACAACCTTGCCCGAATGAATATGTTGCTGCACGGCATCAAGTTCAGCAACTTCAAGATAGAGAACGGCGATACATTAGAATGGGATGCCTTTGGCGATACGCAGTTTGACGCAGTGGTGGCAAATCCTCCTTTCTCCGCAGAATGGAGTGCCGCCGATAAGTTCAACAACGATGACCGTTTCAGTAAGGCCGGACGGCTTGCGCCGAAGAAAACAGCCGACTACGCCTTTATCCTCCATATGATTTACCATTTGAATGAGGGTGGCACAATGGCTTGCGTAGCTCCGCATGGGGTGCTGTTCCGTGGAAATGCAGAGGGGGTAATCCGCCGTTTCCTCATTGAGAAGAAGAACTACATAGATGCTATCATTGGTTTGCCTGCCAATATCTTCTATGGTACGAGCATACCGACTTGCATCCTTGTGTTTAAGAAATGCCGCAAGGAAGATGACAACATCCTGTTCATTGATGCCAGCAAGGAGTTTGAGAAAGTCAAGACACAAAATAAACTCCGTCCGCAACACATACAGAAGATTGTGGAAACCTACCGTGACCGCGAGGAAATAGAAAAGTACAGTCACCTTGCCACGCTGCAAGAGGTAGCCGACAATGATTATAACCTGAATATCCCTCGCTATGTGGACACCTTTGAGGAAGAAGAACCGATTGACATCAAAGCGGTAATGTCTGAAATCAAGGAACTGGAAGCCAAACGTGCCGAGTTGGATAAGGAGATTGATGTATATTTGAAAGAGTTGGGAATTATAGAGTAAGAAAATATGATTGGTAGTGCAATACTATTGAGTAACTTTATTGAAGGGAATATGAAGCAATTCATAATCCCTGTATATCAGCGAAATTATGATTGGCTGATAGATAACTGTGAACAGTTGTTTAACGACTTGGTGAAATTAAGCAAGCAACATAAGCAAACTCATTTCTTCGGTTCAATTGTTACAGCTTCGGCTGATGCTTATGGACGAAATAGGTTAGTGATAGATGGGCAGCAGCGTATAACGACCATATCTCTTTTGTTGCTGGCAGGTATAAAGGCAGTAAAAGATGGGAAATTATTAGTCAGCAATGAAGCCAGACTGAATGAAGCATACGAAATGTTCCTGCTTGCTAAATTTAGTAGTGCAGATAGGAAAATCAAACTCGTTCCTATTGAAAGTGACCGAATAGCCTATGACCTGATTTTTGATAATGCAGAGGATAAATTCATTGCCGAATCCAAGGTTACACGCAACTTCATGTATTTCTATGGCTTATTGACTAAAACTCCGCAAGAATTTTCGTTTGATGATTTATTGAACACCATAGAACGTTTGCAGATTATCACGATAGAGCTTGACAATAACGACGATGCGCAACTGATATTTGAGAGTCTTAACTCGACCGGACTTGCACTTACCGAAGCTGACAAAATACGCAATTATCTTTTGATGTCGCTTTCGCCTGAAGAACAGCAACAATGTTTTAAGGATTATTGGCAAAAGATTGAACAGGCCACAGACAACGAGCCTACAATGTTCTTGCGTGATTATCTTACCATAAGACAGCAGCGGCAACGCCATGTCAGACTTCCATATATGTATCAAGAGTGGAAAAAATACATGGAGGTGAAAGACAGGAAAGAAGAGCTTGCACAAATGCTTGATTATGCCAAATATTATCGGCAAGTAACAAAGAGCCAACTTTCCACACCACGTCTTTCAAAGAAAATGAGCCATATCTGCAACATAGACACCGATGTGGTAAATGTATTCTTTATGCAATTCTTGAAGTATGCCGATGAAAATGGTCTTCAAGAGGATGAAGTTTATAAGGCTATTGACTTGGTTGAAAATTATATGGCTCGCCGTATCGTGTGCAATATGCCGGGTAACGCATTGACACAAGTGTTCTGTGCATTGCATAAGGACGTGCTGAGAAGTATTGACGAATACAGGGCAGCAGACATTCCTTTGTCTGCAAGTTATTCTGATATACTTGCATATCATATATTGCGCCGTGATGGTAATTATCTCCTACCGAGAGATACGCAATTCATAGAAGCAATTAAAACACGTGATGCTTATCACATGATGAAGCCATTTCAGATATTTCTTTTTGAACGCCTTGAGAATGCTATTCCTGGGGAATATAACGATGTAGCAAGCGATATGAAAAATAAAACGGCCACACTGGAACATATCATGCCGCAAACCCTTAACGCCGATTGGAAAGCCATGCTTGGCAGCAACTATGAGGAGATAAAGGAAAAATATTTGCATACATTTGCCAATCTCACCTTAACTGGTATCAATAGCGAATTAAGCAATAACTCTTTCGATGTAAAACGAGATGGTAAAGTGATAGACGGGGAGTCTTTCCCCGGATATAAGGATTCAAAATATCGTCTTACACGTAGTGTTATGGCTTGTTCAAAGTGGACACCTGTTGAAATGGAGCAAAGGGGAAAAGAAATAGTTGACACCTTCTTAAAACTATATCCTTTACCTCATACATCATTTACACCTTTACCGAAGCCTGTAGATGAAGTATCATTAGAAGATGAAACATTTTCACCAACAAACAGACAATTAAAAGGATTCAGATTGTTTGGTCAGGAACATGCAGAAACTATTTGGAAAAACATGATGTTAAAAATCATATCTATAGTTTCTGAACGTTATCCTGACATTGTGGATGCCCTTTTCGATGCAGGAAGTTATTTTTGGTCATCTAAAAAAGCCGATTTACATTATTGCACAATGATTGCACCAGATAAGTATGTGTGGACATCATTGGACAATAAGGGTAAGTTAAATTGTTTGCGGTATCTCTTTGATAAATGCGATATTGCAGAATCGGAATTGATTCTGATATTAGACGCAATAAAGGATTAAAGATACAGTGAAGCTATTTGAAATAAGGATATTACGGCAAGATTCATAAGATTAATATTTAATTATGGCAAACGATAAAGAGCTTGAAATCACGGTTGACTATAACGAATTACTGCAACGCGCTGTTGCAGTTTTAGAAAGGACAAGAATTTCCATAGCACGCAGTATTTCCGATAACATTAGCAATGCGCATTGGGAAATCGGCAGACTGTTACAAGAAAAGAAGTTAGATTCAAAGCATGGAGCTGGTGTGGTACAGCGGTTGTCAATCGACTTAAAACAGCGTTATCCCAAAATGGGATTGTCACCTCGCAGTTTATGGCTGATGAAGAAGTTTTATTGCAGGTTTTGTAACTCATCGTTAAAACTGCAACACGCTGTTGCAGTTTTGCCGTGGGGACACACTGCTGAACTCATGGCTAATAAATGGACAAAGGACAACGATGACGCTATACTTTATTATGCCGTTGAAACCGTAACAAAGGGCTGGAATCGTGATATTTTAGTTAATGCCATAAATCTTCATATGTATGAACAATCGTGCCTGCCTGTTGAAAAAGACAATAATTTTGCCACAACCCTGCCTGTACCGGTTGCCGCATATGCCAACGAAGTCATCAAAAGCACATACAATCTTGGCTTTTTGGGTGTAACAGAGCCAGTGTTAGAATTGGACTTGGAACACCGACTTGTAGAAAAAATAAAACTATTTCTACTCGAACTCGGAAAAGGTTTCACCTATATTGGTAATCAATATCCAATTGAATACAAAGGTAGGAGTGGCATTGTAGATTTACTCTTTTTCCATAGAGGACTTAGAAGTCTGATAGCCATTGAACTAAAAGCAGGAAGATACAAACCTGAATATGCGGGGAAAATGAATTATTATCTTTCCATTCTTGACAGGACAGAACGCGGCGAGGGGGAGAACCCCTCCATCGGCATCATTCTTTGTGCAGAAAAGAATCATGTGGATGTGGAATTGTCACTTGATGGAATGGATAAACCTATTGGCGTTGCTGACTATCGGCTGATTATTCCGCAAGAAGACTTGAAGCAGGTAATACAAGATGAAATTCAAGCATACGATGACGAAAAGCAGAAAGGGAATGAGTAACTGGTCGCAAATTGAGACTGGTTCGAATGGAATGTATCAACAAAATTAAAGAGTAATGATTATGGCAGATAATAAGGATAAGAAAGTCCTTAATGTTCCGGCTTTGAGATTTCCAGAGTTTACGGAGGAGTGGGAGGAGCATTATTTAGCTGAATATTTAGATTTCAAGAACGGATTAAACCCCAGTGCTAATAAATTTGGTAGTGGTATAAAGTTCATATCTGTTATGGATATTCTGAATAATGACTTTATTACTTATGATTGCATCAGAACTTCTGTGGAAATAACACCAGAGGAACAAGTGGCATTTGCTGTTGAAAAGGGTGATATGCTGTTCCAACGAAGTTCTGAAACATTGGAGGATGTCGGTAGAGCGAATGTCTATATGGATGACCGACCAGCAGTGTTTGGTGGTTTTGTAATACGAGGGAAAAAGAAAGCTGAATACAATCCTATGTTCTTTCGGTATCTGTTAGCAAGTCCTTATGCTAGAAAAAAGGTTATTCCGATGGGCGCAGGTGCGCAACATTTTAATATCGGACAGGATGGGTTGAGCAAAGTAAAACTTCATTTCCCCATATTACAGGAGCAACAGAAAATAGCTGATTTATTGCGATTGATAAACGAGCGCATTTCTACTCAGAACAAAATCATTGACAAGTTACAGTCCTTAATCAAGGGGATTGTTTATCAGGCAAAGATTGATGGTGTAAGACAAAATACTTGGCAAAAAAAAGAATTGAGAAAGGTATTGCAAGAACGAAACGAAAAAAACACAAAAGGATATGAGGTCTGTTCTGTTTCTGTTACTCAAGGAGTTGTTAATCAGATTGAGTATCTTGGACGTTCTTTTGCAGCCAAAGATACTTTGCATTACAATGTTGTTAAATATGGTGACATCGTTTATACGAAAAGCCCAACAGGAGATTTTCCTTACGGTATAGTGAAACGTAGCAACATCAGATACAATGTGGCTGTTTCACCCTTGTATGGTGTATATGAACCTGTTAATGACAATATCGGAATTATTCTACACTTCTATTTTATGCAGCCGAGCAATGCTCTAAACTATTTGCATCGACTTATTCAGAAAGGAGCAAAGAATACCATAAGCATTACAAATGGGCGTTTCTTGGAGAATACTATTCCACTCCCAAACTCATCTGAAGAAACTAAACGCCTTGCATGGTTATTGACAGCAATTCAGAACAAGATGGTATTAGAACTTGATTTACTAAGTAATTACCAAAAGCAGAAACAATATTTGCTCCGTCAGATGTTCATATAAACATTTGGTGCAATAGAAACTTTTTCTGTCTTTGTAATAATTCCAAGAAATCTATCTCCAGTTTGATTTCTTGGACTAATGTAGATAGCTGCTTTCCAACTTGTTGCTGTACTTCAATCGTTGGAATACAAAGTGGAATGTTGCATAATCCTTCAAAAGATAAGCACTGTCTAACACTACCCTCTAATCTCTTTTGTATTTCTGTAAAAAATTGCTTAGTCTCAAAATAGTAATCAAGGTATTCGGGGAATAAGGTGTCCTTTGTACGGAAACAAATATACATAGGACTTACTATTCCTCTATCAAATGTGGTAAGACGAGCAATTGAACCAACATTTATTCTTGCTGGGTTAAAAGCGAAGTTGTTTTTTTTTACAATTTTATAGCTTGAAGTATCATCACTTGCAACGCTTCTGTTTTCAAATTGTTCACTCTGTTGGATGAAACCTTGACGATTACTAACGGATAAAACATTTTGAATAGCACGGTTTTTATTCCGTTTTGAAGTCTGCTCAATGAAATCGCCTATGTGAGAATTGCTTTTAGTTTTGTGTGTATATTCCTTTTCAATAATCGCAGACTTTAGTTTCTTCAAATCCTCAATGATTTTGTTTTGGGTTATGATGCGCTCGTCAAGTAACTTTAAAAAAGTGGCAATTTTATCTTCTTCCTGCAAAGATGTAGTATAAACAGGGAAAGAAGCATATTCCTGTGAATTTATACCGGGCTGTCCAGAACGAGCAGACATTACAGAAATCCATTTCTTATATCGAAGTGTATGCAGTTGGGAAAACACAAAATATGAATTGTGCTTATAAATATTTGCACGTATAAGAAATCCGGCAAAATATAGCTTACCATCACTATTGCGGTAAAGATAGCTTTTTCCTGTACTTGCTCCTGTACGAGCAAGAAGAATATCATTCTCTTTTACGAGATAACGATCCTCCAGTTCTCCATCTGGAGAAACAACATCATCATACAGATATTGAGAAGAAACTTCATGGCTTCACTCTGAAAGTAAAGCTGGAGAGTGATGGTTCTCCAATGGGGATCCTTGGAGCATCCGGAAGCGGAAAAAGTATGACTCTGCGCTGTATTGCAGGAATCCAGACACCGGACTCAGGAAGAATTGTTGTAAATGATAAAGTTCTTTTTGATTCAGAAAAGAAAATCAATCTTAAACCGCAGGAGAGGAAGGTCGGCTATCTTTTTCAGAACTATGCACTTTTTCCTACCATGACTGTAGAGAAGAATATCGCATGCGGATACAGAGGAGATAAGAAACATCTTAAGGCAAAAGTGGCAGATTACATAGAGCGCTATCAGCTTAACGGGCTGGAGAAACGTTATCCGGGACAGCTTTCCGGAGGTCAGCAGCAGCGTGTCGCACTGGCACGAATGATGATCGGAGAACCGGAAGTCATCCTTCTGGATGAACCGTTCTCAGCACTGGATGGATATCTGAAAGATATCATGCAGCGTGATATGCAGAACTTTCTTAATGAGTACACAGGTGATATGATTCTGGTCACTCACAGCCGCGATGAGGCTTACAAGTTCTGCGGACATCTGACAATTCTGGACAGCGGTCAGGCACTTACTACAGGAGAAACCAAGAAACTCTTTGAACGACCCGGTATTCTGCAGGCAGCCAGACTGACAGGGTGTAAAAATTTCTCAACTGTACAGAAAATGGGAAAACACAGTATTTATGCAGTGGACTGGGATTTGATGCTGCAGACCAAAGATGTGGTGCCGGATGATGTTACGCATGTGGGAATCCGCGGTCACTGGATGAAAGGTGCATCTGAAGGCGGAGAGAACCACATGGAAGTGGAAGTTATGGAATATATTGAAACGACCTTTGAACATCAGTATTTACTGAAGAACAAGAAAGGTGGAGACTGTCAGCCGGTCTGGTGGATGTGCCCCAAAGGAAAT
>OKTH01000889.1_pt1 | contig 15624 bp, 7 predicted proteins | sample 1606361 | NCBI WGS metagenome assembly OKTH01 (sample SAMEA3879575, study PRJEB24766) | human gut metagenome | biome: human-associated habitat; feature: feces | place: USA | collected 1985/1987 | reverse complement strand
TAATCACAACATGATATATTATATTACCATTTTTATACTATTAGTTAATACAGAATTTGGCATTCTCATCACTGTTAACACATTTTCTTTTCCTTTTACAACACCGTTAACAATATTATACTTTATTCCATTCTGAATATATGTTCCAGTATAATTAAATTTTACTAAACCATTTTCAAGATAAAACATTCCATTTTCATTGCTTGCAACGCCATTGTATTTAAAGTTAACTTTTCCGTTCTCTATTCTCCACCAGCCATTTGCATTCTGTCTGATTCCTGTATAGTCATATCTTATATAACCACCTTTTACATATACCCAGTCTGAGCCATCCTGAATTACATTTGTATATCCGAAATTTACCTTTCCATTTTCGAGATAAAATCTTCCGTTTTCATTTGTCGCAAACCCTGTGTAATTGCTTTGCACATGACCATTCTTTACATATACCCAGTCTGCTCCATCCTGAATTAAATTCGTATATTTAAAATTAACTTTTCCGTTCTGGATATAAAATCTTCCATTCTCATTATCTGCTAATCCTGTGAAGTTAAAATTAACTTTTCCGTCCTCTATCCTCCACCAGCCGTTTGAGTTCTGTCTGATTCCTGTATAGTCATATCTTATCTTTCCATTTTCTACATATACCCAGTCTGCTCCATCCTGTTCTACACTTGTATATGTTGTGTCAACTTTACCATTCTTTACATACATTCTTTCATTGTCACAGTCTGCAAATCCTGTAAAGCTTGTATCTACCACATCATCTGCATAATAATAGTAATTTCCATCTTCTGCCTTACTAAGACCATTCTTCTTTTCAACAACTCCTGTTGCAGGTATCTCTGTTACATCTGTCTTCGCATCACATACTGTACAATGGTGGCTCTTGCTTCCTGGTGTTGTCTCTGTTGCTTCAACATCTACTGTCCACTCTGTACTGAAGCTGTGTCCCTTTGCTGGGATTGTTTCTGTGTATGTCTTCTTGTCACATGTTCCTGTTGTAGATGTACATGTATATGTAAGCACTCCTGCCTCTGTACATGTTGCCTGCTTTGTTATCTTTGACTCATACTTATGTGTATGTGTTGTCTCTGATGTTCCAGATGGTGTATATATCATATAGAAAAGATTGATTGAATCTCCCTTTGTTACAGTTACAGCACCCTTAGCAACATCTACTGTTAATGTACCATCAGAACCAACTTTTTTGCTTGTTCCATTAACTTTTACGCCCTTACCAGAAGCTGCCGTTGTTCCGCCAAATACAAGTGTAAGCTTTCCAGCGGATGGTGCTGTGAACTTAATACTTGTTGATGACTCCATCTTAAGGCATTTTGTAAGTGTAAGACCGTTGTATGTTGCTGTACCTTTATTTGTTGCTATGCTTCCTGTAATACTATAGAAGTCACTTGTTGTTCCTGATTCTGTAAAGTTATGTACCTTTGCATCTCCTGATACCGGTGTGTCAGGTGTAACAGGTGTATCTTTTCCAATAGCTGGAATAACTGCTGTTTCATTATAACCACATCCTGTACATGTGCGGCTCTTAAGACCTTCTTCTGTCTCTGTTGCAGGTGTAACAACTACCCACTCACCATATGTATGTGTATGTGAAGTGCCAGATACGCTTCCACCACCTACTGATACAAGAGATGTCTTGTATGCATTAAGCTTATCCTTTAATGGCCTGTTGAGTGAATAGCTTGTATCATCAACACTGTTATCAAATGTCCACTTGAAATCTCCGCCCATAATACGTCCTGCATACTTAGTTACAATTGAAGGAACATCTGCAGGTGCATCAATATCAGCAGTATCAACACCTAAATCAACCTTAGTATCAAAATTAGAATATGTCTTTCCACCCTGCTTTGCCTTATAAGTTGAAGGTACTGTTTCACTTCTTGATGTTGCAAGATATGCATCGAAATCAGTTGCACTTGCAGTTGTTGTACCAGCATCCGAATTAGCATATATAACAGACTTCTGACCTTCCATATAGTTGTTGTATGCCTTGATGACACCACCATTCTCTCCTGAGAATATTCCACCTGCCAGAACATCACTTCCCTGCATTGAACTGAGCATTGGATAATTACAGTTTCTGAAATAGTTAGCCTCTACGAATGCCTCACTATCCTTTGCAGCGCCTACACCATATTTAGAATTACCATCATAGTAGTTATTATATACATGAACTGACATTGTTCTGATACGAGGATGTCTTGAATCAGAATGGTCAAACCAGTTATGGTGATATGTAATCCAGTTCTCACCTGACTCTGACTTCATGCCACAAAGTGACATCTTTCCTGAATCCCAGAAATGATTGTAAGATACTGTCACATACTGAGAATTATCCTTTAAATCCATAGAGCCATCGCCCTTAGCCTGGTCACCATCTGAACCAGCATTACCATAGAACACATCGTTGTTATGTACCCATACACCACGTGACTGCTTAAGAGATATACCATCTCCGTCGCCTCCACCGCCCCAGTTCATAAGACCAAGGTTTCTTACTTCTATGCCTGTTGACTGGAATACAGCCACACCTGCTTCATATAAAGTAGCATCATCACCAATACCCTCAAATGTTACGTTAGCTGCTCCCTTAACACCAATTGCATATGCTGATGATACATCTTTGCAGGCAAGTCCGCTTAATGTAACCTGACCTATAATACGGATAGCAACTGGCTGGCAGTTATTCTTAGCCTTAATTGCCTGTGTAATAGCTGCTACACCTGTATATTCTGTGTTACCAATCTTCATCTTAACTGTATTCTTATTAGCTTCTGTAACATAAAGAACAGATGCATTAGACTTTAATGTACCATCGTTGTTATATGCACCAACGCCATTCTTTACCGGTGAATTACTTGAAAATGTAAATCCGCTTCTGTCATGTGCATTTACAGTAAGCTTATCTGAAACGATAGCAGCTGATGTATTCTCCTTGCCATTGTTCAGCGGAACAATCTTCATAACATAATCGCCTGCTTTTAATCCTACAGCATCCGCTCTCATGTAAGATGGATACTTTCTAATAAGCTCATCGTCCAACTGGACATAAGCTGAATCTGAGGCACTTGCAGACTTAACATATACATTGTAACCTGTAGCTCCTGTTACAGGTGTCCACTTAACATATGCTGTCTCAAGCCAGCCTGATGCTTCTGTTATTGCGCCAGAAGCTGCATGTACTGGATTCATGTCAAATACTATAACTGACACTGCCACCATTACACATGCAAGTAATGCACTCATAAATTTTTTTACTTGCTTTTTCATTTTTCCTCTCCTTTTCCATTTTATGCACATTTTTGTGCAAATTTGATATGTTTTATTCATAAATCATGTTTATATTACCATTATTGTACAATATTTTCAACCGCATTTTACATGTTAGAGAAAATTTTTCGTAATTTTAACACATTATTTCTTTTCCTAAAGTAAATGAATATACAATTTTTTCTTTTACAGTTTTTCCGGTAAGCTGTCCCAGCGCTTTTGCATAGTAATCAAGCTGGATTGCGTATCTTTTGACAAGCTCTTTTTCCCCCGCTTTGCCCTTCATAACCCTGTCAGTCTTATAATCAACAATCACAAGTTCTCCGTCCTCTTCAAAACACAAGTCAATTATACCCTGTATAAGCTGTCCTTCGTACTCAAATACAAAAGGCTGTTCTCTTCTGACACTGCCACAGTTCACCGCATTTGCAACTCTCCTGCCTGTATCTGATTGTACAAATGTATATATATCCCACGGATTGACACTTTTCACCTGTAATTCATTCATCTTGCCTGTTTCTAACATTCTGTTAATATCTGCTTTAACTCCATCAAGGTTCACACTCACTGAATAGTCAAGACATTCCATAACCCTGTGATATGCGCTACCACGCTCATTAGCAGCAAGCTTAACTTCCTCACCGCTTATGAACTTTGGAATTATGCTGTTTGTCTCATCACATTCTTCCTTTTTAAGTGCTGTCTTCACAGATTCATCCATGTAAGCATTTTCCTCTGAATCATCATCCGCCTGCATAGCCTTAAGCTGCGAAACCGTCAGCTTCATCCTTCCGGCTGCGTTATCATCAGGAACATACTCCGGAAGCTCCTCTAATAAAGGATAAGACACAGCTTCCATAATTTCATCAGCCAGTCCCCCGATTCTAACAGCATTCGCTTCACCAGCCATCTCCCTGGATTCATCCACATCAGCCCAAGAATCCTCTCCGGCATCAACCATCACTTTAAAGCTGCCTTTCAATTTATCTGAATCCATAAGACACACTGGCATTATCATATCAAGATAGTTCTTTATATTCTCACTGTCCGCGAAAGACAACATTCCATCTGCTGCAAGTTGCTTTGCACTTCCCCTGTATTTATCAAGTGTCTTGTCTGCATCTTTTACAACTCCGGTAATTATGAGTTTTTCTCTTGCTCTTGTCATTGCAACATAGAGAAGTCTCTCTTCCTCAGCTATCGACTCCCTTACAATTCTTCTTGCCATAGCACCTTTAATAATAGTAGGTGTCTTCGTTCTTCTTTCAAGGTCAACATAATCAACTGCAATTCCTAAGTTCTGGTCTACAAGCACAGGCGCAGTTGCGTCCATAAAGTTAATGCTCTTATGCGCCCCAGCAAGTATTACAATCGGAAATTCCAGACCTTTACTCTTATGGATACTCATAATTCTTACAAGATTCTCATTGTCAAGGCTGGCAGCCCCCTCTGCAAAATCTTCGTCAAACTTCTTAAGTCTTTCAATATATCTTAAGAAATTAAACAGACCTGAATAACTTGACTTTCCATATCCCGCTGCTCTTTCCAGCAAGACATTTAAGTTAGCCTGTCTCTGTGCTCCGGCAGGCATTGTTCCCACATAATCGTAGTAGCCTGAATCATATATCATCTCCCAACACAGATCATATAGTGACTCAACACTGCTCTTGTCTCGGTATTCTGTGAGCTTTGCAAGAAATAATGCACATTTGCCGGACAGCTGCTTAACATCCGTCTCCTGTATCTTATCTGCTCCGCCAAGCACTGCAACTGCTTTCAAATGTTCATACAGATTATTATGCACATTCTTATCTGCATGCTCTCTGCCAAGCTTTCTCACCATTCCAAGCTCCGCTGCCGTAAATCCTCCAAAATAAGACATCATCGCCGCCGCAAGGCTTATCTCCTGAACCGGATTATCTACTATCGTAAGCATGCTTAAGATTACCTGTATCTCACGCACGCTGAAATATCCTGTTGACGAATCTGTATACGCCGGTATCCCCCTATCCATCAGGGCATCTGCAAATGTATCCGCCCAGCCTGTAACTGACCTTGTAAGAATTACAATATCCCTGTATTCTGCCGGTCTGTATATATTCTCATCTGAATCATATACATTTATGCCAGAAGCAACTATTCCCTCAATCAGCTTTGCAAGCCTGTCTGCCTCAAGTTCTCTTGTTGTCGCCTCTTCTTCATTCTCTGAAGATATAAGAATAACGTCTGTACTCTTGTTGGCTTCATCACCGTAATTACTGTCACTATATTCAGGATATGGAAATCCTGCATTAAGCCTTACCGATTCGTCATACCCGATTCCTGAAAAATTCTTATTCATGATATGACTGAACACATCATTGGCACACTCAAGTACATTTTCCCGGCTTCGGAAATTCTTCTGTAATTCAATTCTAACATTATCGCCAGTCTCGCCGTATGTATCGTACTTCTCTATGAAAAGCTCCGGGCAGGCAAGACGGAACTTGTATATGCTCTGCTTTACATCACCAACCATGTATATATTGTTATTCTCACCTGTCAGTCTCGTCTTCGACACCGCATTAAGAATAACCTCCTGCAGCTGATTGGAATCCTGATACTCGTCTATCAGTATCTCTTCAAATCTGTTCGCAAGCTTGTCGGCAGTCTCTGTGTATACAAGCTTTCCATCTTCTTTCTTTACAAGTATTGAAAGAGCAAGATGTTCCATGTCATTAAAATCAATTATGCCCTTCTCTCGCTTCACCTCTGAAACACGCTTGGCATACACCTTTGCCACTTTAAGTAAAGTCCGTATCTGGATGCCTGCCCCCTGCATGTCTGCAAATATTCCCTCATCATCTTTCAAGAATATCTTATCATTAAGCCGTCCTATGTAATCTTTAAACAACTTTCGCTGCCCCTTGACATATTCCTTAATATCCGGGTCTGCTCCTGCATCCTTCTTTCTTGACAGGGCTTCAAATGAAAATATTCTTATTCTTCTGCCAAGCTCTCCAAAATCCTGTGAATTAATCATCTCATTAATTCCAAGCAGGTCAGACTGCAAAGCACCTGTATATGCTGCAGGTCCTGCCGGCTCAGAACAGATATCTACTAATCTGTTGTATTTATCACGGTAATCAAAAAGTGCATTTTTAATTGAATCATACAGCTCCTTAATTGCAGGATTATCGTAAGTCTCATCATCATAAACTAACATGCACTCGTCAAACCACTCATCAATCCACGGATTACTTCTTGAAAAACGGTATATTTTATCTATAATGCTCACAAGCCCTGAATCGTCCCGTCCCATGCCAAATGCATCAACAAGATTAAAGAATTCTTCATCTGCTTCGGCATAGAATTCCTCAAGCACATCTTCCAACACATCATTTTCAATAAGCTTCTTCTCACCCTCGTCCATTATCCTGAACCCCGGGTCCAGATTAACCTCTGGAAAATGATTTCTGATTATCCATAGACAGAAACTGTCTATTGTCGTTATCTGTGCGTTGTTAAGCAGTGTTATCTGTCTTAAAAGGTTCACATCCCCCTGATTCTCGTCAAGCATTGAATCAAGTGCTTTTCTTATCTTGTCTTTCATCTGGGCTGCTGCCGCCTTTGTAAATGTAACAACAACCAGCCTGTCTATATCTATATTGTTGTCAGGGTCTGTAATCATGGAAATAATTCGCTCTACCAGAACAGCAGTCTTTCCTGAACCGGCAGCCGCCGAAACCAGCACATTACAGTCTCTTGTATCAATCGCGTTCTTCTGCGCCGGTGTCCATTTTCTTTCCATTCTCATCAACCCCTTCCTTTATATTATTCCATAATACTTCATCATCGAATTTCTTTAATTTTCTGTAATTGCAGCCTGGCAAATCCACAGAAAATCCGCACACCGCCCCATAAGGACATCTGTCACAGCTTGAAAACTGTCCGTCTTTATAAGGACTTCTCCTGATATCACCACCTACAATTCTGTCCGCGGTATCAATGGCTCTTACATCAACGAATCTTCCAAGTATATTAAACTGCTCTGTATTCATCACCTTGCTTCTTCGTGAGTCAAATCCGCCGTCAGCCTTTCTGCTAACCGGAATATTAAGTGACGTACCCTCGGTATTGTCCATCTTCTCGGCAATATCCTTATCCGAATTAACCATTCCTTTAAGACGCAGTTCACCCTTAATCTTATCCTCTATCTCTTCTGCACTCTCTGTTGTCGCAGATACAATCGGGTCACTTATGTTGTAGTAGAACACTCCGGCAGGAATCACATTTTTACCCGGACGCATCTTCGCCACAAGCTTCATTGCCGCTTCCATGTAGACCATAAGCTGGATATCAATTCCGTAGTAGGTCTTTACTATGTTGAAATCCTTCTTTCCTGTCTTGTAATCGATAATTCTTACATATACATCTGTGCCGTTTTCGCATATGTCAACGCGGTCAATTGTTCCGCTCATAAGCTGCTTTCTGTCTCCGTCCCCGACTTCCATATTGAACTTATGCTCGAATACAAATGGCACGAAATCACCACATTTTAACTGCTCACCCATCGCCCATATAGTGCGGTCTGCAAGGTCCTCCATCCTCTTAATCATGAATGAATTACGGCTTGAATCCTTAAGGATACTGTTCTGGTATATGTCAGTAATTGCAGCGACACTTCTTTTTACCATCTCGCGGCGCTTCTCCTCTGATATCAGATAGTACGACTCACCGTTTTTCTTGATTTCGTCGCACACCTCACGGATAACCGCATGCAGTACGACACCAAAGTTTACCGGTGAAAATGTGAATTCTTCCCTTTCCTTCAAATCAACTCCATATCTTAAGTAATACCTCAGCGGACACTCTGCAAAGTTCTCAAAAGATGTGACGCTTCCGACAAGCCTGCCGCCAGTAAGTGAATCAATAATATCCTCATCTATATTTGCAGCAATTTCAGTATTATCAAAGCTGTTCGCCGCCCGCGGTATTGTCACATATGAATTCTGCTGTGCCGTGTCTTTGTAAGATAACTTAAGGCAATGTGAAAACATTTTTCTCATGCTTCTTATAATATATGAAGGCATCAGCACCGCACCCTCGCTGTTTTTTACCGCATATGACATGTAAAGCTTCTCCGCACTCTTTGTCATAATAAGATACAGATAGAATCTCTGTGTAAATGCTTTCTCCCTCACGGAAGCTGACATAACTATTCCCTTATCCTCAAGATACTCCCTGTCGCTTTCTGACAGAACGCTTCTTGAATCAGCCTTCTTAGGTACATTGCCGTCATTGATTCCGACAAAGAACATGACCTTGATATTGTCAAGACGGGTTCTTTCTATATCTCCGATAACAACGCAGTCGTTGGTCTGCGGAATAAGTCCTATCTTAATCTCCTGAAATCCTGACGCAAGTATCTTGTTAAATTCTTTAATACCAACCTTCTCGCTTCCAAGAAGGGCATACATTTTATCTAATACTTCTATAACTTTCTTATATAACTGCGCATATTCATCACCAGTGTACTCGCTGTCATTAAGCACACTTACCTTCTGCTCCATATCTTCACGCACAAGGAATTCGTAAAGAGCCTTTACCATATCTGCAACATTAGATTCCTTTGACTTAAGCACTTCTTCCAATGGATCCAACATATCTGTTATCATTGTTCTTAGTGAATTAAGCTTCTCAAGGTCAGTATTATTGACTGTTCCCCTGAACTTTCTTATCCATGGTTCATGCCATTTTCCCCTGCCTCTGATTCCAACTGCAACACAGTAATTGTCTAACAGATCAATATCTTCGCGCTCCATTCCGCTCATTCCGGTTCTTAGGAATCCTAATATGCTGTCATAGCTGTAATTATTCTCTATTATTCCAAGTGCACCGTTAATTGCCGCAATGAATGGATTGTCCGTCACATGGCGCTTGTAATCTAAGAAATATGGTATATCGTTCTGCTTTAATATATTAGCCGCCAGTTTGCCGTAGCCATCCATGTCCGCAGTAACTATCGCAATCTCGTTATATCTGTATCCACACAGTCTTGTAAGTCTTATTATTTCTCCTGCTGCAAATGTTAATTCTTCCTTGGCAACAGTTCCCTCATATATAACTATGTTGTCAGTCTTCTTATTAAATCTTCCCGAATTGTTTCTGAAAAGATTCTGTTCCAGGAAATCCAGTTCTTCTGAATTCTTAAATCTTGAATTAACATTTACAATTACATTCTTTCCCGGTACTGCTTTTCCTGCAATATACACAGGTTCAAGGACTTTCACATGTTCTTCATCGCATATCTTATAAAGCTTTGATACGCAGTCCTTACTCATGAAAAAAAGTTCTTCCCTGCCTCTTACTGAATTTTCACGCTCAGATGCATCAATTGTCAGAGAAACATATATCTTCGGACACATTGATAAAAGAATTGTCATTAAATTGTACTGAACCGGAGTAAAGCCTGTGAACCCGTCAAATACTATCTCGCAATTCTTTATTCTCTCTGACTCTGTAACCTTGCTGCATAATTTATCCAGTATTTCTTCTTTAGTTATATAATTCTTGTCTATGTACTCTGCAAATGCGTTATATACAAGTACTATATCATCAAGCTTATACTGAAGTGCTGCACTTCCCTCTGAATCACTGTATGCTGCACCTGCCGCATCCTGCATAACATCCGGCTTGATATCATACTGAAGCATCTCCGATATAACAGACTTCATCTCTGACACAAATCCTGTATTAGACAGATTACTTCCAAAATATTTTAATCTGTCCTTGTTCTGCTCTAAAACTCTTTTAATAATCAGATTCTTTCCTGTATCATCAAGGACTTCAAGATTATCCTCACCCACTTCCTCAAATACTTTATACGCAAGCCTTTCAAAGCTCACAACATCTATATTAAGTATTCCTTTTCTTGGATGCATGGACACCAGTCTTTTCTGAATTGCCATAGTGTACTGCTCCGGCACAACAACTATATAATTCCTGTCAGGATTCTCCATTGACTCTTCAATTATATGCGTATACAGATAGTGCGATTTACCCACACCTGAGCTTCCCAGAATTAATTGTAATGACATGTGTTACTCCCCTAATCTTTCTATAATAGACTTTACCATCATTTACTTTACCATAATGCACTTTTTCATATCATGTCTCATCATGGTTCGAAATCAACCGCTTCATATTCCACCGTATCTGAATAGTCCCACCATTCTCCCTGATAGCCTGTAAATCCGTTATTTTCCATAGCATTCTGTAGAATCATCACATTTTTCACAGCCTCTTCATCTTCTATATCAGAATAATCTCTATCTGCTTTTAGAGAGAAATCATCAAATTCTGTCGGCATTGATATAACACTTCCATCAGCAGTAACCATTGTAATATCCACTGTTCCTCCAATATTATGCTTTTTCATTCCGTTAGCCGGATTTGCCACATAGTTAGGGTCCGGATATACTTCCCATAATTTCTGCTGTGCCTCAAACGGTCTGTATGCATCCCAAATCTTTAAGCTGTACCCCTGTTCTTTCAGTTCTTTCTGCACATTTGCAAGCTTCTTAACTGTTCCGTATCGAAGGTATGCGTCTGTGAAATCATATATTCTGACACCTGTAAAGTTATTGTCTGTTGCATACATCAATTCGACATATATATCCGGTATGTATTTATTTACAAGAACATATTCGTCATCTTCCGGTTCTTTTTCGGTTGTAATCTCCTGTGTTATAATTTCCTGTGCTGTCACCTCCTGTGCTGCAGTCTCCTGTATGTTCGCCATCTCTTTTTCTGATACATCATCTGTTGTGACATTTTTCTTTTGTCCACACGCTGTCATGCCTGCCGCTATAATCACTATTACTGCAAATGTTTTGATAAATTTACTGTTCATAATCATTCACCTCTTCATAAACCTACCATTTCATCATATTTAACAATTTAGTAGGTTTTTCAAGCTATGCATTAATTTAATGTGCCATTTTACACTATCCAATACATTTGTATTTAATATACCACATTTTAATCATAATCTCCCACTCCATACCATATATTTTGTAATAATGAATATGAAGGGCAGGTTTCTTTGTGATGAGTCAGACTAAAATTGTTGTTATTCCATTTAAAAAGCTCCTTATTGGAGCGGTTATCGCTGCTATTATAATAGCTTTTATTATATTCGCTGTTATCCGTCTTGGCAGCAATAGTTCTGATAATTCCAGGAATACTACTAAACCTAAGAGCAGCACTGTAAATGCTTCTGCTTCTTCTAATATTGAGACACCCCTTGATAATGCCGACGCTCCTAAATTCTGCCCCGGAGTATATACCGCCTCTATTCTGTTAGACGGCAACCCCGTTGATATCCAGGTCACAGTTGATTCCTCTAACATTAACAGCATTGAGCTTGTTAATCTTTCTGAATCAATCACAACTATGTACCCTAAGCTCACAACTTCATTTGATGAAGTTGCTGCTAAAGTCATGGAAGCCGGCACAACCAACATAACCTATGATTCAGCCAACAGATATACATATTCCGTCTTTATAGAAGCAATAAGCGCAGCCCTTAAAAAGGCTGCGCCATGATTAATATCTTATATTTTCTGTCTTGTACCCCACATGCCTGCTAAATCCGTCTGCCACTACTTAGAATAAGTCACAGCCTCACTATTCTCATCATAATCAAACATGCCATCATTCTTCTCTTCAAGTGCCTTGATGATGTGATATGTATATTCATTATATGGTGTATCAATTCCAAGTTCTTTTCCCATGCGCATCATTGCGCCGGAGAACATATCTATCTCTGTGTGTCTGCCAGCGTCAATATCCTGCAGTGTTGAATATCTTGCTGTTGGCGGAACAGTGCTTCCTCGGCTTGAGTTATCTGCACACCTGCTCATATCAATGCCTTTGGCAAGAGCTACTGCTTCAACCTCCTTACGTAATCCTTCGCTGATTGCTTTCATATGCTCACTGTCAGTATAACAGCCAACACCTGCTCCAATAATAGCCTGTGGAAGATTGTTACAGATATTAAGTCTGTACTTGCTCCATATCTCTTCTTTGATATGTTCAGTCACTCTGTAATTAAGTCCTGTTCCATCAAATAAATCTCTTATTGCCGCAACTCTCTCACTCCCAAATGGTGCAGTTTCCTCTCCATATATAATGCCTATTGTAGTCTCAGGATTGAACACATATTCCTTACCTTCGCGGTGTGACGCCACCTTTATAAGTGAATAAATGATATGTGATTTATCTATCTTGGTAGATATTATCTCTTCACTGTCAACACCATTCATAAGACTCATGACAATTGTATTCTCACCGACGGCTTCCCTAATATCATCTAATGCACCTGCAAGTGCGCCGTATTTTAATGATACAACAAGAAGGTCAACACCTTTTGCTTCCTCTGGGGTCAATACCTCCGGGTGGTATGTCTTTCCATTAATCAGACAGCCTTCTGCCTTAAGTCTTTCCGCTCTTTCGCCCTTTGCAATAACGCTTAAACTTATATCCTTCTTTTCTGAAAGTCCCCATATAACATAAGAGCCGACTGCTCCTGCTCCAAGTACTGCCACTGAATGTATCTTCATATACATTTTCCTCTCAATCTTTGTAATTTCTTCAAATATATATACACTTCAATTCTTTCCGCGTCAAATGCTTTTATCTTCCTACAATATCGCCCTCTTCAAAATCGTAAGTCAGCTTCTTTCCATATGCCATGACATATGCAGCACATTTCTGCTCATAGTCTGTGTGCTGCATTCTTAAACTTGCTGTTCTTTCATCAAGCTGTCTGTCCGGATATATTACTGGCAGGACATGTACCCTGAATGTGTGCAAATGTGTACTTTTAACCTGCTGTTCAACAAACAGCGAAATCACCGGCACATTAAACTTTACCGCATACAGATATGCACCTCTTTTGCATGGGCGGGGCTTCCGATAATTAAACCACATTTCCTGCTCAGGATATATAAGCACAAGTTTGTTTTCTTCAAGTGCATTCTCAATCTGATTAGGAAACTCAGTCTCCATAAACCATTTCAGGCTGCTTACGGGCATTGTGTCGGCATATTTTTGCATATACCCGACAAAACCTTTCATTGCAAGGTTAGAATCTTGATTAACAATACTTATTCTTCTGAATCCAGCTTTTCTCATTGCAAACCTGACAATTGCAGGGTCTAACGGGCTGAAATGATTGCATGTTACAATCGCAGGACCTCTGATTCCAGAAAGATTCTCAAGTCCGTCAACTTGTGTTATAAGCCCCACCGCAGAAGTCCCGGCATGAAATATAGCTTCTGCAATATATTTCTTCACACAAAAACCATATGCTGTGCGGTAATCAATATAATGTCTTAGTAATGCTTCTTTATCTTCGCGTAACAGCTTAGGGTCTCCCGGCTCAACCTTTGAATTCAACTGATTAAGGCTTACAGCCGTCCTAATATTTTCATAGACCTGCTCCCTATCACCAATCATATCTCCTCCGACATAATTTATTTTGCAGCATCACTGCTATCCTTCACGAAACCACTATCCACAACAATTCTGCTTCCCACAACATCAGAAAACTTAACCCCATCACCGTCCGCAATATTCTCAGCCCTTGCAAGAAGCTTCTTTAAATTCTCACGGTCAGCTTTCCTTTCATTATCCCCATACTGCTTGCGCTGTTTAATCAGCAACGGATAAAATCCCGACTCCGCCGCATACTGCCAGAAATACTCCTCATACGGAATCTCGCTGTAATGCCACGGCTTGTCAAACAGGTTATAATGTATCAGCTTCGGTCTTGCTATATACTCCCCGCCCTTGTTAGGCATAACATTCCATTCCTTATCAAGAAAATATATTTCTTTTGCACACATAGCATTAATATAATCCTGGTCAGGTGCAACACTGTCAAAGTGATATTCAGCCATAAGCTTTAAGAATCTGTCTGCCAGATGAGCCTGTCTTATCTTATCAAGGTTCATAAGAAGCACTCCTGAATTGACATATTCATCCCGCTCTATTCCCACTACATTTTCAATGTAATGAGCCAGTATTGTATTCTTTCCTGCAAATGTATCTCTTACTGCACCAAACATTGCATCTCCCATATCAACTGAATAAAGCTTTGCAATGTCATCATTTATTACGGTATCAGAGTCAATATACACAGCTTTATTAAGTTCTGGAAAAAGCTCTGCAATAAATAACCTGAAATATATCGTCAGTGTAAACTCGCCTGAATAAAGCCTGTTTTCCTGCCTGTCAGTAACTGTCTGTCCAAAGCTTTCAGAATATTCGTACATTTTCTTTCTTATATCAACGAATTCAATATCTATGTTTTCATAATCCTTTATCACATTACGAAGCTGAATCATCGTAATATTCTTCACATTATCGCACATAACAATAATGCGGTAACGCTCATCACAAGCCACATGTACAGCCAGCGATTTAAGGCACACTGCCAGATATGGTGCGTACTGTTCATTAATTGAGAAAAACACAGGAATACGTGAAACTGCCATGTACTCTTCATGCTCCCTGTTATAAGAATCCAGAAGCTCATCATATTCATGAAGCCCAAGTATATTATGCATTTTATCAATCTCCCACGGCTTGACTGAAACAGTCCTTATCACCGGAAACACCCGGAAGGTAGTTGTAAAATGCTGAAAAACAGTGTTGTCATGCAGCCTCCTCTGGTCATTAAACTTTCGTCCGCACAGATTAACTCTTGTTGCAAATGTATTAACAGCCGTCTGGTCAGGCATAAACATTTCCTTTCTTATGCACTGTTCACGACATTTTTCCAGAAGCCCGTTCTGTCTTATCATCCTCATATTCATAAGCATTACTCCGGAATTAATGTAGCCATCACCGAAAAGCCATCTGCCATAATAATCAGAAACTCCCGCAATCTCTATGCCATCCATATTCTGATAATAAAAATCCCTAAAATCTTTTCTGCACAACACATCAGTATCCAGATAAAGAACTCTATCCTTAATATCTGTCTTATCAGCAAAAAGGCGCAGCATACAGCACGCAGTAAATCTGCTCTGCATATTTGCCTCCGGCAGCTCCTCAACAAAATATCTTGTAACATCAACAAGAAAGATATTTACTTTAATGTCCGATTTATTCAATTTTTCTTTCAGATATTTTGCAAATGCTTTATCAACCGGCTTGTAATTAATACCTTTTTCCCTGTAATCAACCGTGAGAATATATATATTTAACGGTTCATCCACATTTTTAATAAGAGACATTGAAGATAAAAGAATCCCCTTCTGCATTGGTTTATCACCA
>OKTH01000862.1_pt1 | contig 16176 bp, 17 predicted proteins | sample 1606361 | NCBI WGS metagenome assembly OKTH01 (sample SAMEA3879575, study PRJEB24766) | human gut metagenome | biome: human-associated habitat; feature: feces | place: USA | collected 1985/1987 | reverse complement strand
TTTCTGCAAACTCTCGAATCACTTTTGCACTCTTTTCTTCTTTTCCTATATAAATTATCGGAACATCGCGCTTTAAAATCCCGGCCTTCTCTGCCGCGATCTCCTCGATCGTCTCTCCCAATATTTCTGTATGGTCCAAACTGATCGATGTGATGATCGTCAAAAACGGAACATCAATTGCATTTGTCGCATCCAGCCTTCCGCCGAGTCCTGTTTCCAGTATAATGTACTCCACCCCACTGTCTGCAAATGCAGTCATCGCCATCGCGAATAAAAACTCGAAAAAAGTCGGATGTGGTTTTCCATCGGCTTTCATTTTCTGCACAGCTGCAAACACAATATCAAATGTACTTAAAAACATCTCATCGCTGATTTCTTCTCCATTGATACGAATCCGCTCATTCATCTTCACAAGATGCGGAGATGTAAAAAATCCGACAGTCTTTTTTTCAGCCAAAAGAAGCGACTGCATATATGCACATACCGATCCTTTTCCATTTGTCCCAGCAACATGAATGATCTTTTTCCCTTTCCCCGGGTTCCCAAGAATCCTCAAAAAATCTTTTGTGTGTTCCAAACTGTTTTTCTTTGTAAATTTCGGTATTTCTAAAATATACGCAATCGCTTCTCTATAATCCACTTATCTCACCATCATTTTCTTATGTATTTTCTATTGTTCTGTATTCTCTGTTGTTGTACCCTCCGTCTGATCAACGGTCGTATCCGGTGCCTCCACCAGTTTTCCACCTTGATAAATATACTGTTTCGATGTCCTGAAAATTCGATTGCTCGAGCCAACCTGACTGACTTCAATCGTATCGCCCTCTTTTATCTCAGTATCCAAAATATCGATTCTCGTATTATTTAAAAATGTCGTCTTTTGTTTTTCACCATTGACGTAAACTTTACTTGACTTCGTAAAGTTCTCTCCGTACAGGCTGTAACTTCCATCCATCTGTGCAATCAGTTCGCTCAATGTCACATCAAGCACACCCATCTGCATATGTCCTTCTTTTATCGGATTATTTTCTTTTCCGCCATATACGTACTGCTCTCCATATAAAATATCATACTGCAGCAATTCCAGGTCAGACAAATAGTGTTTTGTCTGACGTCTTGTCTGATGATAGTTAAAAATCGTTCCCGCATGAATATCCAATCTGTCAAATACATCTGCCATAATCTGATAAGACGGAATATTGCGGTCTTCTTTTTGCAGTCCGATATTGTCCCAGATTACATAGTTGGTATTGTACAGATAACGGCTCTTCAGATCTTTTGCTTCCAATCCCATTGTAGGAAGGTGATCCCCGTACAGTACAAGCACTGTCGGCTCTCCTCTTTCTTTTAATTTCTGTAAAAGTTCCACATCGGAAGTAGCTAAAATCTTAGCTGCCAGAATTGCTGCATTGGCACCGCCATTAATTGCAACAGTTGCTACCGGAATACCGGATGGCATCTGTACAATAGAGTACAGAGAATCTCTTCCTCCTAAGGATGTGGTGTGCATCGGAATACCGATAACAGGCATTGGGAAAATTGCTGCACACATACCTGGAAGGTGTGCTGCCATACCTGCTCCTGCAATGATTACTTTAAAGCCTTTTTCCTCAGCTGTTTTTGCATACTCAAAGAATACATCTGGTTCTCTGTGAGCAGAAATAATCGTCATTTCATACTCAATCCCGAATTTTTCCAGCATATCCGCTGCTTTGCTCATAACAGGCATATCAGAGTCACTGCCCATAACAATTCCAACTTTTGCCATGATTAATCTCCTTTATTTGAATACTTTTTAGGGTCTGTCCCTATTCTTTCGTACAGCACAATTTTACCTAGACTTCTATATCTTGTCAAGAAGTAAAAGCCTCATTAAGCGGCTCTGTGCCTTTTAATACAAATTTTCCATTCTCAATAATGGATATCCGGCCTCCATCTCTTCGCTCCACCCAGATTGCTCCCAACTCATCATAAGGGATTGTAATGTCTGTGTGGCAGCCAAAATATGCCCTGGAAGGATCTTCTTTCCGAAGAATAGAGACCTCATTGTCTCTGGCAATGATTTCCTTGCCATCCGGATTATACATGGGCGTATCCTCACTCCAGGAATAGCAGGTATCTCCCACAGCAAAGTGCGGACCTGTTTTCTCTGCAATCAGGATTGGAAGCAGATGTCCAATGTTATATTTTTTTGCCATTACATAGGCTGTGGTGTTGGTACCAATAGCAAACTCACCCAAAGGCAGGGTATCGTGATGATACAGCAGATTTTCTTTTATAAAATTCTTGTTCTCTTCTTCTGTATCAAAGTTTCCGCAAGTATAATCTGCAATCATGCCATCCTGGAAACGAATTCTCAAATTCTGATATTCCAGGCCTTTTAAAAACACTTTTGATACTGCCAGTGTTCCATTGGTTCCTGTTAATTTTGGGGAGGTAAAGACTTCTCCCACAGGAATGTTCACATCTGCCACGCAATTTTCAAAGTTTGTTTCCTTTTCCGGATGTTTCAGTTCATGAAGACATATCGTAAGATTGGTTTCATTGCCATTCATGCCTTCAATGTGTACCTTTTCTCCTTCATCCAGTGCATCAATAACAGACTGCTGAATCTGGCGGTAGAGCTGATTATCCAGGTTATTTAACTTCACCGTTTCCCGGAAAATCTCTTCAAATCTGGAGCCGATTTCCACTGATGGATAAGCAATAATGGTAAAACTGCGCTCTTCTCCTTTGATATAGCGGTTTACAATCTGTCCCGCTTCATTATCATAGGATACCTGTAATTTCTGCTGATGCGCGCTTAGGGTACATGCATCCGGGTTTCGTTTTGGCACAAAAGGCGTCTCTCCAAAGGTTTCAATGCAGGCTGGACCTCCATGGACACCGGCTAAATCTTTTACTTGTTCATAGGCTACCTGCAAAACCCGCAGTCTCCTCTGGACAAATTCGTGGTCCAGACATAAAGCCTGGTCATCTTTGTGGTCATACTCAAACTGAGGATTTGGGATTGCTCCATAATATCCGATTCTGTGATGCTGTTTTTTATTCACTCTGTGGACTGCGCTTCTGTAAATAACAGGTTTTAATCCCATCTCCTCAAACTGTAAGACAGCTTCCTTTACCATAGGCTCAAATCCCAGTTGGAACCGGATATTTACGGATTTTTTCTTGCTGATATCCTTATTAGTTGCAGCAAACCCAGTACGATATCCTTCTGTAAAAGTGCGCGCCATAGCCTCTAACTGTTCTTTTGGCATACTGCTTAAAAACTGTGACATACAGATTTCGTTTTCTGTCACATATTCTCCAAACCGATACAAATACCTGGGATCGGTTAAATCCTGGTTCATAATAATATTAGTAGCAAAATCTAAATCAGGATCCACGCCTTCCCGCACTCTGCGTCCAACCATTTCGTCACTGTAATCACTGATGTACCAGTAAATAGCTTCTTTTACATCTTTAGCGCTAACCGTCTCTTCCTCAAACAGGTTATAAATCTGAATAAACAATTCCATAACCACAGTCATGTCAAACAGACGCTCTTCATAAACAAAAACAATCATATCTCTGATTTCTGTATACAAAAAACTCAGAAGCTGCCCAAATTCCTCTCCCAGCATCTGTTTCGCATACGTTGGATTTCCATAAGAATTTTCATACTGCTCAGGCAAAATATCCTGATAAATGGCCTGATTATCTGCCTCCAGTTCCCTAAGTTCTGCTGTGTCCAGCCACCCCTTCTGAAGTTTTTCTCTTACTTCCATCATTTGTATCAGAAAAGCCGCTGTTTTCTTAAAAAAATCCCTGTAAGGAGCCTTTACCAGTTCTTCTCCCTGGATCTCCTGGATTCTGTCTTTCATAAGTGTAAAACGTTCTAACATTAATTCATCATTCATCTTTTAAATTTCCCTTTTCTACATGTTCTGCCAAAATCTCATCAAAATATTGTTTCATGGTTTTTGAACCTTCTGCCAGGCGGCTGTTTCTTCCAAGCACCTGGGATTTCTTCACCTCATGCTCCTGCCAGGAACGTCCTCCTGTCGCGTGATTCAGCATAAACGGCTGCATATTATCGCACACATGAGCAAATTTAGCTTCCGGCGTTTCATAGGCCTCAAACTCTTCCCACAATGTACGAAATTCCTCTTCCTGATCTGCCGGCAACAGGCCAAAAATCCGCTGTGCTGCTTTTACTTCCCGTTCCCGTTTCGTCTGGTTTCCGGCAGCATCATAAGCATATGTGTCACCTGCATCAATCTCTACCAGGTCATGAATTAACACCATGGTCATAACCTTTGCCACATCCACAGGCTCATTGGCATATTCCCTAAGCAGAACTGCCATCAAAGTCAGATGCCAGGAATGTTCCGCATCATTTTCCTTTCTCTCTCCATTTGACAAATACGTCTGCCTGGTAATAAATTTCAATTTATCCACTTCCAGCAGAAAATCCATTTGCTTTTTCAAACGTTCATCCATTCTTTTCACCCTCTTTCCATCTGTTTTCCTATGAAATCCCTACAAAAAACAACGCCAGCCACAGAACCATCAGGCTTCCGTTAGCTACTGCTCCTATTTTACAATATAACTGATTTCTATTTTTCTGGGAAAAGCTGCGAAGCCCCAGTACAAATCCATACACAGAAAGTGCCATGGCTGCCAGCCCCATGGCTCCCAGATACATGCCTCCCTTACCATGAAAAACCAGGGAGCATACGCTGGCAATGCCGAAAAGCCCCAGGGAAACGCCGGCAAATACGGTAGATATAACTCCCTTTTGGGAATGTTTCTGTCTTGCAAAGGCATATTTATATTTTTTCTTTGCCATTAATATCTCCTTTTTCTTGCTCTTTTTATCTTTTTGTATAAGAAATGGCAAACAGCAAAGGCCACATAGCCAAGAGCTGTGCCAAGAGTATTCATCACTAAATCATCCACATCAAAGCATCCCAGTTTTGTAATAAGCTGCGCAATCTCCACGCAAAGACTTAAAGCAAAGCCTGAAAATGTAATAAAGAAAAACCCTCTTGCATTGGAACTAATGACAGGGGGAATAAAACCAAAGGGAACAAATCCGATAATATTTCCCAAAAGGTTGGCCATTACAGCCCAGGTTCCAAGCTGCTCCCGGTAAGTCCAGAACCGCTTAATCTCCTGAAACAAAACCAGATTATAATGGTATTCTCTCTCTTCAAAACTCATTTGTCCATAGCGTTCTGCAAAAAAGAGGAAATAAATCAATGCCAGGATGTAGACTGCAAACAACAGACTTCCTGCTGTTCTGATTTTCTTTTTTGTTGCCCGATTCAATCTTCTAACCTCATTCTATAAAAGAAATGCAGAAGGGGGCTGTTTCACAGCCCCTCCTTTGTATTGTCCTCCAGACTATAATGTAATTTCCGTCTGCACCGCATCTTGTCATGGTTTTATAAACTTTTTCATTCATAACAGGAACACTTCCTTTTTCTTATTTTACACCATACTGTTCATAATATTTGTCAATCGCCTGTTTCAGAGTATCGTCAATAACAACTTTTCCTTTGTATTCTCTGTTGTGAAGGTGTTCTACCACTTCCTCCATAGTGACAATGGCGTTTGTCTCAAATCCATAGGTATCTTTTACCTCTTCCAGAGCACTCTTTTCTCCCCCTTTTCCCACTTCCATACGGTTCAGGGAAACCATCAGGCCTACGATTTCTACATTGGCAGCCCCACGTACCTTTGGAACTGTCTCTTCCATGGATTTACCGGAAGTGGTAACATCCTCAATCATAACAACCCGGTCTCCGTCCTGGAGTTTGCTTCCCAGGAAACTTCCCTTGTCTGCTCCATGGTCTTTTTCTTCCTTGCGGTCTGAGCAGTAGCGGACTTCTTTTCCGTATAATTCGCTGTAAGCAATGGCTGTTACCACGCTAATAGGAATCCCTTTATAGGCTGGTCCAAAAAGTACGTCAAAGTCATCACCATATTTGTCATGAATCGCTTTTGCATAATATTCCCCAAGTTTCTTTAACTGGGAACCAGTGACGTATGCTCCTGCATTCATAAAGAACGGGGACTTTCTGCCGCTTTTTAAAGTAAATTCTCCAAATTTTAACACATCACTATCTACCATGAATTCAATAAATTCCTGTTTGTATGCTTCCATATCTTCTAAGACCTCCTGTATTTCTGGGCTTTTTTATAAACAACTTAAATCTTTTTCATTTTACCACAAGAGGATTCTTTTTTCAAATCTATAATATGAAGAAACTACAAAAACAAAATATGTATTTTCCCTTTCCTGTCACGGGCAATCTCTGCCTCTACTTCATAAACTTCCTGAATAAACTCCCTGGTCAGCACTTCTTCCGGCGTTCCATATCCCACAATTTCTCCATCCTTTAAAGCATATAATTTATCGCAAAAAGCAGCCGCTATATTCAAGTCATGAATCGCAGAAATAATCGTGGCATCTAACTGTTTCACCAGTTTCATAAGCTGAAGCTGATGGGTAATATCCAGGTGGTTGGTAGGCTCATCCAAAATCAGACAGGGGGTCTGCTGCGCCAGTGCTCTTGCCAGGATAACTCTCTGCTGCTCCCCTCCTGACAGCGTTGAAAAGCTCCTCTGTCGAAACTCCCACATGCCTACTGTTTTCAGGGCTTCTTCCACAATTTCATAGTCTCTGGCATTATCCCTTTCCAACGCTTTCTTATGAGGCGCCCTTCCCATAAGCACCACCTCACTTACAGAAAACTCAAAATTATAATAATTATGCTGAGCAACCACTGCCATTTTTCTGGCAGATTCCCGCACGCTCATACTTTGCATTTCTCTTCCATCCAGATAAATACAGCCCTTTTCCGGTTTTAATATCCTGTACATACATTTCAGTAACGTAGACTTACCACTTCCATTAGGACCGATAATACCTACAAATTCTCTTTCTCCGGCATTTATAGAAACTTCTTTTAAGATTTTTCTTGCCCCATAACTGACTTCTACCTGTTCTGCTTCTACCTTCATCCCTTGTCCCCTCCGAATCCATATGATTTCCTTGCCATTAGATAAATAAAGCAAGGCGCACCAATCATTGAAACAAAAATTCCAATGGGCATTTCTGCATTTTTCAAAATAATCCTGCAGATAACATCTGCCCAAATAAGAAAAATAGCTCCTAAAAGTCCACTAAAAGGAATCATTCTTCTGTGATCTGTGCCAAACACCATTCGGATGACATGAGGAATAATCAGTCCCACAAATCCAATCATTCCCGCACAGTATACTGCAAATCCCACCATCAGAGACGATAAAATCATATAAATCATGCGAACTTTATGCAAATCCGTTCCAAGGGTAATGGAAACCTCATCTCCCAGAAGCATGAGATTCAGATTTCGGAACTGACTCCAGAAAATCAGGGTTCCAATGAGAATCACCGGAAGAATCACCTGGACATTTTCCCACTTTGCTCCTCCCAGACTTCCCATGGTCCAGTAGGTTACCTCTGCCGCTCCGTTTTTATCATTGGCAATGTAAAGCAAAAAACTGGAAAAAGCTGAACACACAGCGCTGACTGCCATTCCTGCCAAAATCAGCTTTCCCGCATTGGCTCTGCTCCCCATATTGGCAATAAAAAGCACTGCAAAAGAAGTGACCATAGCTCCCAGAAACGCCATAATCCCAACCGAATTAGAGCCAAACAAGGTACCAAATCCAAAGAGAATTGCTGCTGTTGCGCCTAAAGATGCTCCTGAAGAAATTCCCAGCACATAAGGGTCTGCCAGAGGATTTTTCACTACTGCCTGCATCACCACACCACAGACAGACAAGCCCATTCCAATAGCAGCTCCCAAAAGCACTCTTGGGAACCGTATGAGCCACACCACATCATGGACTGCTCCTTCTCCATATGCCGAAAACCCGTCTATATGAAATAATTCATAACAAACTACCCGGTAAACCTCCTGAATGGAAATATCTGCATTTCCAAAAGTAATTGCTGCCAGAATGGAAAAGCCTAACAAAACCAGCAGTCCTATAAAAACCACAATAGAGAAAGAGGTCTTCCATACAGAAGACCCTTTCCCTTCACCTTGTATCTTTTTCAATGTTCTTCCCTCTTATTCCAGTGTTAAATCAGGATATAATCCTTTTGCAAAAGTTACAATTCCATCCTTGGTACGCGTAGCGCTTGCATACATTTCACTGAGCATAATGGGAACTACTCTTCCATTTTTTACAGCATCCAGACTTGCATAGGCTTCATCTTCTAAAATCACATTTAACTTTTCCTGTTTTAACTGTTCCGGATCATCTCCTGAATATGGCATATAAACCACAAAAATCACATCCGGATTTGCGGCAATGACATCCTCTTTTCCCAGTCTTCCTCCATCTGGATTTGCCAGCACGCCGCCAAGCTGCGTTACCATATCGCCACCAAGAGAAGTAGCATTATAGTTGGTAAATCCGTCTTTTCCAGATTCCAGAACCAGAACACTTGGCTTTTCCTCTATACTTTCTGTTTTTTCTTTTACAGAAGCAATGGTATCTTTCATATCATTGACAATAGCCTCTGCCTGATCCTGTACGTCAAAAATCTTACCAATATTCAAAATATCTGTATATTCATTTTCCAGTGTTTTTTGATAAGCAGCATCTCCATTTTGCGGATGTGTATTGCTGTTCATATAAGTATTGGTTCCCTTTTCTACCCATCCGGCAGCGTCTCCCAGTGTTTTTTCTCCAAATAAAGAGCCCCAGGAGAAAATCATATCCGGCTCCAGCATGGTAACGGTTTCCAGAGACGGTGTAAATTCATCTAAATAGTTCAGTTTTGAAAAAGCGGCTTTTTGTTCTTCCGGCACCTCATTATCCAGACCGGCAGCAGCTACAATATGATCCTCCAATCCCAGCGCCAGCAAGGTTTCAATAGACCCCTGGTAAACCGCCAGAACTTTCTCCGGCGCTTTTTCATAGGTTGTAGTAAGTTCTGCACCGTCAGAGCCATAAGTTGTAATGGTAAGAGGATATTCTGTACTCTTGGTTTTTTCTGTTTTCTGCTCTGGCTTTTCTTCTTTTTCTGCTGTATCTGCTTTGTTGTCCTCTACAATAGCGGAAGCATCTTTTCTTTCCGGATCACCGCTGTTATTCCCTTTTGTCTGTCCACAGGCTCCCATGGATAATGTCATCCCTACTGCAAGCGCTCCTGCCATCCATTTTGTCACAAGTTTTTTCTTCATGCTTTTATTCCTTTCCTATCTCATCTTCTAACTGATATAGGGCATTTGCCCAGGAACCGCAACTTTGCTGCAATCTTTTGCGAAGTTCCGGCTCTATCTGTTTTTTCTGAGGCAGTGTTCCTGTTTCCTTCCAAATTTCATACAAGACAGATAAATCTTCTTTTGTCTGAGCATCACAATTTACCACCCGGTAATAGCAATGTCTTGGATCTCTTTGATGTGGTTTCCCTTCTTCTTTTCCCAGGGATGTTGAATGAAAAGGATGTCTTTTCTTCACAGGCTTCAGTCCAATCTGATACAAGGTATTGCGGTAGCTTCCACATCTTTCTATCAGTTCTTCCCTGAACTCTTCCGGAAATTCCTGCATAAACGGCGCCCTGTGAAGTTTCTCTGCCATAGCTTTCACAATTTCTAAGTCCTGTTCGTACTCTGGCTCCAGATTCTCAACTTTATAAACTGCATAGTTCTGAAAAAACTCCTCATCAATTCCTGCATCCTGAATCACCTGTCCCCAGCTCCTGGCATATTTTGCAAGTTCCCGGCTTACTTCCGGCAAATCCTTGGGATGAGGAATTCTACATAAATCCTTTGCCTTCTCTCTCACCTTTTGCACCAGATTTTTATATTCTTCCTGCTCTTCCCTGACCTTGACCAGTGTTTTTCCACCTTTTCCCGCCGACTTTCCAAGTCCTGCTGCCTTCAACGCATAGGGCCACTTTTGAAAACGCTCTTTAATATAATCTCTCCAAACCCAAAAGATTTCCTTTTGAGATGGAGAACGCCCAAACTCTTCTGCCCTGTCCTTTAAGACCTGCAAAAGTACCGCGTCCTCTATAGTGTTATAAAATGCCCTTCCTTTTTCTGTTTCCAGTGAATATTTCTGGTAAATCTCTCCATCAATGTCCTCTTCTCCATAATCTGTATCTGTATATTTTTTTGCAATCTGCATCAACTCTTCCACAGTGATTCTCCCTCCTATCTTTCTCTCTGCAACACTTCGTGCCAGCTTAAAGCACAAAAAAAATGCTTATTCTCTACAGAACAAACATTTTACAATCTAATCTAAACAGACTGCGTTTCTATACAGAACACCTTTATGGATACGATTCCTGCTGACTTATGCCCTGCACTTACAGCAATCTGTGCCGGACTTTCACCGGACTTTTGAATTAAGAGTTCCTGTATCAAACATTCCTCATCGCATCTGTTTTTTGTATGAAATTTTTCGTGGATTTCCCTGTTTCCCAGTCACGGGTCTTGTTTTCTGCGGAGGATGCATTGCCCTGCACGTTGCGGAGTTTACAGGGTCAATTTTTGTTTGTAACAGAAATAACAAAATCAGGAAACAGGGGATTTCCACCTGCCATTTAATCATGCATAATTCTATAAGTTCAGGTTCTTCCCCTTTCACATTCCATAAAAAAATCCGCCTCTTACAAAAAATTGTACAAAAGCGGACACCTCTGCTGCCCCTAAACAGCAGGTGGGAGTAAACTTTGCACGGAAGTTTTTGCCTTACTACTATTAAGCAGGTTTCCTGACTCATGGTTCTTCGCTCTACTGCTCCTTCTCATATTACTACGTCGTAATACAATGGATTCTCTGCAATATTGCTCCCCAAATACAGTGACCGGATCGCTCAGGACTCACACCTGATTCCCTTTTCACCAGTATTCTTCTGAATACGGATGCACTTAATAGGCTTATGGAATTATACAACTGTATAATAACACTATGCACAAATATTGTCAAGGTTTTTCTCATTTTTTATACTTTTTTCCAGAATTTCTGTCAAAGCATTTTTACTGCTTGTATGACACCGGATTACATTTGTGTGGCTGTTATCCACTTCATCCAACGCTGTTTTCACCATTTTGTGAGACACAGTATTTGTAAACAATACCAGTAAATCAGGAGAACCGATCTGTTTGTTAAAATCTGCTCTCATTTGTGTAAAAACTTTTACTTTACATTGATAGCTCTTGCAGACTTTTTTATATTGCGAAACCATTCTATCGTGTCCTCCAACGATTACAACACTCATATCCATACCTCCTGGTTTTTCTATCCATGCAGACTATACTCTGCGCCAAAGGCCTTCTCTTTTCTCTGAATCATCACAGCCAGGATTACCGCCAATACAGCCACTGCCAGCAATCCCAGAACAAAACCTGTTCCAAAAGCGCCGGTTGTTGCCAGCGTGCCAATCTGATATACCAGAAACGCCACCGTATAACCAGTGCCTAACTGTAATGCAATCCCTCCCCACAGCCATTTTTTATCCTGCATTTCAGAATTCATAGCGCCAAGAGCGGCAAAACAGGGCGGGGTAAAAAGATTAAACATCAGATAAGCAAGGGCCGCCACTTTCGTAAGTCCCATAACAGCAGCTACTTCGTTGGCTCCTCCGACCAGCGCCAGCTCATCTGTATCAATAAAATTCGTAAGTCCATAAACAACTGCCAGGGTACCAACTACATTTTCTTTTGCAATAAAACCGGTAATTGCCGCTGCCGCAAGCTGCCATACGCCAAATCCAAGAGGAACCAAAAGTATTGCAAAGGGAGAAGCAATGGATGCCAGGATAGACGTACTCTCCATTTCCTCTTCCACTACCTGGAACCTCCAGTTAAAGCTCTGCATAATCTGTACCACTGTGTTACATACTAAAATGATGGTTCCCGCCTTTACAATGTATGCCTTGCCGCGGGAAAGCATAGAAAGTGTTGCACGTTTCAGGCTGGGGATTTTGTATTCCGGAAGCTCCATGATAAAGAAAGACTTGCGGAATTTATATCCTGTAATCTTATTTACCAGTAAGGCGCCTAAGAAAATCAATACAATCCCAACCAGATACATGGTTGGTCCAACCCATGATGCATCTGCAAAGAATGCTCCTGCAAATAATGCGATAACCGGAAGCTTCGCTCCACATGGCATAAACGGTGTCAGCATAGCTGTTGCTCTTCTTTCTCTTTCATTACGAATGGTGCGGCAAGCCATGATTCCGGGAATCGCACACCCGGTACCAATGACCATAGGAATCACGGACTTTCCAGAAAGCCCAACTCTCTTAAAAATGGGATCCAGGACCACAGTCGCGCGCGCCATATATCCACAATCCTCCAAAAGAGCAATCAGGAAATACATCACCATTACCAGCGGCAGAAATCCTACTACTGCACCTACACCACCGATAATTCCGTCAACCAGAAGCGCCTGAAGAAATGGATTTGCACCTTCCACCAAACCGGCAACCCAGCTTTGGAAGGTTTCAATCCATCCAACCAGCCAATCCGCAATCCAGGTTCCAACCGTAGACTGGGAGATGTAAAACACGCCAAACATAATCACTGCAAAGACAGGGATTCCAACAAATTTATTGGTAAGCACAGAATCAATACTGTCCTGCTGATTTTTATCCTTTGTTAGGACCTTTCTCTTTTCTACTGCCTTTACAATTCCATTTACAAAGGCAAAGCGTTTTCTGTCTGCCGCCTCAACTTCCATTTTGTTCTGCAAATTAATATCTTCCTGTACATAGGGAGCCTTCTGTCCACACCCTTTTAATGCTGCTGCCTGATTTACAACTTCCTTTAGCCCTGCATGACCGGAAGCTGTCGATACCGTTTGAATCACCGGACAGCCTAATTTTTGTGCCAGACCTTTTACATCAATTTCTGTTTTTTTCTTTTCTGTAATATCGCTTTTATTCAGAGCAACCACAACAGGAATCCCCAGCTCCAGAAGTTGTGTTGTAAAAAACAAGCTTCTGCTTAAATTAGTCGCATCCACAATATTAATAATCACATCTGGATTTTCATTTTTTACATAACTGCTGGTAATACTTTCCTCAGAAGTAAAAGGCGACATGGAATAGGCCCCCGGCAAATCTACTGCAGTCAATTCTTCCGTCCCGTCAAAATAGCACTTCCTGATTGGACTCTCCTTTTTCTCTACCGTAACACCGGCCCAGTTTCCAACACGTTCATTTCTTCCTGTGAGCGCATTATACATGGTTGTTTTTCCACTATTGGGATTTCCTGTCAACGCAATTCTCATACCTTCTTGTCTCCTCTTTCACCTTAATAAATTAGTCTTAACTAACTACTTTTTCTAAAAAAACAGTGACCGAAATCACTATTTTCTTTATATTGAAATAGCCTGCGCTAAATCAGTATCAATGTTGTATCTTGCATCTTTAATTGATACCACACATCCTCCTTTTCGATGGGCAATTACAGTAATAGGCTCCCCACTATAACACCCCAATGAAAACAAAAATGCATTTAATTCCTCATCCTCTGTAAAAATGTCTTTCACAATATACTCTTCGCCTTCTCTGGCTTCTGATAAATTCATAAACATCTGACACCCTCTATTCCTTTTTTTCCTGTAATTCTGCTGTATGGCATGTACAGTTTCCTTTTTTACTGCAGCAAGTACCTCCCGAAGGGCAGCCAATACATTTTGTTCCATTCTTTTTTGCCTTTATTATATATGCCACTGCCATCCATACTGCTAAAATCAATATGCCCGTCACAATGAAATTTACCATATAGAAATCCTCCTGTGGTTAATCATTCCTTATATTGATTAGTTTAATCTAACTTCATGTTTTTGTCAATAGAATTTTTGTTTTTTTAACATATATTGCATTTATCCTCTTAAGATGATAACATATTAATAAATGAGGAGGAACAGAGTATGGGATATGTAAGTCATAAATCAGAAGAATCCATGGAAGACTACCTGGAGACTATTTACGTATTGCGGAAGCGTTTGCCGGTAGTCCGCTCCATTGATATAGCTACAGAACTGGGATATTCAAAACCCAGTGTCAGCGTTGCCATGAAAAATTTAAAAACCAGGGGATTTGTTACTGTTTCCCAGGAAGGTTATATTTCCTTTACGGAACAGGGTGAAGCGCTTGCAGCAGAAACCTTTGAGCGGCACACCGTTATCCGGGACTGGCTCATAAATCTTGGTGTAAATGAGGAAACTGCTTCAGAAGATGCCTGCAAAATGGAACATGACATGAGCAGCGAAACCTTTCAGGCCCTGAAAAAGCATATTTTAGGATAAAAGAACACTCTTACATAAAGCGTGTATCAAGAATAGCGCTGCCCTTCCAGTTCAGCCTGCGTTCACTCTGAGCCTGTAGTCTCAGAGCGTACTCGGCAGATTCACTGGAAGGGCAGCGCTATTCTTTATGATATCTTTAGAATTCTTTGGAAAAATTCTTCCTCCGGCTGATTTTCGCTTTCCCGGAACACCGCAATAGAATCAATGTCTGCGCTTCGGTCTGTAAAAGCCGGAAATAAAAATCCCCACACAGGCTTTTCCGGTTCATATTCTCCTTTTAAGGGGCAGATTCCGCAAATGATGTATTCAAACACTTCTTCTGATTCCCCTTGTCGCTCTTTGTCTGTACCTTTTACCGGCACATCGTAGCGGTCATGAAAAACAAAAATTCCGTAAGGCTCCTGGGAAACATAGTTTTCCATAATGACATCATAAAAAGTTTCCATCAAAGCATCATTTTTCAATCCGCAGGATTTCATTGCCATGAGAAGCTGCCACATGATTCCAGTTCCCTGACAATCCTTGCGGAAGCTGTATTTTTTCAACTGCATATTGGTATCAGAAAAAGGAATTACTTTCGCCAATTCCAGATTTTTCTTCCGCTCTGCCTGGGGCAGTTTCAGAAAATTCGTATTAAAGCTTCCGTCATATTCCCCATCTTCATCCACATAGCAGCCTGCAATTCTGGTAAAGGAGGTTCTTGCCACTGTCATTCTTCTGGTAAGCTCCAGCATATCTTCCCGGTTGATTCTGTTTTCCATGTTCTAACCTCTTATCTTATATTTTATCTTACATTCTTTAAAAGATATCCATGATCCATGGGACCGCTTCCCCTTCCCAGGTCAAGCATGGCTGACAACGCACCTGATATATATTCTTTCGCCTTTTCCACAGCCTCACATAAATAATAACCCTTTGCCAGATTTGATGCAATAGCGCTGGATAAGGTACAGCCGGTTCCATGGGTATTTGGATTCTGGATACGCTTTCCATAAAACCAATGATATTCTCCATTGAAGTATAAAAGGTCATTTGCATCATTGACATTATGACCGCCTTTGCATAATACAGCGCAATGATATGTTTCTCCAATCTTTTTTGCCGCCTGCAGCATATCCTCTTCCCCTTCAATTTTCATTCCTGTAAGAATTTCTGCCTCCGGAATATTGGGTGTGATGACCGTTGCTAAAGGAAGCAGCGTTTCTTTTAATACGCTTAATGCATCTTCCGCTATAAGTTTTGAACCACTGGTAGCAACCATTACCGGGTCTATTACAATATTTTTAGCTTTGTAATGTTCCAACCCTTCTGCAATGGCACAAATCAGATGACTGGAGGATACCATTCCAATCTTGACAGCATCCGGTCTGATATCTTCAAAGATTGCATCCATCTGTTCTCTTAAAAATGTTGGAGTTACCTCCATAATACTTCTGACTCCGGTGGTATTCTGTGCAGTCAGCGCTGTGATTACACTCATGGCATACACGCCATTCATGGTCATGGTCTTTAAATCTGCCTGAATCCCGGCGCCTCCACTGCAGTCACTTCCTGCAATGGTCAATGCTGTTTTCTTTTTCAACATCGTCTGTGACTGGCTTTCCCAGTCCTCAATAAATTCCCTGGTCTGCATTTTCAATTTCTCCCATTTGTCCTTATTGCTGTCATCATAGACTGCAATGGTATAAAATCCAGCCTCCAGTGCAGTATGAATTGCATAATCAGCATCTTCAAACACTGCTACTGACTCCGGAGATATCTTTTCCTGGTTCTCCATCCGTCTCACTGCCTCAAAATAGACATCCGGTTTTCTTTTCCCTGCTCCCACTTCTTCACAGGAAAGTATAAATTCAAAATA
>OKTH01000860.1_pt1 | contig 16190 bp, 9 predicted proteins | sample 1606361 | NCBI WGS metagenome assembly OKTH01 (sample SAMEA3879575, study PRJEB24766) | human gut metagenome | biome: human-associated habitat; feature: feces | place: USA | collected 1985/1987 | reverse complement strand
TTTGATTGGACAAAATCAAAAAGAAAAGTATTAGGGTCAAAAGGAATATAATTGTGGTTGTATAATTGTTTACTTTTGTCCTTTACAAGATTTGTTGTTTACTAATTGACCTTTCAATAACGTATAATTTACTTGTTAATCCAATTTATATAATGAAGAATTACTTTATTCTGTTTGCGTTGTCTGTATGGATGACCGGTTTATCCACGAATGCTCATGGCAGAGAAATACCAGATTTCTTTTGGATGAAAAAAGTAGGTGCTATGTCTTATCCGGTACAGCAGGCTGTATATAATGTTACAGACTATGGCGCAAAGGGAGATGCTCTAAGTATGAATACTATGGCTATTCAAAAAACAATTGATGCTGCAGAACAAGCCGGAGGCGGAATTGTAGTGTTTCATCCAGGCATTTATCTTACCGGTTCTTTATTTGTAGGGAACAATGTAAATCTTCATATTTCAAAAGGAGTTACTCTTATAGGCTCTCAAGATATAGGTGATTATAAGAAGATAGATACGCGCGTTGCAGGAATAGAAATGGAGTGGCCTTCTGCATTGATAAATATCATTGGTAAGAAAAATGCTGCTATTTCTGGTGATGGAGTGATAAATGGGCGTGGCAAGGTGTTTTGGGATAAGTACTGGAATATGCGGGAGGATTATGAGGCAAAGGGATTACGCTGGATTGTGGATTATGATTGTGAACGCCCTCGCGGAATTCTTATTGCCGAATGTGAGAATGTGACTGTACGTGATATTGTATTGTATCAGCCCGGTTTTTGGAGTTTACATATTTTGTATAGTAAGCATATAACAATTGATGGCATTATAATTAGTAATAATATTGAAGGCCATGGTCCAAGTACAGATGGCATTGATATTGATTCATCTGAATATATTCTTGTTCAGAATGCTAATATAAATTGCAATGATGATAATTTTTGTTTGAAAGCTGGACGAGATAGTGACGGGCTTAGGGTGAATCGCCCTTGCCAATATGTAGTGATTCGTGACTGTGTAGCTGGTTCTGGAGGGGGGATGTTTACTTGTGGTAGTGAAACCTCGGGGGGAATTCGTAATATAGTGGCATACCGAATGAAAGGTGTAGGTACAAAATGTGGATTGCGTTTCAAGAGTACTTGTCAGCGTGGTGGAGTGATTGAAGACATTTATTTGTATGACATCGAGATGATAGGGGTTGAACGGCCGTTTGTTGTTGATTTGAATTGGAATCCTGCATATAGTATTTCTAAACTTCCGAAGGGATATGATATGGAGAAAATTCCAGTGTACTGGAGTAAAATGTTAGAATCTGTAAGTTTGGAACAAGGTACTCCTGTCTTTCGGAATGTTACTCTTGATAATGTAACGGCTTCTAATGCAAGAACTTGTATGAATGTAGTTGGAATAGCAAACAGCAAAATCGAAAACTTTATACTTCGTAATGTCTGTATTGAAGGTAATAAAGCTGGAAAAATCATTTGGGCTAAGGAGTGGAAATTGGATGACGTTCAGATTAAAGCTCATGATGAATTGATATTGGAGTATAATGAGAATGTTGATATGCCATAATGTGTGTTGGAGTATAATTTTCGTGAGACAGAATGAAACTGTGAATAAAAAAATGTAGATTATGAATAAGAATAAACTTTTAGGAGGATTTTGTGCCGTAAATATGTTGGTTCTTCCTCAAATAGTGGTTAAGGCCCAGCAGTCAACTGCGGTAAATGATAAAAAAACTAATATAATTTTTATATTGGCGGATGATATGGGCTATTGTGATTTGGCTTGTTATGGGAATAAATATATTGAGACTCCTAATATTGATAAACTGGCAGCAACTGGCACTTCTTTTACTCAGTGTTATGCAGGATCGGGAATAAGTTCTCCTTCTCGTTGTGCATTGATGACGGGGCGGAATACAGGAAACACTACCATTCGTGATAATTTCTGTAATGCAGGAGGTATTGAAGGGATGAAAGGTACAAAGCCTATACGAAGAATGCATTTGTTACCGAATGATACAACAATCGCTACTGTATTAAGTAGTGCTGGCTATCGGACATGTTTGGTAAACAAATGGCATTTGGATGGTTTTAATCCTGAGGCTACCCCTTTGAATCGAGGATTTGATGAGTTTTACGGCTGGCTTATTAGTACGGTTTATTCTAACGATCCATATTACTATCCTTATTGGCGTTTTAATAATGAGAAACTTGAAAATATAAAAGAGAATGAAGGAGACAAACATATAAAACATAATACTGATCTTTCAACGGAAGATGCGATTAAATTTATAAATAGGAACAAGACAAATCCATTCTTTTTATATTTGGCCTATGATGCACCGCATGAACCTTATATTATAGATGAAACGGTTTGGTATGATGATGAAACTTGGGATATGAATACTAAACGGTATGCTGCGCTTATTACACACATGGACCGAGCAATTGGACGCTTGTTGGCAGAACTTGACAGATTGGGATTGCGTGAAAATACAATGATCATTTTTGCTTCAGACAATGGAGCTGCTAAGCAGGCACCATTGGCCGAGTTAGGATGTAAAGGTTCACTGAAGGGTATGAAAGGTCAACTTTATGAAGGAGGAATTCGTGTGCCTTTTATTGTTAATCAGCCAGGTAAAGTTCCGGTTCAGAAATTGAATAATATTATTTATTTCCCGGATGTAATGCCTACATTGGCCGCATTGGCTAATGCTACAGATAAATTGCCTCAAAATTTAAATGGGATAAATGTCTTACCTCTATTCTATGGTAAACAGATGGATACGGATAATCGTTTACTGTACTGGGAGTTTCCCGGAAAACAACGTGCAGCTCGCAGAGGTGACTGGAAAGTTGTTACTATTAAAAAAGATGCTCCTTTAGAATTATATAATATAAAGGAAGACATGACAGAGTCTATGAATTTAGCCGATAAATATCCTGGAGTAATAGCTGAATTTGAAAAGGAAATGGAGAAAATGCATGTGCCTACTCCCAATTGGCCATTACCCGGTGAGTTTTGAGTAACTGTAATGATAGTTTACGAAGAAAGGATGTTCTATTTTGAACATCCTTTTTTAATGGCATTTTTAGGATTGATTTTATATTTAACCTATTAAGAATACTGCAATAAATCCTGTTTTTTGTTTGAACTATTAGGTTATTTATTAAGAAAATCAAAAGAGAAAGTGTTTCGGTCAAAAAATATATCTTGTAGGCTGGTTTCAAATTCTATATTTGCAACCAGAATAATGTGCTCGATAACGGTTGTGCATTTGGTTAGGCTTAAATTTATTTATTAATCAAATTATATTAATAATCTATGAGAATCTTACACAGAAAAATGTGCTTATTAATGCTTCTATTAATAAGCTGTCCTCTAAGCATTTTTGCCCAGAACAAGACGCTTACCGGTACGGTTCGCGATGCGATTGACGTGGTGATCGGTGCTTCTGTTACGGTGAAAGGTGACAAATCTATTGGTACTATTACCGATATGGATGGTAATTTCAAACTCTCTGTACCTGTTTCGGCTAAGGAATTGGTGGTTTCGTTTATTGGTTATGAAGACCAAACTGTTCTTATTGGTAACAAAACCCATTTTGCAGTTACGCTTAAAGAATCTTCAGTAATGTTGGAAGAGGTCGTTGCTATTGGGTATGCGAAGGTGAAACGTAAAGAATTGACTGGTTCTTCTGTTTCTGTTGGTAGCAAGGATTTAGCCATGGCCCCTGTGACTACTGCCGCACAAGCATTAGCGGGTAAGGCAGCTGGTGTGAATATTGTACAGCAAAGTGGAGCTCCAGGTGCTGATATCAATATTACGGTACGTGGTGGTACATCTATTACGCAAGGCACTGAACCGCTTTATATCGTCGATGGTTTTCAGATGGAGAATGGTTTGCAGAATGTGGATATTAATGATATCGAAACTATTGATGTCATGAAGGATGCTTCAGCAACGGCTATCTATGGTGCTCGTGGTTCGAATGGTGTTATATTGATTACGACAAAATCCGGTAAGGCAGGTAAGACGGAAGTATCTTATAATGGTTTTGTTAGTTTTGACCGTTTAGGAAAGAAGTTGGATTTAATGGGAGTTGAAGATTACGTAAAGTATCAATATGAATTCCAATTGCTTCGTGGCAATGAAGATAACTTCTCGAATATTTTTGGTGGAGATATTAATTCTGGTGATTTTTATACTGGTGCCTATAGTCGTATTGCTAATGAATACGGTAATCGTGCTGGCATTGATTGGCAGGATGAGGTGTTTGGTAATACAGGTATCACTCAGAATCACAATGTGAATATCAGTGGTGGCAGTGAGAAAACTAAATACATGCTGAGCTACAACTATACGGGTGAAGATGGTATAATGGACAAACATGGTTATCAAAAGAATAGTATTCGTGCCAAAATTAATCATGAATTATGGAAAGGTGTACGTTTTGACTTTTCTTCCAGTTTACAAATGACTAAAGTTGATGGAGGTGGTTCATTGGGAGGAACCTTGAAGCAGACTATTTTACAGCCGGTAACTGGTGGTGTAAAATGGACCAATGAACAACTGTTAGGCTCTGATTTAGCGGATCTTTTCTCTGAAATGTATGGCGGAGACAATTATGATGCAAATAATCCGATTATTAATAATCAATCTATTACTAACGAGAAATATACCCGTATGGCTACGGTGAATGCCGGGCTGGAAATAGATATATTGAAGGATTTAACTTTCCGTACTTCTGGAAGTTATATGTGGCAGCAAGTTCGTCATGATTATTGGGATAATGGTAATACTAAGACAGCTTCTTCCAATCAAAGTCCTTATGGTTATGGTTATCGTAACAATAGTGAAAAGTTCTCATGGCAGATTACAAATACATTAAATTATGCATTTAATGTGAAAGAAGCTCATCGTTTTAATGTCTTGCTTGGTCAAGAAACTTGGTATCAAGAGTCTATGAATTTGGATAACGAATATCGCAAATTCTCAGATGGTAACTTTGGATTGAATGATGTCAGTATGGGTACTCCGCAAACGTGGAAGTCGGGAAAAAGTCGGATAGGTCTTGTTTCTCTTTTTGGTCGTCTTTCTTACAATTATAGTGACCGTTATTTATTTACGGGAACATTACGTGCCGATGGTTCTTCTAAGTTTGCCCGTGGTCAACAGTGGGGTTATTTCCCTTCAGCGTCTGCGGCGTGGCGTATCTCTGAAGAAGGCTTCATGAAGGATTTTGATTTCTTTCAGAATCTGAAACTGCGTGTAGGTTATGGAACTTCGGGTAATAATAATGTTGATAACAATATGTATGCTACAGATTATGGATCGGGGCATTATGGCTATAATGGTAGCGATTACATTACACTTGTACCCGGTACAACACTTGGAAACAAAAAATTGAAGTGGGAAAAAACCACCACTACCAATATAGGTTTGGATGTATCAATATTTAATAGCCGTGTCAATCTGTCTGTAGATTGGTATAATAATGAGTCTTCCAATTTGCTGATTAAGAATAAGATACCAACTTCTACCGGTTATACTCATCAATTTCAGAATATTGGTTCCATTCGTAATCGCGGTGTGGAATTAGTTTTGAATACAACAAATATCCGTACGAAGGATTTCAGTTGGACAATGGATTTCAATATAGCTTTTAACCGTTCAAAGGTATTGGATATTTATGGAGATGGTGAAACTGATAACTTCATAGCAGAATATGAATCTCGTATGGGTTTCAAGATTGAAGAGGGAAAACCATTAGGACAATTTTTTGGTTTGATTTATGATGGTATCTATACGACAGATGATTTTGTTCAGAATGCTGACGGTGGCTATACTTTGAAGGATGGTATTCCTTATTTGAAAGGTTCTAATCGTGAAAATGTAAAACCAGGTGATGCTAAATATAGGCCGACGGCTGGTGAAGTAGATGCAGATGGAAATCCGGTATGGGGAACTAATGACCGTACTGTAATAGGAAATGCAGCCCCTGATTTTATCGGAGGTTGGAACAATACCTTTACTTACAAAGGATTTGATTTGACTATTTTCATGAACTTTGTTGTAGGCAATGATGTGTTCAGCATGAGTACGCAACGTTTTATTGGTCCGTACTTGGCTAACCAAAATACGCTTGAAAAAATGAAGAATCGTTTCACATTGATTGATCCATCAACAGGTAAGGAAAGTACTGATTTAGCACGTTTGGCTACTCTAAACCCACATCAATATAGTGGTGATGCTTTATGGAATATTTCAGGTAATAACAAAACTGCTATTAGTGAACGTAGTAGTTACTATTTGGAAGATGGGTCTTACTTGCGCTTGAATACTATTACTTTAGGTTACACTTTACCGAAGAAATTAGTACAACGTGCCAAAATCAGTAATGCCCGCGTATATTGTACTCTAAATAACATTCATACTTTTACTGGCTATACGGGGTATGATCCTGAAGTATCTGCATCAAGCAGTGCCTTGACACCAGGTATAGATAACTCATCTTATCCACGTTCTAAGAGTTGGGTAGTAGGCGTAAATTTAACATTCTAAATTAGACAATTAATATGAAAAAGATAATGAATATTTTAGGTATATCTGCTGCCATGTTGTTGGTTTTCACTTCCTGTGAAGATTGGCTTGATATGCCTTCCGAATCAAAAGCGGATAGTTCTACTGTTTTTGAAACAGTAGGAAGAGCGGAGATGACCGTGATGGGTGGTTATTCATGGTTGCACACACAAGAACTGGGCTATCAATTATTGATGGGTACGGATGAATCCGCCTCTACGGAGTCCAATTCTAAATATAATGTGGCCAACTATGATTATACTAATACTTCCAGTATGTTGAGTTCTACTTATACAAATATGTATAAGGCCATCGAATATGCTAATGTTTGTATTAAGAATCTTCCGGAAATGAATGTTAGTGATGGTGAGAAGAAGAAAGTGGATGCACTACTGGGAGAAGCTTTGGCGATAAGGGCCTATGCATATTGGAACATAGTTCGTTTTTATGGTGATGTACCTTATACTAATATACCTACAGTAGATTTGACTACATTCTCTTCTTCGCGTGTCAGTCGTGATACTATTTATGATCATTGTATTGGAGATTTGAAACGTGCAATTGAATTGCTCCCTTGGAAAAGTGAAGGCATGGTTGCTACCCCCGAGCGTTTCACGAAAAATTCAGCTTATGGAATTTTGGCTCGTGTAGCTCTTTACGCTGCCGGTTATTCCTTACGTTGGGACTTGAATACAGTACCCTATAATCAGAGTAGTTTGAAAATTGCACAACGTAGTGATGCGGCTCGTATAAAAGAACTCTATCAAATAGCTGCGGATGCTTGTAAAGCTGTGATAACTAAAGGAGAAAATCGACTCTTGGATGATTATGATCAAATCTTCAGAGATTTGGGAAATCAGCAGTATAATGATGAAACTATGTTTGAGTATGGTTGGTATAGTACTAATGGTCAGGATGTTCGTACTGGTTATACAAATGGTATTCCTACAAGTGGTACGGATAATGAAGGTTTAGGAAAAGGCGGTAGCCAGATGATAGCTATGCCGACCTTCTATTTTGAATTTGAAGAAGACGACCAGCGGCGTGATGTTTCTGTTTGTAATTATGGTCTTAAGTTATCTACTGGCAACAATGCTTATCAAATGAATACTTTTGCCGGTATGGGTGTGGGAAAATATCGTATTAACTGGAAAAAGGTCAGAGGTTCTTCTGATAGTAAACGTGATTTCAATTGGCCGATATTGCGCTACTCTGATGTCTTGCTGATGTATGCTGAGGCTTTGAATGAGTTGAATAATGGTGCTACTCCTGAAGCAGAAAAAGCAGTGGAAGATGTTCGCCTGCGTGCATTCAATAATGATGCCTCCAAAGTTGGTACAATTCCTTCCGGTTATGAAGAATTCAAAAACTTTATTATACAGGAACGCAAACTGGAATTGTCTAATGAGGGACTGCGCAAGAGCGATTTAGCTCGTTGGGGGATATTGGTTGATTATCTGACAACAGAAAAAGAAAAGTTGGTTCAATTGGCCAAGCGTGAAGGAAGATATGCAAATGTTGATGTATATCGTGCTTATAAGTTGGCTTCAACCCCATCTTTTGCAGATCCGACAATAGCTTTACCTTACATCTCAATAACTGAACAGGATTTGGTGGATATGGGATTCTCTGAGACTGAACTAACAACAATGCATACATTAAATTCCGGTTCCAAAGGTGCAATAAAAAGAAAGTTCTTTGAGGCTGATGGGAAAGTTTATTTTAAGAGCGAAGATGTGCCGGCTGACGCAAAGAAAGTAGAAGAAGTGGAATATACAATTCTGAATATGTTCAGCATTAATTCCATAAAACAAAAAGGAAATCTTTGTGTGGAAGATGTTGAAGGTCTTTCTTCTAATAATGCATGGATTACAGGTAAGACTGGTGTATTCTATGGTATGAAGAAGAATATGGTAGAAATATTACCGTTTAATACTACGAACATAATCGATGTGAATCCGGGGCTTGCCGGTCAGCAGCATCCGTCTTATTGATAGGTAAGTTTTTCTTGATGGTAAAAGGGGAAGGCGGGCGCATAATTAGGATGCACCGCCTTTTTCTTATCATTTTGAGAGGAAAAATATTCTATTTGTTCATTAGAGGAAACAATAACCTGATTAAAATACATTGATCATGAAAAAGATTATTCTTGTAGCCTGTTTGTTAGGGGCGGTTTCTTGCATACAAGCGCAACAAATCGCTTTTCCGGGTGCCGAAGGATATGGAAAATGGACTACCGGCGGACGTGGTGGGCGTGTGTTGACTGTGACAAATCTGAATGATAGTGGTGAAGGTAGTTTTCGCGATGCGGTGGAGCAAATGGGGCCTCGTATAGTGGTCTTTGCTGTAGATGGTACCATTGAGCTGAAATCTCCACTTCGTGTAAATAATGATAGTATTACTATTGCAGGACAATCTGCTCCGGGAGATGGTATTTGTTTGAAAGATTATCCGTTGGTAGTGAATGCAAGCAATGTTATTATCCGTTATATTCGTGTACGTGTTGGCGACCTGAACAATTTGGATAGTGATGGTTTAGGAGGAGGACGTTATGGACAGAAGAATGTAATTCTTGACCATCTCTCCGTAAGTTGGAGTATTGACGAATGTCTTTCTATTTACAAGACTGAGAATCTCACAGTACAATGGTGCCTGGTTACCCATAGTCTGAACACTTCGGTACATACTAAAGGGAGTCATGGCTTTGGTGGTATTTGGGGAGGGTATAAGGCTACTTTCCATCACAATCTGTTGGCAAATCATGCAAGTCGTAATCCCCGTTTTGCTTCTGTGGATGGTACTAAATGGGTGGATTACCGGAATAACGTGGTGTATAACTGGGGTTTTAAGACAGCTTATGGAGGTGGACATCATGCCGAGATCAATATGGTGAATAACTATTATAAACCAGGGCCTGCTTCACAGCATCATCGTCTGCTTGATGTGGCGGAAGATGGTACCGGGCGCTATTATGTGGCCGGCAACGTGATGGAGGGGGATGATGCTGTGACATGTGATAACCATAGTGCCGTAGCGGATCGTCCTGGAAAATGTTATATATCCGGCAATAAGAGTGCCGGGCCGAACTCCGGTATCTCTACCGAAGCTATCCCGGTTCCGGGTGAAGAGTGTGCATCCTGTCTAACCGACTCTCCCTTTCCATGTGAACCTATTCATGAAGATACACCTGTTATAGCATATCAACGGGTTCTGGAGTCTGTGGGTTGCAGCTTTGCTCAAGATACCTATGATCGTGAAGTATTACTTCAGGTAAAGAAAGGGATTGGCACATTCGGCACAAACGGTATTATCGACTCACAGAAGGATGTGGGCGGATGGCCTGTTCTGAAAGTAGGGAAAGCATTGAAAGACAGTGACGGAGATGGTATGCCTGATGTGTGGGAAAGTAAGCATGGATTAAATCCTCACAATGCTTTGGATGCATCTGACTATACGTTAGATGGAAATTATACCAATGTTGAAGTTTATCTAAATGGTTTAGTTCAGTAAGTTGAGAACTGCTGATGAAGGTTAGTGGATGAAGAGGTGGATACTCATTATGAGTATCCACCTCTTTTTTTGTAAAGAACTATGCTGAAATCCTTTTGTGTTAATGCAATATACCTATTAATAGCGATTGCGGCGTATACTCCTATCGAATACTTCGATTAGATATTTACCTGCATATAGCGATTGTTTTGCCTCCCTTTTATAAAGACCTTTGCAGCGATTTATTAATCGTATAAAACTCTTTGTAAATTGAAAGCAAATATAATAAAACTCTCCGTTCTCGTTGTCTTGTTAATTTCCTCATTATCTGTCTTTTCACAAGACAAAGCAATGATCTCCGGTAAGATACTGTCTACTGAGAAGGAAATCGTTGATTTTGCGACTGTCTACCTGAAGGGTACCAGTTATGGTGGAACTACCAATCAGGAAGGTATTTACCATATAAAAGCACCCGCCGGTAACTATACATTGGTCGTGTCTGCCATCGGCTATAAAACAGTGGAGAAACAAGTGAAGCTGATTGCAGGGGAGCGGGTGAAACAGAACCTCACGATTACTCCCGAGACACAGCAGTTGGACGAAGTGACCATTGTTTCTACAGGGGTGACCCGTTTGAAGAGATCAGCCTTTAATGCAGTGGCTGTCGATACGAAAGAGTTACAGAACACTACTAAGAATCTGAGTGACGCCTTAACCAAGGCACCGGGTATGAAACTTCGTGAATCGGGTGGTGTGGGTTCGGATATGCAACTCATGCTGGATGGATTCAGTGGAAAGCACGTCAAAGTATTCATTGACGGTGTACCGCAGGAAGGCGTAGGAAATTCTTTCGGACTGAACAATATTCCTGTGAACTTTGCCGACCGGATTGAGGTCTATAAAGGAGTGGTACCTGTGGGATTCGGTACCGATGCTATCGGTGGGGTCATCAATATTGTAACTAACAAGAAACGTCGCCGCTGGTTTCTGGATGCCTCCTATTCTTATGGCTCATTTAATACACATAAATCATACGTCAACTTCGGACAAACCTTTAAGAATGGTTTTACTTATGAAATCAATGCTTTCCAGAATTATTCGGATAACGACTATCATGTAGAGGCGCCGGTAGAAGATTTCGAAACCGGCAGAATTGATAGGGATAAGAAGGTACGTGTAAAGCGCTTCAACGATACGTACCATAACGAAGCCATTATCGGAAAGATTGGTTTTGTAGATAAGGAATGGGCGGATCGTCTGTTGCTGGGTTTCACCTATTCGCACATGTATAAGGATATACAGACCGGTGTCCGTCAGGAAATCGTATATGGTCAGAAGCATCGTAAAGGTCATTCACTGATGCCTTCATTGGAATATAGCAAGCGTGACCTGCTCACCAAAGGTCTGGATGTGGCACTGACCGTCAATTACAATAAGAATGAAACCACTAATGTGGATACTGCCTCATACAAGTACAATTGGTATGGGCAGAAGGCGCTGATGAACTCTCCCGGTGAACAGTCTTATCAATATTCACGGGCGGACAATAACAATTGGAATGGTACGCTGACTGTGAACTACCGCATCAATAGGGTACAGATGCTGACTTTCAATCATGTATTGAATGCTTTCCACCGTTCTAACACCTCGCTGCTTGCCAAGGAAGAGCAAAAAGAGGCTATCGCCAAGGAAACACGCAAGAATATTTCCGGTCTGTCCTATCGCCTGATGCCGTCTGAAAACTGGAACTTCTCCGTATTCGGCAAATATTACCACCAGTTTGTAGGAGGGCCGATAGCTACATCCAGTAATCAGAGTGAGTATGTGCGCACTACTCGCGATGTGAGTTCCATGGGTTATGGTGCGGCCGGAACCTATTTCATATTGCCCGGCCTTCAGGCCAAATTGTCCTATGAGAAAGCCTATCGACTGCCTACTATTGAAGAAATGTTCGGTGATGAAGACCTGGAAATGGGAGATATCGGCATCAAGCCTGAGAATAGCGACAACCTGAACCTTAACCTCAGCTATACCCGGACATTCGGGAAACACTCCGTATATGTGGAAGGAGGCTTGATATACCGTAATACAAAAGACTATATTCAGCGTAACATTGCCGACCTGAGTGGAGGTAAATCAGCTGCTACCTATATAAATTATGGTAAGGTGTTGACGAAAGGCTTTAATGTTTCCGCCCGATATGGTTTCGGAAGATGGCTGAGTGTTGGAGGAAACTTTACGCAGATGAACGTGCGTGACAACATGAAGACCTCGATCTCCAGCAGTGCGGCCAATCTTGCCTATAAAGAGCGTATGCCCAATCTGCCGTATATGTTTGCCGATTCGGATGTGACGTTCTATTGGCGCAACCTTTGGAAGAAAGGTAATACGCTGACGGTTTCCTATGACAACCAGTATCTGCATAGTTTTACTTATTATTCATCTAATATCGGATCGAATAAGAACGATTATGTGGTGCCTAATCAGTTCTCGCACAATCTGGCGCTTTCTTATAGTCTACGCAACGGACGGTATAATTTGTCGTTTGAATGCCGCAACTTTACGAACGAGAAACTGTATGACAACTTCAGTCTTCAGAAGCCCGGGCGGGCATTCTACGGGAAAGTGCGTGTGTATTTTGGTAATTAAAGATTCATAGATTATATAGTTTAGATTAAAATTAAAGGTAAAAGTAAGATGAAGAAGAATAACTTTTTGACTGGATTTTTTGCAACAGCAATAACCGGACTGGCGCTGACAGCATGTACTGACAATGAGCCGAGCCTTGGTGGTGGCACCGAAGGTAGAGGTGAGTATGTGATAGCATCCTCAGTGACAGCTTCGGGAAATACTACGAACGTTCTGCTGACTTCCGAAACATTGGATAAAGGAACGGTTTCCGCCATAAACAATGGCCTTGTGAATGACGGTGCGTCACAGTGGATATTTTATAAAGATCAATATCTGTATGGTTTGACCTACAATCAAGGTAATGCCGGTACTACCCGTTCATTCGTCATGAACTCAAATTATGAAATGGTGGCACGGTCGGGCGAGTATGCAGTGAAGCGGTTCACCAGTTATGGTATTTACGAGGGATATATCATCACTTCTTCTACAGGTGACGGATATACGGGGTATGCCGATGATAACGGTTACTTACCTAAAACATTCCTGCTTTCTTATCTGGATGTAGAGGCCGAAACTTATAAGACCAATGACACTCAAAATAAGGCCTATCTCTCAGAGAATTTCCTGGGAAATGGTGAGTTTGTGACGCTGGCTGGTATTTTGCAACACGGCAACAAGATTTATAGCGCAGCTGTTCCGATGGGGCTGAGCCAGTATGGCGCAGCGTATAATAATGGCGAATGGGTGTTACCGGGTAATCAAGACCTGATAAAAAAGGAAGACGGTGGCTCAAACAGTAGCAGCTATAAAAAAGGAGAGTTGCAATGGACGCAATATCCGAATGAATGTTGGGTAGCTATCTTCGATGATGAGACTCTTACCAGCAAGAAACTGATCAGTACAGATAAAATCAGCTATGCTTGCGGACGCAATAAATCTCAGTATTACCAGACAATCTGGGAAGCAGACAACGGTGATATCTACGTTTTCTCTCCCAGTTTTGCAAAGACGATGGATGATGTGCGCCAACAGACTACTTTGCCTGCCGGTGTAGTACGTATTCCTAACGGCACGGAAGACTTTGATGATTACTATTGTGATCTGGAAGCTCAAAGTGGCGGAAAATCTTTCCTCCGTTGCTGGCACATTACGGGTGACTACTTCCTGATGTTGATGTATGACCGTCCTTTGACTGAAGAAGATTTTACTGCGAATCAACTGGCTATCTTCAAGGCAGGCGACAAGAAGCTGACTTATGTAACCGGCTTGCCTGAGACTAATTTGATTTCCGGTTTCGGCAACGCGCCTTATACCGAAAATGGCAATGTTTATCTGACTGTAACGACAACCGAGGGTTATCCTGCCATCTACAAGATCAATCCGTCGAGCGCCACTGCAACGAAGGGAGTTACCATTGAAGCTACTCAGATCAGCGGTGTGGGTCGGTTGACACCTACTAAATAAGTGCAAAACCATTCATTGATTATAATTAGGGATAAAGAGCCTGCTGGTATGTGCCGGCCAGGCTCTTTTTTACGAACTTCATAAATTGACATAATGAGAAAGATATTCCGTAATATACACTTGTGGCTTTCCGTTCCTTTCGGGATACTGATTACGTTGATCTGCTTTTCGGGTGCAGCACTGGTATTCGAGAAAGAGGTGATGGAACTTTGCCATCGTGAGCTCTACTTTGTGAAAAAGGTTGAGGCTGCTCCGCTACCCATGGAGCAATTGATGACTAAAGTGGCGGCAACTTTGCCCGATAGCGTGTCAGTGACCGGCGTTAATATTTCGTCTGATCCTGAACGGGCTTACCAAGTCACGCTTTCCAAACCTCGTCGTGCATCTATGTATGTGAATCAGTATACGGGTGAGATTACGGGGAAGTATGAACGGGCGCCCTTTTTCAACTTTATGTTCCGGATGCACCGTTGGTTGCTGGACAGCATGAAGCAGGATGGCGGCATCTTCTGGGGGAAGATGATTGTCGGCACCAGTACGTTGATGTTCGTGTTTGTACTGATATCAGGTGTAGTCGTCTGGTGGCCGCGTACGCGCAAGGCATTGAAGAACAGTCTGAAGATTGTAGCGAATAAAGGTTGGCGTCGCTTTTGGTACGACTTGCATGTAGCGGGCGGAATGTATGCACTTGTATTCTTGCTAGCTATGGCTCTTACAGGATTGACGTGGTCTTTCCAGTGGTACAGGACAGGATTTTATAAAACCTTTGGCGTGGAAGTGCAGCCCAGTATGGGACACGGCAACGCGGCGGCCAATTCGACCGCCAAAGGCGGTAAGCGGGACGGTAAACCGGAGGGTAGGGAAGACCGTGGCGCACACAGGTATTCTCCTTATACTAATTGGCAACAGGTATATGAACAGTTGGCCGAGGCAAATCCAGACTACAAGCAGATTAGTGTTTCCGACGGTTCTGCCAGTGTTGCTGTCCCCCGTTTCGGTAACCAACGGGGAACAGACCGTTATAAGTTCAATCCCCGTAATGGCGAGATTACCGAAACTACTCTCTATAAGGACCTGGATAACTCCGGCAAAATCCGTGGCTGGATTTACTCCGTGCATGTGGGCAGTTGGGGTGGTATGCTGACGCGGATACTGACTTTCGTTGCAGCATTGATAGGCGCAAGTCTTCCGCTGACCGGATATTACCTGTGGATACGTAAGAAGATAAAACGGAGACCGGCATCTCCTAAGTTCCTTTCTGCGGAAGATTAGCGTATTTTTCTGCAAAGGTTTATTCTTTCCACCACGGTGGAAAGAATAAATAGATACTACATTTTTCCCTAACAGTCGTAAAGGAAAGAGATAAAAGTGCCGGTTCGGCAGCTTAACTCCCGTGTATCCTCTCTTTTTAGCGAAGTATAGTTGTTTTTCCAGCGATATATATCGGATAGTTTTTGGTATTTCTTTTCGGTTATGAGCTAAATGATAATTCCAATATTAAGTAAATAGAGTATCTCAATTCCCCTCCTCCAACTGGAGGAGAATTAAGATAGCATTACTTGACCATTTGACTCATTTCTGTACCTGTTATGAACTATCACTCTGCATCCACTATTTTTCCGTAAAAAGCTCTTTCCGTTCTTTCAGGCCTCACGGAATCCCCTGTTCATCGACGTTACGGCTGAAACTTCCCGCCTTATAGTAGTTTCAGGTATCTTTCAGCTGAAATGCCGATGAACAGGGCGTTTGGAAAAAACTGAAAGACTGCAGGAAGAAAAAATACTTATTGAATAACATCTGAAAACAAGCGGTGTTATGATCCAGAATAAGCAATGCAATGAATGATTACATTGCTTGTTCTTATCTACAACAAGCAATGTAATTTCAGGCAAGTCCGATTCCGCATTTAGTGTAGCTTGCAAGTGAAAAAACGACCGAATAGCTGTATGCTAATAAGAGTCGTGTTTTCTTATGGTTTTACAAAAGTGATGCTGAACTATAGAATTTAGAGTAATA
>OKTH01000855.1_pt1 | contig 16312 bp, 15 predicted proteins | sample 1606361 | NCBI WGS metagenome assembly OKTH01 (sample SAMEA3879575, study PRJEB24766) | human gut metagenome | biome: human-associated habitat; feature: feces | place: USA | collected 1985/1987 | reverse complement strand
TTTTCGGCTTTGAAGAAAGCTATGGATGTCTGATTGGTACTCATGCAAGAGACAAGGATGCCATTGTGGCAACCATGGCGCTTTGCGAGGCAGCAGCTTACTATAAGACAAAAGATATGACTCTGTGGGATGCCATGATTGAAATGTACGAGCGTTATGGCTATTACAAAGATGACATTCAGTCCATTACACTCAAGGGAATTGAAGGTCTTGCACAGATTCAGACCATTCTGGAGAATTTAAGAAAGAATCCACCGGCAGAAATCGGCGGTTACAAGGTACTTTCTGCAAGAGATTATAAGGCAGATACCATTGTAGATATGGAAACCAAAGAGGTAAAGGCAACAGGTCTTCCAAGCTCCAATGTTCTGTACTATGACCTGACTGACGATGCATGGGTATGTGTGCGTCCATCCGGAACAGAACCGAAGATTAAAATTTATTATGGGGTAAAAGGAAGTTCTCTGACAGATGCAGATGAGAAATCAGCAGCTCTTGGCCAGGAATTAAAAAAATTAATCGACCAGATGATGTGACAACTATTCAGCCATGGGGTTAATAGCACAAACAAAAGCTGCATTAGCAGCGGAGAGCCTGTGTAACAGGCAGTTTGTGGCGCGCTGGCTGAATAGTAATAAAAAACTTTAATATGCTTGACAAACCTATAGAAAAAAGGTATAAATATCTGTAGACTGCGGAAACAGCGCAGTAAGGCAATTAGACCCAGGACAGGCTGTTGCAGGCAGTTCTGTACGGCTAAATTTATTTAGGAGGAATACTCATGAACAGAACAGAATTAGTTGCTGCTATGGCAGAGAAAACACAGTTATCTAAAAAAGATGCAGATTTAGCGTTAAAGGCTTTTATTGATGTTGTATCCGAAGAAATGCAGAAAGGTGAAAAAGTTCAGTTAGTAGGATTTGGTACTTTTGAAGTTTCTGAAAGAGCAGCAAGAGAAGGAAGAAATCCAAAGACAGGTGAGACTATGACAATCTCAGCTTCTAAGTCTCCAAAATTCAAAGCTGGTAAAGCTCTGAAAGATTTAGTAAACGCATAATCCATAGTCAGAGAGTAAGACTATCAAGCAGGAGATGTGGCATTGCCCGGCAGACAGGATAATCCTATGACCGGATGCAGCATCTCCTGATTTTCTTTTCAGGCAAAGGAGAACAGGATGAGACTTGATAAATATTTAAAAGTTTCCAGATTAATAAAAAGAAGGACAGTGGCAAACGAAGCCTGTGATGCAGGGCGTGTGCTGATTAATGATAAACCCGCCAAGGCATCTGCCCAGGTGAAAGCAGGAGACATTCTGGAAATTCAGTTTGGAAGTAAAAATGTTCGGGTAGAGGTACTGGATGTACAGGAAACCGTAAAAAAAGAAGCGGCCAGTGAGCTGTTTAAATATTTATAAAAATACAATAGGCGGCATAATCGTCCTTGCGCCCCCATATAATCTTTCATAAGAAGATCTGTGGGGGAGTGATGAAGTTTGGAAGAGAAAAACCATAAGGCAGAACACAGGCTTCAGCTTCTTAGACGGGAACAGGGAAGCTTTACCGGCGTGCGGGATGTAAACTCTTTTGATGAGAAAGAAATCAGCCTGGTGACAGAGGAAGGAATCCTCACAGTCCACGGAGAGGGTCTTCATGTGACCCGGTTAGACCTGGAAAAACAGGAAGTGGACATCCAGGGACGGGTAGACAGTCTGGTCTATAGTCAGGGAATTGCAAAATCAAAAGGAGGAGAGGGAATGCTGAAAAGGCTTTTCCAATAGCCATGAGCAATTATATGCAGCAGGAACTGGCATTTTTTTGCAGGGCCTTCCTAAGTGGAGTGATTCTTACGGTTTCTTATGATATTCTCCGTATTTTCCGTAATGTGAAGGTACACAACGTGGTACTTACAGGAATCGAAGATTTTCTGTACTGGTGTATGGCAGGAATCTTTCTGTTTTCCATGATTTACGGGGAAAATGATGGGGTAATACGCGTTTATACATTATGCTCTGCAGGGCTTGGAGCATTGGTATATTACAAAGGAATCAGCAGTCTTATGGTGAAGGGAAGTACCTGGGTGTTAAAGAAACTTGGGAAGCTTTTGGCATTACCAGTAAAACCCATAAGAAAATGGAGAAAAAGGTTGAAATTTCAACTGGATAGAATTTTTTTATATGAACAAAAGTCTATACAAACAATAAGAGAGCGTATTTATGGGAAAAATGGGAAGCAGAAATGTAAAAAAGGCAAAGAAAAAGAGAGCCACAAGAGCAAAACGGCAAAATAGAATGGCAATGCTGGGGATTACTTTTGTAGTGAGTGTTTTGTTTATTGGAATGATGGTCCAGGGAATGAAACTCCAGGAGCAGTTAGACGGCTATAATACCAGGCTGGAGAAGCTGGATGAGCAGTTAGAAGAAGAGAGACAGCGTACCCAGGAAATTGACGACCTGAAAGATTATATGAAAACAGACGAATATGCAGAGCAGGTTGCCAGAGAAAAACTGGGTCTTGTAAAAGGGAACGAAATTATTTTCAAGACAGAGGAGTAAGGAAGAAATCAGCAGATTTTGTCTGAAAGTTTTTTGAATCAGGGTACTGTTTTTGACAAAGTTTAAAGAGGAAAGCATCTATAATAAATCCTTGATAGCGGTTGCTTATTCAGGGAGGGAACAAGATGCAGGAATGGATCATTGCCATGCTCGTAATCAGCGTTCTGCTCATATTACGTGACATGGCAAAAACTATTTTTTCAGAAATGAAAAAAAGTGCGGCGGCTTTGGTCTACGATCAGTATCCACAAAAAGAGAAAATGCAGCGCTATGCGGAATCCTTCCAGAAACTGGCAAACAGTTTTTATGAAACGCCATACAGGAAGGAGTACCTTTCCAGTCAGGAACTGGAGGCAATGGCAGAAGAGGTGCAGGAGGGAGTGTGCCGCAGATGTCATTTGAACCAGGTTTGCTGGAAACAGCATTCCATCCAGTCCTATAAGAGAATCTATGACCTTTTGCGGATTATGGAAGAGCAGGATGAAGAGGCTCTTAGAAAGGCCAGAGCAGATTTGACAGGGGTCTGTGTAAATCAGGGAAAGCTGATGCAGGAATTACAAAGGCTGATGGAAAGAGAACGACAGAACTTAATCTGGAATAACAAACTTTTGGAAAACAGAATGGCAGTTGCAGAGCAGCTGCAGGAAGTAGCGCAGTTGATGAAAACTTTATCCAGAGATTTGTTTGATTTCGTGGAGGTGGACAGGCAGTTTCGGGAAGAAGTAGAAAAGGCTTTAAAAAAGAAGCAGATTCAGGTGGGAAATCTTTGGATGCTGGAACAGCCAGATGGCAGAATCCGGTATTATGCAGAGCTTAGAACAACCGGCAGTGGATGTATTTCAGCGACAGAGGCGGCTCAGGTACTTTCAAAACTAAGCGGAAATCGGATGATACCAAGGGCAGAGGGAAAAACAATCATAGGAAAAGAGTTTTCCATTATGGGATTTGGGGAAGCTGTGAATTTCAAAATGCTTTATGGAGCCGCTAAAATGACCAAGGATAAGGAAACGATTTCAGGTGATAATTATACCTGTACCACAGAGGAGAATGGACAGTTTTTTATGTGCCTTTCAGATGGTATGGGCTCTGGTCTGGAAGCCTGCAGAGAAAGTGAGAGTATTGTAGATACACTGGAGCAGTTGGTGGAAGCAGGATTTTCAGGAGAGACAGCGGCCAGAATGGTAAATTCGGTATTAAATCTGCGAAACCAGAATGGCAGATTTTCTACTGTGGATATTTCCATGGTGGATCTGTATTCCGGGGTATGTCATTTTCTGAAGGCGGGCGCTGCTACCACTTTTATTAAACGGGATCATTGGGTAGAAGCTATTTCATCTACCAGCCTGGCTCTTGGTTTAGTACAGCAGGCGGATTTTCAGACAGCGGCAAAAAAACTGTATGAGGGAGATTTTCTGATTATGGTGACAGATGGGGTACTGGATGCACTGCCCTGTGAATGTGCAGAAGAAACCATGAAAGAAATTATTCTTGAGACCCATGCAAATGCAGCCCAGGAACTTGGCAGGGGGATTCTGGAACGGGTGCTGACCTACAGTGAATATAAGGCAGAAGATGATATGACCATTCTTACAGCAGGACTTTGGAGGAATTAAGACAGAGAGATGAATATAGAAGAAAGAGTATTTTCCTATATAGAGAAATACAATATGATAGAAGCGGGCAGCCAGGTCATTGTCGGAATTTCCGGCGGGGGGGATTCGGTATGCCTGTTGTTTTTGTTAAGCAGATATCAGAAAAAGAAATTTTTTCATTTACAGGGGGTTCATGTAAATCATGGTATCCGTGGGCAGGAGGCTTTAAGAGACCAGGAATATGCCAGGGAACTGTGTGAAAGGCTGGGCGTACCTTTTACAGTATATACATATTCAGTACCTGATATTGCCGGCAGGGAAAAGCGTTCTCTGGAAGAAACCGGAAGAATGGTAAGGCGAAGGGCTTTTGCCGAAAAAGCCGCAAGTCTTGGGGGAAAGACAGTGGTGGCGCTTGCCCATCATGAAAATGACAATGCAGAAACCGTTCTTCACAATCTTATTCGCGGAACCAAAGTGGCAGGGCTTGGGGGAATACGCCCGGTTCAAAGGACAGAGGAAGGGATTTCCTATGTCCGGCCATTGCTGAAAGTCACCAGGGAGGAAATTGAAACGTATTTGAAGCAGCAGCAAATCCCCTGGATGACAGACAGCAGCAATGAGGAAATGGCATATACCAGAAACCGGATTCGTCATAAAATTCTGCCGGAGATGGAAAAAATCAATCCCAGAGCTGTAAGACATATTACCCAGGCAGCGGATACCTTTCTGGCTATTGAGGAATATCTCAGAGGGCAGGCGGATAGGCTGTATAGAGAATATGTGGAGAAAAAAGAGAATGGATACTGGATACAAAAGGAACTGTTTTTGGAAAAAGAACTGATGCAGTCCTATGTGATCCGCATGGTATTGGAGCAAGTGGAAGGGAAGAAACAGGATTTAACAGCCGCCCATGTGGAGAGCATTCTTTCCCTTGGCAGAGGACGCACGGGAGCTTCTGTATCTCTTCCGGGAGGGGTTCTGGCAAGCCAGGTCTATGGAAACCTTTTAATCCGGGTTCCGGCAGCAGGAAAATTACCTTTAAAGGAGTTAGAATTTGAGGTTTTTCCGTGGGAAAACCAGCAAATTCCTGAAAAAACATATACGAAATGGTTTGATTATGATAAAATAAAAAGTAGTCTTGAAATCCGGCACAGGAAGCCGGGAGATTTTCTCACAGTAACAGAAGCAGGAGGAAAGAAAAAATTAAAAGACTATATGATTGACTGTAAAATTCCAAGAGAAGAGAGGGAGAATTTAACCCTTCTGGCTGATGCAGGCCATATCCTCTGGATTGTGGGATACCGGATCAGCCAGTATTATAAAGTAACCAGTCAGACAAAAACAGTGTTAAAAGTACATGTTAAAGGAGTAGACGAAGATGAGTGAAAAAATTCGTGAATTGTTAAGTGAAGAAGCAGTAGATCAGAGAATCTGTGAAATTGGAGAACAGATTAGCAAAGATTATGAAGGAAAGAGTATTCATTTAATCTGCGTGTTAAAGGGTGGAGTTTTCTTTACCTGTGAACTGGCAAAGAGAATTTCTGTTCCGGTTAGTATGGACTTTATGTCTGTTTCCAGCTATGGAGATGATACCAGCTCCAGCGGAGTTGTGCGTATTGTGAAAGATCTGGATGAGACCATTGAAGGCAAAGATGTTCTGATTGTGGAGGATATCATTGATTCAGGAAGAACACTCAGCCATTTAATGGAAATTCTGAAACAGAGAAAGCCAAACAGTATGCGTCTGTGTACCCTTCTTGACAAGCCGGAAAGAAGAGTTAAGGATGTGAAGGTGGATTATGTATGCTTTAATATCCCGGACGAATTTGTAGTGGGCTATGGACTTGATTATGCCCAGAAATATAGAAATCTTCCATACATTGGTGTGGTAGAACTTTAAGAATTCCGGAAAGGAGAAAGAAAGAAGTGAATAGACAGGCAAGAAGCTGGCTGCCTACGGTGTTGTTGTTTTTGGGATTTTTACTGGTTATTAGTATGGTGCTGAAACAGGCTTCCAGGAATACGGATTTCACAGAACAGGACTTTGAGCAGGCGCTTTCACAGAAGCAGGTAATTGAGGTACACATTCAGCCAAACAGAGAGGTTCCAACCGGAAAGGTTATTGTGAAAACAAAGGATGGAAGGGATAAGAGCTTCTATTCTCTGGATGTTAAGGAAGTCCAGGAAATGGTAGAGGAGGCCGGTATTTCCAGAATTTATGTGGGAGAAGTGCCAAGGGATAACCTTTTTATGTCCTCCATTTTGCCTTTGCTGATTACAGGTGGCATGATTATTTTTGTGATTACCATGATGAATCGTCAGATGTCCGGAGGCGGCAACAATAAAATGATGAATTTCGGAAAAAGCCGGGCAAGGATGTCTACAGATGCAGATAAAAAAGTAACCTTTAAGGATGTGGCAGGGCTTCAGGAGGAAAAAGAAGAATTAGAGGAAATTGTAGATTTCTTAAAGGATCCTCAGAAATATACCAAGGTAGGAGCCAGAATTCCAAAAGGTGTTCTTCTGGTTGGCCCTCCGGGTACTGGTAAGACCCTGCTTGCAAAGGCTGTAGCCGGAGAAGCCGGAGTACCGTTTTTCTCTATTTCCGGTTCTGATTTCGTGGAAATGTTTGTTGGTGTGGGAGCTTCCAGAGTAAGAGATTTATTTGAAGAAGCTAAAAAAAATGCGCCTTGTATTGTGTTTATTGATGAAATTGACGCAGTTGCCAGAAGAAGAGGCACAGGTATGGGCGGCGGTCATGATGAAAGAGAGCAGACCCTGAACCAGTTGCTGGTAGAAATGGATGGTTTTGGCGTTAATGAAGGAATTATTGTGATGTCTGCCACCAACCGTGTAGATATTCTGGACCCGGCGATTCTCCGCCCCGGACGTTTTGACCGGAAAGTGGGAGTCGGAAAGCCGGATGTTCAGGGAAGAGAAGAGATTCTGAAGGTTCACGCAGCGAAAAAGCCTCTGGGCGAAGATGTGGATTTAAAGGAACTGGCAAGAACCACCGCAGGTTATACGGGAGCAGATTTGGAAAACCTTATGAATGAAGCGGCAATCCACACTGCAAAGGACGGAAGATATTTTATTAACCAGAGTGATGTGCGTCAGGCATTTATAAAAACAGGAATCGGCGCGGAGAAAAAGAGCCGCGTGATTTCAGAAGAAGAGAAGAGAATTACAGCTTACCATGAGGCAGGTCATGCGATTTTGTTCCATGTGCTTCCAAAGATGGAATCCGTGCATACTATTTCCATTATTCCCACGGGTATGGGGGCGGCAGGTTATACCATGCCTCTGCCCAAAGCAGATGAAATGTTTAACAGCAAGGAAAAGATGCGGGAACACATTGTAGTATCCTTAGGAGGCCGCGCGGCAGAGGAAATGATTTTCAAAGATGTTACAACAGGCGCATCCCAGGATATTAAACAGGCAACACAGATGGCAAGAGCCATGGTAACACAGTATGGTATGTCAGACAAAGTGGGAATGATTCACTATGGCAGTGATGATGATGAAGTTTTCATTGGAAGAGACCTGGCACATACCAGAAATTATGCAGAACAGACAGCGGCTCTCATTGATGCAGAAGTGAAGCATTTGATTGATGAGGCATATGCAGAAGCAAAGAGTCTGATTAGCCAGCATGAAGAGGTACTTCATAAGTGCGCGGATTTACTTCTGGAAAAAGAAAAAATCGGCCAGGAAGAGTTTGAAGCTTTATTTTAGACAGATTTTATGCAGAATTATGGAGGGTGTCAGGGGAAGAAAGATAGGGGTATGTAAAAAATACTCAAAAAATTCTTTCAAAAAAAAGCAAGATTGTGCAGACTTTTTCGGGGGCTCATGGTATTATATATATCGTAAAAACCCCCCAATACATTATATAGTTTTTGCTACACCCCATAAGAAGAAATACCTTCTCCAAAAACGCCAATCGAAAGATTGGCGTTTTTACTTGCATAACATATGGTGGTAGGATAGAATAAGAATAGAGACAGTAATTCGGCAAAGCAAAGGATTCATTTAGTTTTGCAGAAAAGAGAGGATGCAGTATGAATTACGAAAACCTAGTGGATGCTAGAAAAGTTCAGGAATATGTGGCGAATATGCGTCCGAATTTTAACAAACGTGCAGTATTTAGTGATGAAACGGAAAATTATAGAACACCAGTAGAACCACAGCCGGGAGAGGCTGTGAATATCCGGATTCGTACTAAGAAAAATAACGTAGATTTTGTATATCTTATATGCGGGGAAGAGAAAAAGCAGATGAATCTTGTGGAATCAAAGGATGGTTTTGATTACTATGGAATCACCTTACAGGTGGAGACAGAGACCATTCACTATTATTTTGAGATTATTTCCGGGAAGATTCATTGTTTTTATAATAAAAGCGGCGTGACCAGGGAAGTGGATGAGCATTATTCCTTTGGCATTGTGCCTGGATTTCAGACGCCGGATTGGGCAAAAGGCGCTGTGATGTATCAGATTTTTGTAGACCGTTTTTGCAATGGGGATGCCTCTAATGATGTGGTTACCGGAGAATATTGTTATATTGATGAAAAGGTAAAAAAGGTGGAGGACTGGAACCGTCCGCCACAGGCCATGGATGTCCGCGATTTTTATGGGGGCGATTTACAGGGAGTCTGGGATAAATTAGATTATTTGCAGGACTTAGGTGTGGAAGTGATATATTTTAACCCGGTGTTTGTTTCCCCTTCCAACCATAAATATGATTGTCAGGATTATGACTATATTGACCCTCATTATGGAAAAATTGTAGCAGATGGGGGAGAGCCTCTTCAGGACTGGGATAAGGAGAATGCCCATGCGTCAAAGTATATTCAGCGTGTAACCAGGCGTGAAAACCTGGAGGCCAGCAATGATTTCTTTGCCAGACTGGTGGAAGAAATACACAGGCGTGGCATGAAGGTTATTCTGGACGGTGTGTTTAACCACTGTGGCTCTTTTAATAAGTGGCTCGACCGTGAGCGGATTTATGAAGGAGCAGATGGCTATGAGCCAGGAGCATATATATCTGAGGAAAGTCCATATCGGAAGTTCTTCCAGTTCTTTGGAGAAGAATGGCCTTACAATGGAAATTATGATGGCTGGTGGGGGCACGATACACTGCCGAAATTGAACTATGAGGAATCTGTTAAACTGGAAAATTATATTCTTTCCATTGGGAAAAAATGGGTGTCGCCTCCATATAATATTGATGGCTGGAGACTTGATGTTGCAGCAGATTTGGGACATAGCAATGAATACAATCATGAATTTTGGAAAAAGTTCAGAGAGACCGTAAAATCGGCAAATCCAGATGCCATTATTTTGGCGGAGCATTATGGTGATCCGAGTGAATGGCTTCAGGGAGATGAGTGGGATACTGTCATGAATTATCCATTCTACCTGAATCTGATAGACCTGCTTGCAGACGAAAAGATTAATGTCAGCCAGTTTGTACAAAATCTTGGATATCTGAAGGGACGCTTAAACAAAAAGTGCTATCCGCTGATGTGGAACCTGATTGACAGCCACGATACAGCAAGATTTTTACATCTGTGCCATGATAATAAGAAAAAGCAGCATCTCGCAGCAGCCTTTCAGCTGTTACTGCCGGGAATGCCTATGGTTTACTATGGCGATGAGTATGCCATGCCGGGAGCAAACGATCCGGATTGCAGGCGCGGTATGTACTGGGATGAAGAATATCAGGACAAAGAGATGTATGAATGGTATAAACAGCTGCTTTGGATCCGAAAAAAACATGCGTGTATTTCAGAAGGCGAACTGATCGGGGCAATTACAAAGGATGAGGAAGAAACAATAGTCCTGATTCGAAAAAATGTCGAAGAGACAATTGCCTTGATTTTTAATTGCAGCAGTAATGCAAAGAACTTTAGCGAGTATGAGGGAAAATATAATTTGCTTAGAGATGAGCCGTTTAATGGAAAAGTTGAGGGGCTTGATGCTGCGGTAATCGTGCTTTAAGAATATATAAGAATGACTCCTGTTTGCATATATTATCTGCAGACAGTATAATCGTATGGTCAGTCAATTGTTATATTTAAATTCTAAGAACTAAGGAAGAACTACTGTATGTTAAATAAAAAAGATTTTTTAAAATATGCATCGACATTAGCATTTCCGATTATGCTCCAAAATCTGATCGGAACATTGGTAAACATTGCAGACACGGTAATGCTTGGATACGTGAGCCAGACTGCCATGTCGGCGTCATCGCTTGCGAACCAGTATACGTTTATTCTGTTCTGCTTATATTATGGAATGGCAACAGGTACTTCGGTTTTATGTGCCCAGTACTGGGGAAAAGGTGATAAAAAGACAGTTGAGACGATTCTTGGCCTCGCAGAACGGATATCCCTGATTATTTCTCTTATATTTTTTGTTATCTCTTTTACTATGCCAACGGCAATTATGAAGATTTTTACAAACAGTCCTGACACGATCGCTGCCGGAAGTGAGTATCTGAAGGTGATTTCATTTTCATTTTTATTCATGGGATTCTCACAGATTTTTATGAGCTCTCTCCGAAGCATCGGGAAAATCATGCTGCCGTCGGTTACGTATATTGTTTCGCTTTGTGTCAATGTACTTTGTAATGCATCCTTTATTTTTGGATTGTTTGGTCTTCCAAAGCTCGGTGTTACCGGTGTTGCACTTGGCACTGTGATTGCCAGAATCTCAGAAGTGTTGATTTGTCTGATTTACTCATTACGCAGTTCAGACGTCAGATTCAGAATAAAATATTTCTTTCCCTGAAGACCCTGATACTGATAATTATCATCTGTTATCTGCATTAAAAGCCTGTCATTAATAGAATAGAATATTCCCTTCTCCGAATTCCTCATCAGCTTAATATCCATGTATGACCTCCCGTTGTCGTCCAAGTAATCTTCAATCAGCCTTAATCTATAAGAGACATCAGGTCAAAATCAGATGCTCTGTGGTCTAAGAACAATGTTCCAACATTCTCTCCTGCCATAACCCTGATAATATTGTCAACATCATTACCATTAGTAATAATCATATCCGCCCCCGACAGTGTTGCAATCTTTCCTGCAATAAGCTTGGTTGTCATTCCGCCAGTCCCCATATTACTGCCGGATGAATCTTTACCCATTCCCATAAGCTTCTCATCAATCTCGTATACAGTTTCAACAAATTTAGCATTAGGATTAGTGTTTGGATCATCTGTATACAGACCATCAATATCAGATAACAGAATAAGAAGGTCCGCTCCGATAATTGAAGCAACAATTGCTGAAAGTCTGTCATTATCTCCAAAAGCCTGTAGCTGTTCAATCTCGTAAGTTGATACTGTATCGTTCTCATTAACGATTGGAACTGCCCCAAGTTTTAAGATTTCGTTAAATGTATTCTGAGCGTTAGTTCTGTTAACATCATTAACTATTGTATTCTTGGTAAGAAGAACCTGTGATGCAACTGCACCATATTCTGCAAATATCTTCTGGTAAACCATCATTAACTTAGCCTGTCCTATGGATGCACATGCCTGTTTTACCGGAAGTTCTGTAGGTCTGTCACAAAGTCCTATAACAGCCCTTCCCACAGCTATTGCACCAGAAGAAACTAAAACAACATCTTTTCCTGAATTCTTAATATCAATAAGAATCCTTACCAGCTTTTCAATCTTTAAAAGGTCTAATCTGCCTGTCTGCTCATGCATAAGTGAAGATGAACCTATCTTTATAACAATTCTTTTCTTATCTTTTATAAACTCTCTATAATTTCCCATATTTTAATATCTCCAGTAAAAAAATCAAATACTGGTCTATTTTACTATATTTTTATTAAAAAGTCCATATTATCCCATACAAGCAGCTGTTACTGCCATATATTCCGCAACCTTAACACCATCAACTGCAGCAGATGTTATGCCTCCTGCATACCCTGCACCTTCACCGCACGGATACAATCCACATACTGATGTACTTACAAGTTCATCGTTTCTTATTATTCTTACAGGACTTGATGTTCTGCTCTCAACACCCGAAAGTACGGCATCTTTCCTGTCAAAGTCATGTATAAATCTTGAAAAACCATGCACACCTTCAACAACCGAATCTGTCACATAAGAAGGTAATACATTTCTAAGATTAGCAAATGTATATTCACCCTTTATGCAAGGCTCAACCTCTCCCAATTCCGTTGTTGTTATATTTTTTTCAAAATCGCCAAATAACTGTACCGGAACTTTTCCATTTCCTTCAGCATAAGCGTTTGCTTCTAACTGTCTCTGAAATTTTATTCCGTCAAGTACTCCATGTCCGAAATCATCTGGTCCGACTGTAACAATTATTGCTGAATTAGCATTGCGGGAATCACGGCCTGAATAACTCATTCCATTAACACATGTCCTGCCGTTCTCTGATGAAGCATTAACAACATAACCTCCTGGACACATGCAGAAAGAATACACACCTCGTTCTTTATCTGTATTCTTTGTCTTGTAAGTAACTTTATAATCAGCCGCCGGAAGCTCATATGCAGCATCAGCATAAGCATTATAATTAATCATTTCCTGAGGATGTTCTATTCTTACTCCAACAGCAAAAGGCTTCGGCTCCATATCTATATTCTCACTGTGAAGATATTCAAATGTATCTCTTGAGCTGTGACCTATTGCAAGGCACACTTTACTGCATTTTCTTGCATACTCGCCATCTTTGTCAGCTATGACAACGCCACACACTTTTCCGTCTTTAATCTCAATCTTTTTAAGACAGCTTCCAAAATTAACTTCACCGCCAAGCGCGGTAATATGCTGTCTTATATTCTTAATTACAATCGCAAGCACGTCTGTTCCTATATGCGGCTTATTGGCGTACAGAATCTCTTCTGATGCACCGAATTCAACAAAACTCTGCAGAACATATCTTATTCTTCCAAATGTATCTGAAATCTGTGTGTTAAGCTTTCCATCAGAAAATGTGCCTGCTCCGCCTTCACCAAACTGCACATTACATTCTGTATCAAGCTCACCCGTCTCCCAGAACTGTGCAACCTTCTTAGTTCTTGTATCAACATCCTGTCCACGCTCATATACAACAGGTCTAAGCCCCGCTTTGGCAAGCTCAAGAGCACAGAATATTCCTGCTGGTCCAAACCCGATAACTACAGGTCTTTCATCTTCATTAACATTTTCTGTCGCATTAACAGGAAACTTATAGATAACCCTTTTAGACATAACAGCATTTTTACAGCCTGATTTCTTAATTATATTCTCAAGCTTTTCTTCCCTGCCAGAACGCACCACCTTATACACTTCGACACTGTATATATGCATAACCTGAGGCTTGTGTCTGCAGTCAAGTGACCTTTTTGCTATTTCATAATCAATCTGTGCATCTTTTCCAAGTCTTAATTCTTTTCTTATAATTCCTTCTAAAAATGCTGTATCTTTATCAGGAGATATCTTTATATTACTAATCTTAATACATTTCTTTTCCATTATTCTCATTCCTGTCTGTTACAATAATCAAACACTGACTTAGCAGCAACCACGCCGCTGCTCCATGCCCACTGAAGGTTATAACCTCCACATTTGCCATCTATATCCACAAGCTCCCCTGCAAAGAATATCCCAGGATTATTAACTGATTCAAGATTATCATTCAATTCTGATACATTGACACCACCCTGACAGACCTGTGCATAATCATTTCCCTTATATCCTGTTATATGGTAGCGGAGGGATTTCATATGTCTGACAAGTTTCTGGCATATGTCGTCATCTATATCAGAAGCCGAGGAATTGCCCTCAATTCCAATATCCTTACATATCATCATTACAAGCTTTTTATTAAACAACCCTGACAGGCTTTCGCTTACTGACTGATGCTTTCTTGTATTAACAGCACATTTTAGCATTGATAAAAGGTCATCTTCTTTAATATCTGCTGCCACATCAACAAGTGCTTCAACCCTCTGACCTTCTTCCATCGCCCTGACAGCAAAACGACTCACCTGAAAAACAGGGATTCCTGATATTCCATAATCAGTAAACTGAATCTCGCCAGTATCCTCAGCAACCACTCTGCCTGCTGCCATAATCTTAACATTACCATATGCTCTTACACCCGTTGCAAGCTTCATATTCTTCTTGTCCGATTCAAGTGCCGTAAGAGCCGGAAGAGGCTTAACAACCTTAATTCCAAGCTTCTTAACAAGCTTATAACCGCTTCCATCAGAACCAGAAGACGGTGAAGCTGCCGAACCGCATGCAAGTATCACTGTCTTAGTCTTAATTGTATTAGTCTTCGCTCCTTCAAGCTGTAACACATATTCGCTGCCTGCCCTGTCAATTCTTTTAACAGATGTCTCAAAGAAAACCGGAATATCAAGTGCCTGTATCTTTCCTGTAAGCGCCAGAGCCACAGAAGCCGCCATCTCTGACCTCGGATACAGATAACCATTACGTTCCTTCTTATATACACTTAAGTCCTCAAAAAAATGTATTGTATCATCAACATTAAACCTGTTAATAATCTCCATCGCATAATCTGCGTTATTGTTCTGATACATTTCCTTAGTCATAAATGTATTAGAAAAATTACATTTGCCATTGCCAGTCTTTAATATCTTAGTTCCAAGCTTTGCTGTGTGTTCTATAATCACAGTCTGCATATTATTCTCTTTACATTGTATGGCAGCCATCATTCCGGCTGCACCTCCGCCTATAACCACACAATCAAAACTCATAAAATCTAATCCTCATATTCAAAATAATCAAAATCTGCCGGTATCCTGCTTCCGCAGCCACCATTATTGGCATATATTCCAACAAGCGTTCCTGTATGACGCTTTCTGTCATCAGGCACACCCTCATCACACAGATATATACAATTTTCAAGCACTCCTGCTGGTTCCCATTGTTCACCATCATAGCTGTAGAAAAAGCTTCTTGTCAGTTTATCAACTACAACTTTTAAGTATATGCTCTGCTCCTTTATATTGTCCACCTGTGAGATAAGTTCTTCGCCATGGTTTCTGTTAATCACAAGCTGCAATTTTCTTCCATTCTCATAACACAATGACAATCTTGCATAAGTCGCAGTACTGTAATAACAGGTAAGACCTGCCTGTTCTCCGTCCTTTTCAGGATAGAAGTCAACCTTTGTATGTGCTGTATACGATAATTCCTGTTCTCTTCTTACAAGAGTATTCTTAGCCCTTATCTCATTAAGAGTTCCGTCCATTGTCCAGAGCCTTAAGTATCCTTTTCTTTCTGTAAGAGAATAATTACCCTTAACAGGATTTCTTACAAACTCCCAGTTAAGATTAAGTGTATCATCATCAAAATCATCTCTTGTCCATTTTTCATATGTGCATTCAGGTAATTCAGGTGCTTTCTGTGTAAGGCTTGGTCCTTTTCTGTCATTAATCACAAACCAGCCGTCTGAAAGCCATGTAACAGGGTCAAGTGCTGTCTCTCTTCCTATTGTTGTATAGTTGCCCTGATTAGGTCTTCCACACAGATAATAGCACCACCAGCTTCCGTCCTGTGTCTCAATTATATTGCCATGTCCTGTTCTCTGAATCGGTGCATCTGGATTAAACTGTCTCAATACAGGATTGTATGGTGATTCCTCATATGGTCCATACAGATTCTTTGAACGGGCAACATTGATTCCGTGTCCATAGCCTGTACCGCCTTCCGCAAGCATTGCATAATAATACTCACCCTTCTTAAAAATGTGTGGTCCTTCCGGACATCTCTCTCCAGTTCCTGGCCATACACACACACTTTCACCTATAACCTTAGTGCAGTCATCACTGAGTGGTAAAAGATTGATTCCCGGACTTATAAGAAGATACTTCTTACCGTCATCATCAACAAATAAAGATGGGTCAATATTATCAACCTCAAGCCAGGCTGGCTTTGAATATGGTCCTTGTGGCTTATCTGATGTTACAACAAGCTGGCGTCTTAATACATTATTATCTCTTTTGCCATCTCCGTTAAGCCTTAAAGTTGCCATTATAATGAATTTACCATCAACATAATTAATATCCGGTGCCCATATGCCATGTGAGTCTTTAATATCTCTTAAATCAAGTTCTTCTGAATCTGTATTTGCATGTCCAATTACATGCCAGTGAATCATATCCTT
>OKTH01000853.1_pt1 | contig 16370 bp, 14 predicted proteins | sample 1606361 | NCBI WGS metagenome assembly OKTH01 (sample SAMEA3879575, study PRJEB24766) | human gut metagenome | biome: human-associated habitat; feature: feces | place: USA | collected 1985/1987 | reverse complement strand
ACACAACAAATTTTACAGTATCCGAAATTTATCTCCTTAACTTAATCAACCAATAAGGATAGTCAAATTCCTTTCTAAATTGTTATTCACTAACAAGGATATTTCAAAATCAAAAAATCAATCTTATGGAAAAAAATATTTTCTGGTTAGAAAATGACCAACTCAAAGAGATAGCCAATTCATTTCGGGAAAAAGTTGAAGAGGGATTAAAACATGAAAATGCGGAGATACAATGCATACCGACTTTTATCTCTCCCAAAACCTCTGATATTAATGGAAAAGCATTGGTTCTCGATTTAGGAGGAACCAACTATAGAGTAGCGACCGTCGATCTTGGACAAGGATCACCAACCATCCATCCCAACAATGGGTGGAAAAAAGACATGTCGATCATGAAATCACCGGGATATACTCGTGAGGAGCTATTTAAAGAATTAGCCGATATGATTGTCGGGATAAAACGGGATGAGGAAATGCCAATCGGCTATTGTTTTTCTTATCCAGCAGAATCCGTACTCAGTGGAGACGCCAAATTGTTACGTTGGACAAAAGGAGTCGACATTAAAGAAATGGTAGGGCAATTAGTAGGCAAACCACTTCTCGACTACCTAAACGAACATTGTAAAATCAAATTTACAGGTATTAAAGTATTAAACGATACTATCGCCAGCTTGTTTGCCGGCCTAACCGACAATAGCTATGACGCCTATATCGGTCTGATCGTAGGAACAGGCACCAACATGGCCACTTTCATTCCGGCGGATAAAATAAAGAAATTAGATCCGAGCTATAATATACAAGGCTTAGTCCCTGTCAACCTAGAGTCGGGTAACTTCCATCCTCCATTCCTCACGACAGTCGATGATACGGTTGACGCCATTTCAGGCAGCCTTGGAAAACAGCGGTTTGAGAAAGCGGTTTCGGGTATGTATCTAGGCGATATATTGAAAGCAACTTTCCCTTTGGATGAGTTTGAGAATAAATTCGATGCCCAAAAATTGACCGCTATCATGAACTATCCGGATATTCACAAGGACGTATATGTAGATGTAGCTCATTGGATCTACAACAGATCAGCACAATTAGTCGCCGCATCGCTACTGGGCCTTATTCAGTTACTGAGATCATATAATAAAGATATACAAAAAATCTGTCTAGTAGCCGAAGGCAGTCTATTTTGGAGCGAGAATAGAAAAGATAAAAACTATAACATTCTTGTTCTGGAGAAATTACAAGAACTCCTTAATGAATCCGCATTAGCGGATGTCGAAATCCATATCAACAATATGAATAACGCAAACTTGATAGGAACAGGTATAGCGGCGCTCTCTTGAAATCAATATGAATGAAGTGAATCTTGAACTATAAAATTACGTTTTTCAAAATAAATAGAAAGTGCGGGTATTCTTTACATGCGATACCCGCACTACTTTTTCCGCAGAAAAATGATTGTATAATTCACTCATAGCGCATCGCACAAATGGATTCAGCCCCAGAGGATGAAATATAACCGCAATCATATCAATATTAGCTAGTGGTTTGGATTGGATATCGTAATCAATAGAGAATACCGAAATTTTCCGCCTTATTGATAGCTTCGATCGCATTATCTACATTTAGCTTTGCCAATATATTCTTTCGGTGATTATTTACCGTATAAATACTAAGATTTAGCTTATAAGCGATCTCTTTGCTCAGAAAACCTTGCCGAATTAATATTAGTATTTCTTTCTCACGCTTGGTTAATTGAGGTTCGGCTAGAATAACTGTCGACGCAAGTATCAGTCCTGTCTTTCTATTGATAACTGTCCGTTTGATTCTTTCGGTAGGCGATACAATCGGGATAATACTTGGTTCCGAAAATCTGTACCCGCTGATATTGTGCAAATTGTATCTGTTCTCATTTATCTATTATGCTTTACTTTGCATTATTTTAGTTTTCAAATATATTTAATGATTATGAAGTTGAAATTTGCCAAGAGAATGTCTTATATAAAGGCTTCGGAAATAAGAGAAATACTCAAAGTTACAGAACGGGAAGATGTTATTTCATTTGCTGGTGGACTACCTGCCCCTGAGCTATTCCCCATAGATGAAATTAACAAAATGAATCAGGTCGTTTTGCAAGAAGCAGGAGCAAAAGCTCTTCAATATACGACTACTGAAGGGTATTATCCTTTACGTGAATGGATTGCCAAACGAATGAATGAACGCTTAGGGACATCGTTTGATAAGGATAATATTCTTATAACTCACGGTTCGCAACAAGGATTAGATTTATCCGGAAAAGTATTTCTGGACGATGGTGATATCGTATTGTGTGAAAGCCCCACCTATTTAGCAGCAATTAGCGCATTCAAATCATATGGGAGTGGCTTCATTGAAATTCCAACAGATGAAGAAGGCATGGATATGGCTACTTTGGAAGAGGTACTGAATAATACTCAAAATATAAAACTAATATATGTAATACCAACCTTTCAAAATCCCACTGGAAAAACATGGAGTTTGGAAAGACGAAAAAAACTGGCTGAACTATCTGCTTTATATGATATTCCTGTTATTGAAGATAACCCTTATGGAGAATTAAGGTTTGAAGGAGAGTCTTTACCCTCTATAAAGTCTTTTGATAAGGTAGGTAATATCTTATGTACTGGTAGTTTTTCTAAAATCTTTTGTCCGGGCTTTCGGATTGGGTGGATTGCAGGTGATAAAGATATTATCCGCAAGTATGTGTTAGTTAAGCAGGGCACTGATTTGCAGTGTAACACAATAGCTCAAATGACTATTGCCGAATATCTAAAACGATATGATATTGATGAGCATATTAGCAAAATAGTAGAAGTCTACAGAAAACGCAGAGATATAGCTTTAGAATGTATTGAACGCTATTTTCCTAATGACATAAAATATACTCATCCTCAAGGCGGGTTATTTACTTGGATTGAATTACCCGAAAATATTTCAGCGCATGACATCCTGCAAAAATGCATTGAACAGAAAATAGCCTTTGTACCCGGCAGTTCATTTTATCCTGTTGAGCACAAAGAAAATACTTTTAGAATAAATTACTCTAATATGCCAGAAGATAGAATCATGAAAGGACTTCAAGTAATAGGGGAAGTACTAAAAGAATACATACATCAGTTAAAGTGATTTTTAATTATATCCCCCAATTGTTTTAAACGTTCTTCAAGAAGTGGAGTCCATCGTTGTCCATAGCTTAAACGCATACAATTGGTATATTGCTCTTGTAATGTAAACATACGTCCGGGGGCTATGCTTATTTTTCGCTGCATAGCCCGATAATAAAGTTCTGTTGTATCAATCTGTTTGTCTAATTCCACCCAAAGCATAAATCCTCCTTGTGGAGTAACAATTTTTGTATTCTCGGGGAAGTAATCCATGATGGAATGGGCAAAATGAATACTGTTTGCGTATAATTCTTGTCGCAGTTTACGTAAATGGTTTTCGTATCTGTCATTCTCCATGAAATTGGCAACCGCTTCTTGATTAAGCGCAGGCGTAGAAATAAGGTGAATATTCTTTTGGCGAATAATAGCATGTTTAAATTTGCCGGGAGCAATCCATCCTACCCGATACCCCGGCGCTAATGTTTTAGATACCGCACCACACCATAAAACAAGCCCCTTCTTGTCAAAAGCCTTGCAGGGCTTAGGACGTGAATTACCAAAAAATAAATCACCATATAAATCATCCTCGATCAAAGGTATATCATATCCGGCCAGCATATCAACAACTACCCTTTTATGTTCATCAGGCATACAACTTCCCAATGGGTTATTAAAGTTGCTTATAAGCAGGCAAGCTTTAATTTGTGGTAAAACTTTTTTCAGCGCATCTGGATCAATCCCTGTTACTGGATTGGTAGGTAATTCCAATATACGCAACCCCATACTATTGGCTAATTGTAACATTCCAAAATAGACCGGACTTTCAACCGCAATAGTATCTCCTACCTTAGTAATTACAGATAAAGCTAAAGCAACCGCATTAGTAACTCCAGCAGTTGTCACTATATCATCTTCTGTCAAGTTTCCCTTCCAACTATACGTAAAACGAGCTATAGATTTACGTAATCGCATATTTCCCTGTGTTTCATCATACCGGGTTCCATTACCCGGAAGTGCCTGCATAGCTCTTATAAGTTCTTTATTAAGTTTTGCAATTGGTAATAAAATATCTTCGGGCATTCCTAATGAAAATCGAGTGATCGATTTATCTCCTATTTCTAACGAGCTGTATACGTCAGCAATCAAATCTACCACCTCTTTGCTCTCAAGCTTTACAGACGGTTGTGTTGTCGCTGGAACAGATAGGCGTATGGGTTTGTAATTGACAATATACCCTGATTTTGGGCGTGATATTATAAATCCGTCTTTTTCCAATTCATAATATGCCTGAATTGCCGTATTAAGACTTACACCATTTTCATTGCTAATAGTGCGTAAAGAAGGTAGTTTCTCACCAGCTTTCCACACGCCTTTCTTAATTTGACAGGCAATAGTTCTCGCTATTTCTTGATATAGGATTTCTTTTTTCATACTTGTCAGGTGTTATCTGTATCCTGCAAATATACAAAAATCGTGTCTGTATCTGTTTTGGACTTTGAATTACTTTTACAGAATGACTTTTGTATTGCTTTGCTATTCTTAAATGAAAGAAAGGTATTCGAGTAAACAACTGAATTTAAACACCATTAATAAAAAAATCACAGTAAAACAGGTTTCAGATGATAATATCTAAAATCAATACAGAGATTGAAACCTTCTGCATGGATAGTGATTTCCGACAATCGTACCCCCTAATCGTTTTTTTGGGGAAGGGGGTACGATTTGGATACTCAACAGTGTCTTTTCGTGCCCCTTTTTTGTCTTTCAGGCAAGACTGAAACAATAAAAAAAGTCCTACAATACGTTGATATTGTAGGACTTATCTCTTTTTTGTCGCCGTTTGGCTTTGTTCTTATGTGATCCGCCTGGGTTATGAACCAAACGTTATTTCTTCCTCAATATCAGTGCTTTCAGAAATTTCGACTTTGCATCCGTCACGCTTTAGTCCTTAAAAACTGTCTGCTGTTGTCCGGTGTCTGTCTGCCAACATCTTGGGTTCAAATGTACGCATTATTTTTGGATTATGCAAACCGTTGAAAATAAACATTCTAAGGTTAGTGCAAGGTGCAAGCTATATATATAGATATATACTTGCACCTTGCACTAAAAAATAGCCCTATTAAATCCGATACTTTTTCCTAAAATCAGTTGGATTGCAATCTTTGTATTTCTTGAATAGCTTGTTCAAATGGCTTTCATCTGTAAATCCAAGTTCTTCTACTATTTCACTAATTCTCATTTCGCTGTGTAGAAGACGGCTTTCCACCATTTGCATTTTATAATTGAATATATATTGCTGCATGGTTTCATTGGTCTGCTTTTTGAAATATCTCCCAAGATAATTGGGGGAAATGCCGAAATGTTGGCTTATCGTTTTGGCTTTTATCTTCTCGGGATAGCAAATATTCGACTGGATGTATTGCAATATGTTCAGTGACTTTTCTTCTGAATTCTCGTCTATCTGTTCAGGTAGGAACAAAGCAATGTTACGGGCGACAACAATCACGATTGTATTGATTAGCTGCGTAATAATTTCACTGCTATATATCTTTTTGTTCAAGTATTCACGAACAATCGCTTCTATCATAGGTTTTACCAGCAACTTGTCGGTTTGGTTGCGTAAGATACAGCCGGGGCGATGATTGGCGTGTTGTAATATAAACTCTAACCGTTGGATATTTTCCGCACCGAAGACTGCTGAATGAATATAGATGTCATTGAATTTTATATAAACAAACTTTGTGGTAGTATGAATGTTGAACGAATGTATATCGCCGGGAGTAATCATAAAAAGATGTCCGTCATGATAAGGAAACCTATTATTGTTTATCCACTGAACACCTGTACCCGATAGAATATAGACCAATTCAAAGAACGTATGGTCATGTTCCTTTAATTGCGACTCGTCCAGTTCACTGAAACTAATTTCAAACGGTTGGTGTAGATTTTCCCTTTTCATTTTATGTAATCTGCTATTCAGGTGTAAAGATACAAATAAAGAGAAAAAGAATACAGATTTTATTTTATAAATATGTATAACTTTGCCACAAATAGAAAGATAGTAGTAACTTTTATCATGAGTAGGTATGAAAACAGAATTGGAAAAATGCTTGTCGGGCGAATGGTACGATTGTCATGCTCCCGTCTTTATGGAGTTTAAAAGAAAGACGCATGAATTGTTGCTGAAATACAATTCATTGCCGTATGATTGTAAAGAGGAAAAGTATGCATTATTGAAAGAAATGTTTGAAAGCGTTGGCGAAAAGGTTTCGGTAGGGCATTTTTTTATATGTGATTATGGTTGTAATATCCGTATAGGAAGCAATGTCAGCATAAACACCGGATGTACCTTTGTGGATTGCAACAAAATCACAATCGGAAACAATGTATTGATAGCTCCAAATGTACAAATCTATACGGCTACTCATCCGGTGGAACTGAACGAACGTTTAGAACCCGTAGAAAAACAAAATGGTATAGAATATATTCGCCACACGTATGCTTTGCCCGTAACCATTGAGGATGGCTGCTGGATTGGTGGCGGTGTTATCATCCTGCCGGGTGTTACCATTGGTCGGGGAAGTGTCATCGGGGCGGGAAGTGTTGTCACTAAATCCGTTCCGTCAAATAGTCTTGCCATAGGAAATCCATGTAGGGTAATTCGGAAAATCAATACTTCGCATAACCATGATTAAATTAGTCGCTTTTGATTTGGATGGTACAATAGGCGATACCTTGCCGATGTGCATACAGGCTTTTAAGGAAGCCACACAACCCTATGCCGGACGTGAATTGTCGGACGAGGAAGTAGTACAGACATTTGGACTGAATGAAGAAGGCATGATAAGATGTGTGGTTGATGAAGCATATCAGCAACAGGCGTTGCACGATTTTTATCTAATCTATAAAACATTACATAAAACAATGTGCCCGGAACCTTTTGAGGGAATACGTGAACTGATAACCTTATTGAAGCAAAATGGCATTATAGTAGTGCTTATTACCGGTAAGGGAGCGAAAAGTTGCGATATAACACTGCGGCAATTCAGTATGGAAAGTTGCTTTGCAAAGGCCGTTACTGGAAATGCGGAAAGAAATATCAAATCGGAAGCGTTGGAAGAATTGCTACATACTTATCATTTGTCAGCAGATGAAATCGTGTATATTGGAGATACGGTTTCGGATATAAAAGAGTGTCAGAAAGCGAATGTGAAATGTTTGTCTGCCGCATGGAGTATTTCACAAAGCGAAACATTAGAAAGTCATAATGCTAAGAATGTGTTCTATTCTATATCGTCCATGTCCGGCTTTCTCTTATCTCGAATAAGATAAATATTTGATTGTTAATTATAGATTTTGAAAAGATGAAAGAGCTTTTAGAAAACATTTTATCAGAAATAGATGTAGAGATTGACGAGATAGACCTCTACGGTTATGATATTGTCGAAAATTCTCTTTCAATGGTACATCGTTTGCAGGCGGTTCTCAATGATTTAAAAACAAAACTGCAAACTTATTCTTTTCCAGCCAAAGAGGATGAAATTACATTCTTCAAAACACAGAAACCGGAAATTCTTGGCAGGCTGCTATTTTTCTATAAGATATACAGGATAGAAACACAATGCCCTAATGGTAGCGATGATGTGATTAGAAGTTATATCAATCGGGAACTGGATAATCTGACCTACTTCTTTAACCGTAATTTGGACTTTTACCAATATTATCGCTCTCATTCGACCTTGTATGATGAATATTATTTTGTTCGTGGAAAGTCTGATTTACGCCTATGTACCGATAGTGCACAATTCGATAAAGATCCGAATTTCTCAACCGGGTATGATTATAAGGTGGCTAAAATCATAGCCAATGAAATGCTGCGTATCTATCTGAACAAAAGACTGGTAAAACTGGAAACCAATACCCAAGTAGAAAATAACCTGCAAAAGTGTCTGAAATATCCTTTTCGTTTCACGGGTAAAAAGGTCTTTCTGATAGAATTGGGGTATTCCCTTGTTTCTTCGGGTGACATTAACAATGGGAATGTGGAAATAAAAGAAATGATGAACTTTCTCGGTACGGTGTTCCAAGTGGAGTTAGGCGATTATTATGCCGCCTATATTGCCATGAAAGAACGGAAGAAAGACCGGACGGCATATCTTAGCCGTTTACAAGACAGCTTAGTCAAACGAATGGACGAAGACGATAGTAAATGACAAACTTTTGTTTTTTCTTTTCGCCAGTATTATATTGCTTCAATGTGATAAATAAACCATTCAGTATTTCAACCAATATTGAATGGTTTATTGTTTTCATTCAATCCTGCCATATTGAAATCTTGCTTTCAATCAATCAAGCTATCAATATTTCAATAAAACAAGATTGCAGAATTACAAAAATAAACTCATCGGTCGGGGAACGCCCAGCGGCAAGGGGCGGGACCACCCGTCCCGACGAGCGAAAAAATCTTTAGTTAGGAAATAGCTTTCTTTCATCGACAAACGACTTCGGAGTGTATTTGCCCAAGGTGTTTTGCGGCACGGAAAACAGATTTGTGTGCCACAAATCACACCTTGCTGTTATCTGACGATAACATGATTTCATCGGCTGGCAATCCTGTGTGCAGCATCCAGCTTTTGAGCCAACATTTCCATGTCGTTACTTACCTTCAAATCGGTAATCCTCGCATAAATTTGAGTAGTCCGGATATTGGTATGACCTAAAATCTTAGATACCGTTTCAATGGGAACACCATTGGCAAGCAGTACCGAAGTCGCACAAGAATGCCTTGCGACATGATAGGTTAAGGTCTTTTCAATTCCGCAAATGGCTGCGATTTCTTTTAAGTAATCATTCATTTTCTGATTGCTGATAATGGGTAAAATCTTACCGTTTGGCAATTTATCTTTGTACTTTTCCAATATGGCTTTTGGTATATCCAGTAACCGGACGGTAGATGTAACATTCGTTTTGTGTCTTTTCCGTATAATCCACAAATTACCGTCAAATCCGGTGCGAATGTCCTCTTGTCTTAGTTCGCATACGTCAATGTAAGAAAGTGCCGTATAGCAGCTAAAAATAAACAAGTCACGCACTTGTTCCAGTCGCTTAGTGCTAAACTCGTGGTTGTAAATGGTGGTAATTTCTTCCATAGTCAGATAATCCCTATCGGTACGTTCAAACCTTACCCGATAACTCCCGAAAGGGTCGGCAGTCACTAAACCCGTATTCTTGGCAAAGTTTACTACCGTGCGAAAACGTTGTACGAACTTCATAGCCGTATTATGGCTGCACCCATAGTTATTCTTGATATACAACAGGAAATCTTCAATGAATATCACATTTATATCTTTAATGAGCATATCGGAAACGGAGTATTTAAACTTCATAAACTCCATAAGCCGTTTCTTTGTCAGTTCATAACGTGAGTAGGTTTTGTCTGTGGTATTCATTTTAACCTTTTGCAAATACTGTTCGTTGTGCTGTTTGAAGAACTCTATCAAAGTCCGTTCCCTTGCTATCTTGCCTAAAAAAGCGTTCTTTACCAGTTCTGCGGTTACATATCCGTCTTGCGCCATTAACGCATGGTAATGTTGATGAACTGTGCTACGAATACTTTCCAGCATGGAATTGATGTGTACGGCTTCTACGGTTCTGCCGGAAGCCTTGCCTAATTCCACGCTCCAATGAGCCGGATTTATTTCCAGCTTGGTGTTAAACTGGGCTACAACTTGGTCAATAGTGATACGTGCGATAATCGGTGCGTTACCATTTTTCTTTACTGCATTTCGTTTGACGAAATAGAGTAGCTTAAAAGTACTTCTCATAATCTCTTTTTTTAGTTACAAACTTAAATTGATAAACTGAAAATGAGATATTTGCAGTACGGACAAATCAAGACAATAAACCGCCAATTTTGGACATCCCGTGACCTAAAATCTTAGAGGGTGGACAGGTCACGAATTGGTCACGAAAGTGTGTCTTTTAGTGACCTTTTCGTGTCTTCGGTCACGGACAGTATATAAAGAAAAAACTCCTACAATACCTTGATATTGTAGGAGTTGTCTTTTCTTTGTCTGGTTTTGTCCAGCTTCTTGGTGATCCGCCTGGGGCTTTCACCGTAGCGGACTATATCTTTGATTTTTAAGCTCTTGTAAACCTTGAAAAATCGTACCGTAACGAATTAGTAACGATTTATAGGAACGCTTGTTGTCTGTGTCAGGCATTCGTTTGTCAGCCGTTTTCTGATGCCACAAAGATAGAGTATTCCTTTTTATTTTCCAAATATTTGATTATTAAATCATTAAAAAAGATCCCCAGTGCAAGGGGCGAACCTATATATAGATAGGTTTGCCCCTTGCACCGGGCGGACGTTGCCCTCTTTATTCAATAAGCATGTTGATATTGAATATATGGGCTATTTAGAGATGATAAAACGCTCACCGGTCTGGCGCAATCACCATTTTATTTATCGGGAATACATAAAAATCATGGTGTACTACACGTGTACTATACCTTCCAACTTTTTTTATTGTTCTTCTTTTGCGGCAAACACTGAAAATTAAGTTTGTTATGGAAGTTATTACAATTGAAAGTGAAGCGTATAAATCGCTTGTGAGCAAGATTGAAAAGATCGCCGGGTATGTAGCCGAAGCGCAATTGCCTTCAGAAGAAAAAAAGGAGGCTTGGCTGGACAGCAACCAACTGGCGGAAGCGTTGGGTATCAGTACACGTACATTGCAACGCCTGAGAGATGAAAACCTGATCAGCTACTCCATGCTGCGTGGTCGGTGCATGTACAAGTTGTCAGAAGTCGAACGTTGTCTGGAAGAGCGTACCATCCGGTGCAAACCCCAGACATTGGAGGATTTTCGCAAGAACTACCTAATGAGAACCGGCAATGATAAGAAAGGATGATATACTGAGAATGACGGAAAAGGGTGTTTCCGTATTCCGCTATTATCTGCCGGTAGACTTCAAGGTGGGAAAGAACTTCCTGAATCCTTTTTATAAGGATACGAAGGCTTCGTGCAATATTTATTATGAACGTAAGGCCGGCGTGTTTAAAATGAAAGATTTCGGGAACGAGGATTATTCGGGGGACTGCTTTGAGCTGGTGGGCAGGCTGAACGGCCTTAGCTGCAAGGAGCCTAAAGAGTTTGTCGAGATCATGGAGATAATAAACCGTGACCTGCATTTGGGGTTGTCCTCACATGAGGAATATCATGTGAGCCATAGCAAAGTGCCCCAAAAGAACGAAGTGGTATCGGAAGAGCCGAAAATGAAAAGTGTCCGGCCTTATACTGTCGTGCAAAAGCCCTTTACGGCTGCGGAACTTGCCTTTTGGGGTAAATCGGGTATCGGGGAAAATGTCCTGAAGGCATACCGAACGGTATCGCTAAAGAAGTTCAGCAGTGAGAATCAGGAAAGGAAGCCTTTTTCCTGCATGACAAGCACCGATGAACCGATGTTCGGGTATATGGGCAAACAGCATATCAAGGTGTACCGTCCGTGTTCACAAATGCGGTTCCTGTATGCCGGTGATTTTGGCGATAACTATTGTTTCGGGCTGGAACAGCTGCCGGCAAAAGGGGATCTGCTCTTCATCACAGGTGGGGAAAAAGACGTGATGAGCTTGGCGGCTCATGGCTTCCATGCGATCTGTTTCAACTCGGAAACAGCCTTTATCCCTGTAACTGTCATACATCGGCTCTCGTTCCGGTTCAAACATATCATCCTCCTCTATGATGTGGATAGCACCGGGCTGAAAAGCTCGGCGAAGCGTGAAGAGGAACTGAAAGAATACGGAGTTAAACGATTGTTGCTTCCGCTTGCCGGTACAAAGACGGAGAAGGATGTATCGGACTATTTTATGCTGGGGAATAGCCGTGAGGACTTGATCAAACTTTTTCTGGACTATCTGGAAACCTTATACAGTGAAACCATGTCGGCATTAAAATCCTGCGAGGTGGATTTCAACAACCCTCCTCCCATCGCACAAATGATCGTGTCGGTAAATGACGTGCCTCTCGGAACTCAAGGCAACCTGCTTTGTGTCACCGGCGGAGAAGGCACGGGGAAAAGTAACTATGTGGCGGCGTTGATTGCCGGTGCTATCCGCCCCTCCGGGACGGATGTGGATGCGCTGGGCGTTACGCTCCACGAAAACGGCAAGAACAAAGCGGTACTGTTCTATGACACGGAACAAAGTGAAGTACAGCTATATAAAAATATCAGCAACCTGCTGCGGCGTTGCGGGCGTGAGGCGATGCCGGAATGGTTCAAGGCATATTGCCTTACGGGAATGAGCCGGAAAGAACGCCTGCTTTCCATTATCCAGAGCTTGGACAAATACCATTATCAATATGGCGGTGTCCATCTGGTGGTGATAGACGGGATTGCGGATTTGATAAAATGCGCCAACGATGAAGCGGAGAGCATAGCCGTCGTGGAAGAACTGTATCGGCTGGCCGGTATCTATAAGACGTGTATCGTTACGGTATTGCATTTCATTCCCAATGGATTGAAACTGAGGGGACATTTGGGAAGCGAGTTGCAGCGGAAGGCTGCGGCGATCCTTTCCATAGAGAAGGACAGCGATCCGGCCGTGTCGGTGGTGAAGGCTCTGAAAGTAAGGGATGGAAGTCCGCTGGACGTACCTATCATGCAGTTTTCGTGGGACAAGGAAAAGGCCATGCACGTTTATCTGGGCGAAAAGCCGAAAGAAGAAAAGGACAAGCGCAAAGAGGATGAGCTTGTAGCGGTAGCCAAAGAGGTGTTCAGCCGGAAGCGTTTTGTTACCTACGTGGAACTTGTGGAAGAAATCCAGTCGATACTGGAGGTGAAGGAGCGTACAGCGAAAAGCTACATCAAGTTCATGCGTGAGAAAGAAATCATTCTGAAATCATCTGATAACCAGAGCTATTATGTTACCGGGAATTTTTAAGGAGGAAAGCGTATGTTAGTAGATAAAACGGAATTTGAAGCATGGATGGAACGTATCATGGGTGAACTATATCGCATCTCCCGGAAGCTGGACAAGGCGGAAACAAGGGAAAAACACCTGAACTACCTGAACGGAGAGCGTCTGTACGACAATCAGGAAGTATGCCTGTTGCTGCGTATCAGCAAACGCACGTTGCAACGATACCGAAATAACGGGGTATTGAAGTTCTATTCGATATATCACAAGACATATTACAAGGAGTCGGACTTACACGAGTTCATTCGTAATAACTTCGATGAGAATGAGATAAAGCGGCAGGCACGTGAGGACAAGCTGTCCGAGAGCTATCCGCTGCCGGAGGAATAAGTCTATGTTTTTGCTTTGTACCGATGAAACTACTGCCGTGAGGCAGGAAATCCCCAACTGCGTATTGATGTTTGTCATAGCAATGGCTTCATACAGTTGTGAAACAGGATGAAGTTTCTTTTCTTGTTCGAATGGTGATATCCCAAAGGACAGCGGTCTGGAGGGGTATCATTTTTTATGCGTGGAGTTGAAATATTCCAGTTTTGTGGCGTAAAAACTGGAATATAAAAAGTTAATTTCCTCAATACCTAAGTATCTATCATGATTCTGCAAAAAAGAAAAATACATTCATAAGAAGAATCCAAAGGTTTTTCCTAATTTTGCAATTATGAATATAAATTGGTCTGAAATAAAGCCTTATGAGAACGAGCTGCCTACTAACTACGCAGATAGAATAGGTAGGTTATATACTGATACTGTCACTGCTGCTTTTAAGAAAAGTAACGGTCAGTTTTTCACACCGGTATCTATCGCTTATTTTATGGGTAAACAAATAAGTGTGAATAAGGATTCTATCTCTGTATTAGATCCGGGATGTGGAACCGCCATATTATCATGTGCCGTAATTGAGAATTTAGTTTTGCAGTCAAAAGTAAAACGGATAGAGTTGGTTACATACGAAACTGATGAAAATCTTATACCGGGATTACAAAAAGTTCTGGAATATATAACAATATGGGGAATGCGCCATAATGTTCGGATTGATTGTCGTTCATATGGTGAGGACTTTATTTTGTCCAATTATTCAGTATTATATTCTGATACGATTTATGGCAGGGCTGAGAGTTTGCAGAAATATGATTTGATCATATCCAATCCTCCCTATTTCAAACTTTCCAAAGAGGACAAACGGGTGAAAGCGGCTCAATGTATAATAGATGGACAGCCCAATATATATTCTATATTTATGGCTATATCAGCTTTATTGCTTGCAGAACAAGGTCAGATGATTTATATAACCCCAAGAAGTTTTACTTCGGGAAGATATTTCCGTTTGTTCCGTAGTTTTCTGTTCAAGCATGTACAGATAGATTTTGTTCACCTTTTCAATACCCGGAAAGATACGTTTTCCAAGGATAACGTGCTTCAGGAAACAATTATAATGAAATGTTCCCCTAAAAAGGAAGCAAATTATAATGTCGTTTTATCCTACAGTGAAGGACTTTCTGACTTGGCTACCCCTGCAATCAAAGAAGTACAGCGGAAAGAAATCATTGACCTTACCTCAAAAGAATTGATATTGCATTTGCCGGTCAGCCTTGAAGATGAGAAAATCATTAAGCTGTTCAAATCATGGGATGGCAACTTGAATAAATATCATATCCAGATTTCCACCGGTCCAGTTGTGGCTTTTCGTTCAAAGGAACAATTATGTGAAACTTCTGAGGAGGGAACCGCAGCCCTATATTGGTTGCATAACGTAGTAAAGATGTTGGCTGATCATCCTGTTGTAAAGGAAGGAAAACCTCAATTCATCCGTATAAATGAAATGTCTGTATCCACTTTGTTACCTAACAAGAATTATGTTCTGTTACGACGTTTCAGCTCCAAAGACGATAATAGCCGGTTAATTGCCGCACCTTATTTTGGGAATATGACTTCTTGCGCATATGTAGGAATCGAAAACAAACTGAACTATATTTATCGTCCTAAAGGACATTTGAACCGTATGGAAGTAATGGGGATAGCCGCTTTATTGAATAGCGACTTGTTCGATAATTATTTCAGGACATTTAATGGAAATGTAAATGTCAGTGCTACGGAACTAAGGGAGATGCCCATGCCTCCCCTTGAAGTTATTGAAAGTATCGGAAAAGACTTGATTGCCATGAATGATTATTCTATGGCGAACGTAAATAAGATTGTAAACAAATATTTTATGTAATATGAGCAAAATAAGTGATGCACAAGATATATTGTCGGTGTTAGGCTTGCCTACGGCACAACAGAATGAAATATCTGCTCTGACTTTACTTGCATTATGCGGATTAAAGGAGGAAGACAACTGGGCGGATGCCACTCGCAATAGCTTAAAAATAAGCAAGGATATTATGGCATTTGTCAATGAGAACTATAAAAAAGAGCAGCCGTACGCCCCCAATACACGGGAAACTTTCAGACGGCAGGTACTTCATCAGTTCTTGCAGGCACGTATCGTAGATTATAACCCAGATAATCCTGCTTTACCGGTGAACAGTCCAAACGCCCATTACAAATTGACAGAAGAAGCCTATGAAACAATAAAATCATACAATACCCAAGAATGGGAAATAAAAGCCCAAAACTTTAATGATGCGGTAGGGCGATTGATTGAAGAGTATAAGAAAAGCCGTGAGATGGAAATGATACCGGTTACTATTGAAGGTAAGGAATTTAAACTGTCTCCGGGTAAGCATAATGAAGTACAAGCGGCGGTCATTAACGAGTTTGCACCCCGTTTTGCAGCTGGCGCAAAAGTCCTTTATATTGGTGATACAGCCAATAAAGACCTTTATTGTAACAAGGAACTTTTAAAAGAAATTGGTATTCCAATCACAGAACATAGCAAACTACCGGATATTGTTATTTATGACAGTAATAAAGAATGGCTATTCTTAATTGAAGTGGTTACTTCGCATGGACCGGTATCTCCCAAGCGTGTAATCGAACTGGAAGATTTCATGAAAGAATGCAAAGCGGGAAAAGTATATGTTACTGCTTTCCCTGACAGATCAGAGTTCAAGAAACATGTGGCTGATATTGCATGGGAAACCGAAGTTTGGATAGCGGAGAATCCAGACCATATGATTCATTTTAATGGAGATAGATTTATAGGACCAAGATAAAAACATTATAACATGATAAAGGCATTTATATCACATAGTAGTAAGCAAAAAGACTTTGCTTTAGAGTTAGTTAATCGCTTAGGTAGAGATTATTGTAAAATC
>OKTH01000837.1_pt1 | contig 16713 bp, 7 predicted proteins | sample 1606361 | NCBI WGS metagenome assembly OKTH01 (sample SAMEA3879575, study PRJEB24766) | human gut metagenome | biome: human-associated habitat; feature: feces | place: USA | collected 1985/1987 | reverse complement strand
AGAATCTATTACGCCTAAAATCTATAACTCGATCATCACTCCGATACTTGGGAGAAGCGTTCCTGTAAGACGTTCTATCGGTCTTAATTCGTACCGTTGTTCATATATGGGAGCTTCCGGGTTGATAATTTTACCCGTTTTGATATATACGTCTTGCTCTTTGTATTTGAAATTCAATGTGTTTTGGATGTCGATATAGGCTCCAAGCATGATCTTTTTGAAGTAAAATGTTTTATCGATACGGATATCTAACTGCGTGAATGGCTTGAGCCGTTCGCTGTTAAACCGGCTGTAATCATAGTATAGCCCGTTATTAGCGTCCCAAGCTTCTACATAACTACTCTTTTCTACATCGTAAGGCGTATAGGGAGCGCCTCCTACTACCCGGAACTTGGCGCCTACGTCCCAGTTCTTGGGTAAAGAATAAGTCCCGCTAAACGTGAACAGATGCTTATTGTCCCAAGCCGAGGGAAGATAAGTGTCCATATTTCTCCCATCCTTGAATTCGCTTCTTACCAAAGTGTAGGACGCGATGAAAGTAAGCCCTTTATAATTATACCAACGTCCCATGATCTCAAGCCCATAAGCTCGCCCTGTAGCGGTAGACGATACGGCCTCATTTCCCAAGACACCATAGTCTGTACCTTTCGACGCGAGTGGGATACTGTCGAGTATGGACATCGGATAACGATCATAATGTTTATAGAATCCTTCGGCCGTGAATTTCAAGTATGAGGTAGGACGGTATTCCAAGCCTAATCCGGCTTGGTCGCTTCGGATATAGCTTAAATGATTTGTCCGGTTTACATAATTACCTTCATTATCCTTGAATCCCAATGTCGTATAAGGAGGAAGCTCGTAATAGCGTCCGATATTCGCATTTATATAAAGCGGATCGGACAAGCGGTAGGATAAGGATAGGCGAGGAGATAACTGATCTAACAAATTATTCATATCCGAGGAATAATTGTTTGCGTCCGCACGAACACCTAAAGAGGCGGTAAACCGCTCGTTATAACTCTCATAAATAGCCGTGGCATAGATACCCCACTTCCATATGCCAAGGTCTGTTTGATATACGATGGTACGGGGGATAGAGGTAAATTGCTTTTGATAGGTGTCATTCGTGTATTGGGCGTATTCGATGTTTCCTCCGACATTCAATTGAATGAATGGTAAGCGGAACGTGTTTTCCGTTCGGAACTTATTATCGATCTCATCCGAACGGTAATTTAAGGAGAGATTCTCTTCCTTGCTTTCGTCATTGTCTTTGTATTTAATATTCTTATTGTTGGTCTGGCTACGGCTGATAATGACCGAGTAGAGATTTTTACCGGCGTAGTGTTTATAAACCGCTCCAAGGGTATACGTTTTTTGTTTTACGACCGGCAAGTAAGAGAGGATATATTGGTTTTTCTCGCTCATGTCTTCCATTCCTGTATTCAGCTTCATATCATCGATCGCCCCTAATCCGAGAACTGTAAGCTCATTCTTGGGGTTGAAGGAGTGCTTAATCTTGAATTGGGCATCCGTGAAAGTAGGTAAGAACGGCAAACCGATCATATCGAAAAGGAATTGAAGGTAAGAGCGACGAACAGACACTTGGTAAGTGGTCTTTTTTCCTAGCGGTCCATTAGCGGACACACCGATATCTGAGGCTCCTAGGACTCCTCGCAATGAGAATTTCTCCTTATTTCCATCTTGTAGTTTAAAATCCAATACCGAACTTAAAGCGTTCCCCTTGGATGCGGGGAATGCGGCCGAATAAAAGTTGACCTCCCGGATAAAATCGGGATTGATAATACCGACCGGACCTCCGGAGGCTCCTTGGGTAGAGAAATGGTTGATATTCGGTATCTTTACGCCATCCAAAAAGAAACGGTTTTCCGAGGGACCTCCTCCTCTTACCATCAAGTCGTTACGAAACGCTGCCGTGGACGCTACTCCGGGAAAGGTTTGTACTACCCGGGAGATATCCCGGTTTCCTCCCGCGCTTTTCTCTATCTCCTTGAAACCGATTACACGGAGTCCTAGCGGACTTTCGGCGGTTTTACGGAACGGAGAGGCTACTACGCTAACCTCTTGCAGATTCTGGCTGGCTTCCTCTAGCTCGATCGGGAAGAATATATCTTTATTCGCTAGTCTGAATTCGGCGGTAACGAATGGCTTATATCCCAGAAAGGAGGATTGGAGACGATAGCTTCCGGGTGATATGCCGGATATCTCGAATAATCCGGTGGAATCGGTGACCGCCCCTTGCGTCGTGTTCCATACCACTACGTTAGCGAAAGGTATCGGCTGTCCGCTCGATGCGTCTTTTACAACTCCCTTGATAGAGAAGGAGCGCTGTTGACCGATAGCGGCTTGTATGGTACATAATAAGAATAGTAAGAAGTAAAGATGGCGTCTATCCATATCTTATATCATATTTATAGCGGTAAAGATAAGTATTATTCTGATTCGTATGTATTATCTTTGCATACATATGGAGAAAGAATTACAGATAACGGCGGATGGAAGCCATACGCTATATATTCCGGCGATGGATGAACATTATCATTCCGTGAACGGGGCGTTGCAGGAATCGAGACATATATTTATTGAGGCGGGATTGCATGCGCAGGAGAAAGACTTTATCCGAATCGTGGAAGTTGGCTTCGGTACAGGGCTGAACGCCTTCTTGACATTGAAGGATGTCGAGCTATCTCAAGCACATCATATTGATTATCATACCGTGGAGTTATACCCGCTTCCTTTAGATACGATTCGTGCCTTGAATTATGGGGAGCTGATCTGGCCGGAGAGAAAAGAGTTATTCTTAGCCTTGCATGAGGCGGAGTGGAATACTCCCGTTTCAATCTCAGAGCGCTTTACACTTCATAAAATAGAAGGAAATAGTAACGCCTGTGAACTACCGGATGATATCGATTTGATCTATTTCGACGCATTTGCGCCCGAGAAACAACCGGAGATGTGGAATCAGGAAATCTATAATCGTTTGTATGCTCATACCGCACCGGGCGGAGTGATCGTAACCTATTGCGCAAAAGGAGAGGTACGCAGAGGTATGCAAGCGGCTGGTTTTGAGATGAGCCGTCTTCCCGGTCCTCCGGGCAAGCGACATATACTTAGGGGTATTAAAAATTGAGAATTGAAAGTTACAGAGCGTATTCCTCGGTATTTTCAATTCTCAATTCTCAACTTTCAATTATTTAAGCATTGCCTCGATCTTTTCTACGAACTTATCCTTAGCCGTAGCGCCTACTACTTTATCAACCATCTTACCGTCTTTGAAGAAAAGAACGGTAGGGATGTTGCGGATACCGAATTGTCCGACTACATCGTCATTCTCGTCAACGTTCATTTTACCGATCGTCACACGACCTTCGTATTCGGTTGCCAACTCATCAATGATAGGAGATACCATGCGGCAAGGGCCACACCATTCTGCCCAAAAGTCAAGAACCATGGGCTTTCCGGAGTTAACCAACTCCTCGAAATTAGCGTCTGTAATTTGTAGTGCCATTTTGAATTACGTATTATTTAATTATGAATTATAATCTAATGATTGTTATGACGCCAAAAGTACAAATTCTTTCAGCGTCGTACAACTTTAACCATTAATTTTAAAATCGATATTCTCGTTCTCCTGTAAAAAGTCTACCAGCTCACGGGTCACGTTTAAGCGGATATTTTGGGAGAAGAGATTTAGGGAAATATTATGTTCCCCATCGACAACCTTAAAATATAACAGGCTATGGCCCGGATTGTTCTTGATCAATACCGAAAGCTCATTGATAGTCGGCTCGTCCAAATCATGGATCGGGACCGTGATACTGATTTTCTCGATCAGCTTGTCTTTCTCGTCTTGCAAAAGGTTGACGGTACCAATCTTGAAGTCCAGTTTATTGGGGTCCCAGCGGCTAGGCTCTACACGGGCTGTGATCAAGAGATACATCCCTATTTTACCATACTTGCTGTATTCGATATAATCCTGTCCGAAAAGAGGGATCTCGCCACTACCCGTGAAATCCTCGATCTTCAAGATTCCGTAAGGCTTTCCGTTCTTGGTCATTCCTTCCCGGAAACCGGTGACGATACCACCTAATAAAACCTCCCGGCCTTGTAAGGTTTCCCGCTCGTTAAGTTCTACCATGCCGGTATTACATACATACTTTAATATGATACGGTATTCATCCAACGGGTGGGCGGATAGGTAAATACCGACCAACTCCTTCTCTTTATTTAGGCGTTCGAGATCGCTCCAACGCTCGCATTGCGGGATCTCCGGTTTAGCGATGGCGATCAAGGCGTCTCCACCGAATAAAGAGTTGACTGCCGTGCTCTTATCCATCTGGTATTTGTTACCATAGCGAACCAAGGTATCCAAGAACAATTCCCCTTTTCCACTGTCGGTGAAGAACTGCTCACGCTGGATACCGAAGTTATCGAACGCTCCGGCCAAAGCCATGGACTCTATGTTTTTCTTATTGCAAGCGGTCAAGTTCACCCGTTCTACGAAATCGAAGATACTCTTGTACGGGCCGTTCTTCTTGCGTTCCTCTATGATATTTTGTACGGCGGACTCACCTACGCCTTTCACGGCGCCTAGCCCGAAGCGGATGTTCTTGTTCTTATCTACGCTGAACTTCAAGATAGACTCGTTCACGTCCGGTCCCAATACTTGAATACCCATCGCTTTACATTCATCCATGAACTTCGTGATATCCGTGATATTGGATAAGCTTCGGCTCAAGACGGCGGCCATATACTCGGACGGGAAGTTCGCTTTCAAGTAAGCGGTCTGATAAGCCACCCATGAGTAACAAGTAGCGTGACTCTTATTGAATGCGTATGAGGCGAACTTCTCCCAGTCGGACCAGATCTTGTTTAAAGTTTCCTCTTTATAGCCGTTGGCTTGACCACCAGCCATAAATTTAGACTTCAAATGGTTCATCTTCTCGATCAACTTCTTACCCATCGCCTTACGTAAGGCATCACTCTCACCACGCGTGAAGTTAGCGAGCAAACGGGATAGAAGCATGACCTGCTCCTGATAGACCGTAATACCGTACGTATCTTTTAGGTAGCGTTCCATGACGGGAATGTCGTACTTGATCTCTTCCTTACCCTGTTTACGGGCGATAAAAGAAGGGATGTAATCCATTGGACCCGGGCGATACAGGGCGTTCATGGCGATCAAGTCCTCGAATTTAGAAGGTTGCAACTCCTTCAAATACTTTTGCATACCGGCGGACTCGAACTGGAATGTACCGGTTGTCTTTCCGTCGCAATACAATTTATAAGTCTTGGGGTCCTCCAGACTGATATGGTCGATATCCAGATCATGTCCGGTAGTCAGTTTCACGTTCTCGATCGCTTCCTTGATGATGGACAAGGTCTTCAAGCCCAAGAAGTCCATCTTGATCAATCCGGTTTCCTCGATCACGGAACCCTCGTATTGGGTAACCAGCATCTCCTCGCCGGTATCCTTGTCTTTCGCCGTACTGACAGGTACGACATCCGATATATCATAACGTCCGATAATGACACCGCAGGCGTGTACACCCGTGTTACGGACGTTGCCTTCCAGCATCTGGGCGTATTTCAAGGTATCCCGTGCCAGCGGATCATTTCCGTTAGCCGCCTCTTTTAGTTCCGGCACATACTTGATGGCGTCGCCCAATTTGAACTTCTTCATGTCAGGGATCTTATCCGGAACCAATTTGGCTAACCGGTTCGATTCGGATAACGGTAATTTCTGTACCCGGGCGACATCCTTGATAGCGGACTTGGTAGCCATCGTACCATAAGTAATGATATGAGCCACACGCTCGGCACCGTATTTCTCCGTTACCCAGCGTAAGACCTCGCCACGGCCATCATCATCGAAGTCGGTATCGATATCGGGGAGGGAGATACGGTCCGGATTCAAGAAACGCTCGAACAGGAGGTCATATTTGATCGGGTCGATCTTGGTGATCCCTAAGCAATAAGCTACGGCAGATCCGGCGGCCGAACCACGTCCCGGTCCTACGGATACACCGAGTTCCTCACGAGCGGCACGGATGAAATCTTGCACGATCAAGAAGTAGCCGGGGAAACCCATGGTCTTCATGATATGTAACTCGAAGTTCAGACGCTCCTTTACTTCATCGTTCAAGGGGTTTCCGTAAAGCTCCTTGGCTCCGTCGTATGTCAATTTCGCCAAATAGTCGGCTTCCAGCTTGATGCGGTATAGTTTGTCGTATCCACCTAACTTCTTGATTTTGGAGTGCGCCTCTTCCTCGCTTAATACGACATTACCGTTCTCGTCTCGGGTGAATTCCTCAAATAAATCATGCTCTGTCAATTTCTGACGGTAGGACTCCTCGGTACCGAACTCCTCGGGAATGGCGAAAGTCGGCATGATAGGACCGCTGTCGATGGAGTAGAATTCTATTTTGTCGGCTATCTCGAGCGTATTACTCAAGGCTTCGGGGATATCGGCGAAGATGGTGTTCATCTCGGCGGTTGTCTTCATCCATTCTTGCTTGGAGTAGCGCATACGCTTGGGGTCGTCCAAGTCTTTGCCGGTACTAAGGCAGATCAGGCGGTCGTGAGCCTCAGCGTCGTCGGCATTGACGAAATGGACGTCGTTGGTGGCGATTAGCTTGATATTATGTTTGTGAGCAAGTTCGATCAGTACCTTGTTCACCTCTTGTTGATGCGGGAAAATCGTGCAATCGGCGTTGGGGTCGTGTGTCTCGTGCCGTTGCATCTCAAGGTAATAGTCTTCTCCGAATAAGTTTTTGAACCATTTGATAGACTCCTCGGCCTTATCGATTCGTCCGTGCATGATATGCTGTGGAATCTCTCCACCTAAACAGGCGGAGCAGATGATCAGATCCTCGTGGTATTTCTCCAACAACTCTTTGTCGATACGCGGACGTCCGTAGAATCCTTCCGTCCATGAGAGGGATACCATCTTGATCAGGTTCTTGTATCCGTTCTTATTTTTGGCCAGAACGATCAAGTGCCAGCCGCTACGGTCGTCTTGCGAGGCCAGCTTGCTATGCCTTCCGTTGCGAGCGCAATAACATTCGCACCCGATGATCGGCTTGAAGATGGAAGCTTTCGCTTCGGCGATTTGTTTTTGTAGTTCCGTTATCCTTTGTTGTTCCTCATCGGTTGGAGCATCCTTGGCCAGCAGCGGTTTTAGTTCTTTCTCGGAGTCCTTGATGATCCCGAGAGGTTTACTGTTCTTTTTGCTAACCTTATTGAAAAACTCCTTGATACCGAACATAACGCCATGGTCTGTTACGGCGATCGCACGCATTCCGTCTTTGTTCGCTTTGTCGATCAACGCGTCGATGGATGCCTGTCCGTCCAGCAAGGAATACTGGGTATGTACGTGTAAATGAATAAACGGTTCCATATATATTAATGTATAGTCTGGTGCATATTGAAATGAGTGCATAAAGGTAGGAAATATTTTTTAGTACGAGAGAGGTTGTTTTGCTTTTAAAAAAACACGTACGTCTTTTTTCGGAAACACGTACATGTTTTTGGAAAAAGACGTACGTGTTTTCTGAAGGATATAATGAGGTTATAATATGTGTGATTCTATAGAATCTATATGTTATATAAACAGATGTTGTATTGATATTTTGCTTGATATAAGCCGTATATCGTGACAGGAGGTTTTCGTGAGGTGCTCGAACTAGCGGATGGAAGATAGTTATGAATGTCATTTTTCTGTGTGAAAAGCCGTTTTATACTGTACTTATGCTTGGAAAAAGCGAATCTCAGGGAGTTCTGTTTACAAAATGTCATTTTGCTAGAACAAAGGAAACTAATATTCCGATCTATCGCAAAAGGTGATCTTACTTTTGTTGATTATTCAATGGTGTATTTACTAATGTACGCATGCACATTAAATAATAGAAGAGAAAAATGATTGATTTAAACGATCGTTTTAATTAGTCATTTGCAAAGGTACGCGTTTCTTTGACTTCTGCAACCCTTCCGAGCTATTTTTTTGTTCCCTTATTCGCTTTCTTATCAATAGGATAGCCTATCCTTTACGAAACAACCGATTCCGTAAACGAACCTCCCGTTTTTCTTCTTTAAAAACGCAAGATCTAAACGATCGTTTAGACTAGTCGTTTTCGAATAGGAGGTGATCGGTTAATATGTTGAATGATATTTAATTAACACTATTATTAATATTTAAATTAGAGATTATGAACAAGAGAATTTCTACGTTGATGACAATGGGCTTGCTGACCGCAGGTGCATTGTTTACTACTGCGAATGCTCAAACAACCAAAGAAGCAGCAGATACCCAATTCAATGGCAGCAAGTATTATTATCTTGCGAATGAGAATGGCGGAACTTACAGCTACATTGGTGGACAGAGCGTGAAAAAAGGTACTGCGGAGCAATACACCGCATTGAATACTACGGCGGAAACTGATAAGTATGTAGTTAGTGGCGATGGCGCGTATTTATGGGCTATTTCTCATGTAACTCGTAATGGTAAATCCTATTTTACGTTTAAGAACAAGGAAACAGGTACCTTATTGTCTTTTGCCACGGATGGTACAATCACTACGACGGTGGATGCAGGCAAGGCTAATGAGTTGACATGGTTGGACGCAAACAAGTATATTCAAGCAGGTAAGGCTATCCAAGCCATTGACGCTTCTCACCAAATCGGGCTTTCGGGTACAACTTGGTCAATGAACTCTATCGGAGTAAATATTCAAGTTTTCGTACAGGATGCAGCTCCTGTTTCTGCTGATAACTTAAATGTGGCTTTAGGTAATGGCTTTGCTTTGAGTTTCCCTGCGGTTAATCCACAGCCGAAGGAGAATATCTTCGATCAGAAGATTAAGGCTTATAACTTTGCTGGAGAGACTTGGGCTACAAGCTTGTCTTTACCGTCAGGAACTTATTTCGCCGTATCTGCTCCGAAAGGTGGTATTGTAGATGAGGCAACTTTCAAGGCTTCTACCTTTATCGCTGTAGACCCGGTAAACCATTTTGGTATCAATGCGCTGAAGAGAGCGGATGGCGTTGGTTTCGCTTTCAAGTTGGTATCCGGAGAGAATTTGGTAATGACTGCAAACACGTCTAAGGAGCAAGTTTACGCCGGTAACGCTGCGTTTACGGTATCAGAGATGGATAACGTAAACAAACCGGGTGAATATACATTGAAACTGTCTTCCGTACGTGTGAAGAAAGATGCGGCTAAAGACGATCAAGCTACAGTTCTTGATGTTTATGTAGACGCTATTACCTCTACAGGCACTACTTATGTAACAACGACTAGCAAGCCGACTACCGCAAAATGTACGATTAGCACTTCCAATATGCTGAAAGCTTCTGAATTGTTGAGTAAGGATGCGCCGTCCGTATTTAATGTATTGTTCGTAAGCAATGAGAAGGATGTGACTAAATCCGGTTCTTCTGAATACGGCAAGTACTTAGGTTTAAAAGTAGATGCGAGTGGTTATGAGTTGTTCGCTCAAGGTCCGGATTATGTGAATTTGAACGCTCCTCAGAACCAATGGGTAGTGACTAAGGTTGACGGGCAGAAGTTCACGTTCACGAACCGTGAGGTAAATACCTATAATACTTCTACGGGTGCTGCCACAGGCCTTTCATTCACGGCTTCTTTACGTAAGACGGATGAGGCTAATGTTTATGAAGTAAATGCGGAGTCTAAGACATTCACTTATGCTTATGTTGCAAATAACTCATATACGATTTCTAGTAGCAAAAATTTGTCAACAGTAGATGGCTTGAAGATCAAATTAATCCCTGCTACGGTAACTCCTTCGGCAGGTTACGCTGATTATTCAGACGCTGAGCTTGCTGAGTTAGCTAGACTGAAATTTACGGTTGGATCGAATGTTCTTTATAAGGATTTGTACTTGAAAGCTAAATATACAGGCTCTACTCCTTCTTCTGTAGAGGCTACTCAAGAAGCGTTGGATGCCGCTGAATGGGAAATCATCAAGTTCGATTGCAGTGCCGCTGAAAGCGACGTGGCTAAATCCGATACGATCTATGGATCTACAAAATACGCTTATATCGTAAAAGACGAGGAGACTAAGACGAAAGACGTGAAAGATATCGCTATCGTATCTTACGCATTCAAATTGCATATGGATGGTAAGGCTTACTATTTGAATGAAACTAGTGGAAGCTATTCACTTATTCAAGAAGATGACGTGGAAGACGCTCCTAGATTTATCGTGAAGGAGAACAAGAACGGTTCCGCTTATTTAATTAAGGCTGGTACAGAACGTAAATACACAGAGATCATTAATAAGGATACGAAAGGTTTGGCTTTGGATGATGTGGATGGCAAGTTGAAGCAGGAAAGTATTTATACGACAGCAGATAAGGTAAAAGCTAGTTTCTTCGTAGTGAGAGATATCACGACTCCTTCCTTGCCTTCTGTTCTTAGACATGCTTCTTTCCAAGCATTGGAAGGTGGTTTCGTGGCTGTAGGCGAGGCTAACGACGCTGTCATCGCTCCGACAAGCGCAGATGCGGAGAACTTGACATTCTGGTTGGATACTGCTGATACGAAAGCTTATACTCCTTCATTCTATATCTCTAAGGGTGTTGATACGACAGCCAACGCTCCGAGAATGTTCTTGTATAACGCTAAGGATTCCGCTTCTTATTACAACCCGGGTTCTGCTAGCCTAGTAACAGACGATAGCTATAAGTTGGTGGATCGCACCTCTATCAAGGCTATTTTCCGCCCGGCTACTTTGGTAGGTATCGATACTTTGTCTACTACTGTAAAAGGTAAGGAAACAGAGGTGACCGCTAAGAATGGCTTGAACAACTTTAAGTTCCAGATCGTATTGAAAGATGCTACTGTAGAAGGTGAGTATATCATCAAGAGTTTATCTAGTTCAGACTATATCTTCAACTTGAACGGTAAACTTGGATTCACGAACGATAAATCAGAGGCTTTGGTCGTAAGCGTTGAGAACGGTATCATCCCGACCGGTAACGAGTCTATCGACAGCTCCGCCTCTTCTATCGTAGTGATCGGCAACGCCGGTTCCGTAACGATCCAAGGCGCTCAAGGCGAGACGGCTTATGTTCGTAACTTGTTGGGTATGCCGTTGGCAGAGACAGTTGTCACTTCCGATAACGCTACGATCGCTGTTCCCGCAGGAATCGTTCTTGTAACGGTTGGCGACGAGACTGTAAAGGTGGTCGTTAAATAAGACATGTAAAGGAATAATGAAAAATAAATCGAAAATCATCCCCGTGCGGATTATCCAAGTATCCCGTGAGGGCGAACAGGCGGGAATGGATTAATATTAATACTAAAGTAATAAATTAAAGTTCATCCCTTAGTACTTCCGTGAGGAAGGAAAGCGGGAAAAGAATCAGCCCCGGTCGTTTGTTCGATCGGGGCTTACTTTTTCGGCTCAGTCCTCACTATATGGAAATTTCCACAAGCTGTACAATGAATTCATATTTCTATGGATATAAATGAATTTTGGTGCGATTTCCCTATATAGAATCATTTTGCCCCATGATCATATACATCACCAAAATTAGCCTCTATTAAGAGGATATGCAGGATATTTCCATTTCTATTATAAATGGAAAATTCTCATTATTATATCTGAAAACCATCAATCTTGGTATATCCGGTGTAATGAATGGTGGTAGTTTTTTCTTTGTTTGATCCGTAGGTAACATTCCCCATCCATAATCGTGCCTGCCATTAGTATTTATTTTTTTCCAGCCAAGCTCCTTTAATCGTTGAAGCGTGTCAAAGAACTCCTTTATTTGCGACTCTGAACACATTTTGAGGCATTCCTTTGGGATGTATTTGAAACAGAATGCAGAGTAGTCGACAGAAGTCTTTGTCATATTTCTTTTTCCAACAGAAGTTTCAGCACATGGATTCTTTATCTTTTTACTTTTAAATAATAAGGCATTTTCAAGCCTTTTCTAAAATTTGCCAACAATATGCGAAGCATTGCTGTTTAGTGTATTTTGGCAAATTTTCTTTTCCGATAATTTGCGGAATTTTCCGATAATATCTATTTTTGTAAGCAAATCGTATGCACAAGAATTTGCATATGACGAAGTGATAACCCATAAAAAAACGGCAGATTATGCTCAAACACTCCAAAGACGGCAATCGGTACTCTTGGTATTGGATGCACGCAGAGCGAAAAGAAGCAGTCTGTTTCCTGTCAAGATACAGGTAATCTTTAGGAGGCAGAACGAGGATTTAATGGATGAGATAGCCCTCCACTAAGAAACGATAGAGCAACTGCAAGCCAAATTGGACATATGCAGAATGAACATAGACAGGCTATGATGAACAATGAGAATGAGTATTGCAAGGCTCTTGAGTCAAAGGAAGCAAATACAACGAGGAAATCAATTTTCTCAACTCGATTTACACAAAAGCCCAAAGATGGTTTCCCGATTTTGTGGACTTGCTTAAATTGGAAAAGGAGTGTTCTGAGATAGGTGTAAGCTCATTCAACTTAACAATCTTGCTTGATTATAAGGGACATCATGTTAATGGTATGTTATTCTCTCCGGAGCACAGGAGAAAATTTGAGCTTGCCAATGCACCTTTCAGATTGTACGATACATCGTTAACTGTCTGAAAATTAGTATTAATCATAAACCAGCAATGGTTTCAAGAGCAATGGGATAAGTTCCGATAGGCGATACATTGCTTGATGCAGCCACCGAAACAGAAAAAAGGTATGAAGCTGTGAATTTGATAGAAAAATAAAAAAATAAAGAATGAAGAATTTCTATACAGATTCTATGCGAGAGTGAGAGGTGTGCGAATTTTCTATAAAAAGAAGTTTTGTTTTAACTTATTGGTTATATTTGCATGTCGAACAACAGACAATTAGAAAGAGATAGATAAAAATAAAGACAATATTAATCTTGTTTTAATTTTAGATAAACTATGGCAGACAAAAAAGAAAAACTCTTCTCAGACTTTTCTCCTGTCTCCACCGAGCAATGGATGGAGAAGGTTACAGCCGACTTGAAAGGTGCTGATTTTGAGAAGAAACTCGTTTGGAAAACAAACGAAGGGTTTAAAGTGAAACCTTTCTACCGGATGGAAGATCTGGAGGGTTTAAAAACTACTGATGCGCTTCCCGGAGAGTTCCCTTATCTGAGAGGAACTAAAAAAGACAACAATGAGTGGTTGGTTCGCCAGGAAATCAGGGTGGAATGCCCCAAAGAGGCCAATGTAAAAGCACTGGACATCTTAAATAAGGGTGTTGATTCATTATCTTTCCATGTAAAAGCAAAAGAACTCAATGCGGAATATATCGAGACGCTGTTGAATGATATTCAGGCAGAGTGCGTTGAATTAAATTTCTCAACTTGCCAGGGGCATGTTGTGGAGTTGGCCAATTTGCTGGTGGCTTATTTCCAGAAGAAAGACTATGATGTGAAGAAGCTGAAAGGCTCTATCAATTATGATTTCTTCAATAAGATGCTGACTCGCGGTAAGGAAAAAGGGGATATGGTGCAGACAGCGAAAGCGTTGATCGAAGCTATCCAGCCGCTTCCTTTTTATCGTGTATTGAATGTAAATGCAATCTCATTAAACAATGCCGGTGCTTATATCTCTCAAGAGTTGGGTTATGCATTGGCTTGGGGTAATGAATACATGAATCAGTTGACTGATGCCGGTATTCCTGCTGCCGTAGTAGCTAAAAAGATAAAATTCAACTTCGGTATCAGTTCCAATTACTTCCTTGAAATTGCGAAGTTCCGTGCCGCACGTCTGTTGTGGGCAAATATCGTAGCTTCTTATAAACCTGAATGTCTGCGTGATTGCGATAATAAGGGAGCTAACGGCGAATGTCGTTGTGCAGCAAAAATGGCGGTTCATGCCGAAACTTCGACTTTTAATCTTACTTTGTTTGACGCACACGTGAATTTGCTTCGTACACAGACTGAAGCAATGAGTGCCGCTTTGGGTGGGGTAGATTCAATGACAGTCGTTCCGTTTGATAAGACTTATGGGACTCCGGATGAGTTATCAGAACGTCTGGCTCGCAATCAACAACTATTGCTGAAAGAAGAATCTCATTTCGATAAAGTAATTGATCCGGCTGCCGGTTCTTATTATATTGAGAACCTGACTGTATCCATTGCTAAACAAGCGTGGGAAATCTTCCTTGCTACAGAAGAAGCAGGTGGTTTCTATGCCGCATTAAAAGCTGGTACGGTTCAGGCGGCAGTAAACGAAAGCAATAAAGCTCGTCATAAAGCAGTGGCACAGCGTCGTGAAATTCTGTTGGGTACTAACCAATTCCCGAATTTCAACGAAAAAGCCGGTGACAAGAAACCTGTGGAAGGAAAATGCTGTTGTGGAGGTGACTCTCATACCTGCGAGAAAGATGTGGATACATTGGTATTCGACCGTGCAGCCAGTGAGTTTGAAGCGTTACGTCTTGAAACGGAAGCATCGGGCAAACGTCCGAAGGCGTTCATGTTGACAATTGGTAATCTGGCGATGCGTCAGGCACGTGCGCAATATTCTTGCAACTTCCTGGCTTGTGCCGGTTATGAAGTAGTCGATAATCTTGGATTTGAAACAGTAGAGGCAGGAGTAGAGGCAGCGATGGCTGCGAAAGCTGATATTGTTGTCATCTGTTCTAGCGATGATGAATATGCTGAATATGCAGTTCCTGCTTTCAAGGCCTTGAATGGTCGCGCTATGTTTATCGTTGCCGGTGCTCCGGCTTGTATGGATGACTTGAAAGCCGCAGGTATCGAAAACTTCATCCATGTTCGTGTCAACGTATTGGATACCTTGAAAGAGTTTAACGCTAAACTATTGAAGTAAGATGAGAAAAGATTTTAAAAATATCGATATATATGCCGCATTTCAGCCTGCTAATGGTGCTGAATGGCAAAAGGCTAACGGTATCTCCGCCGACTGGAAAACACCGGAACACATTGAAGTGAAGCCTGTTTATACAAAAGAAGACCTCGAAGGGATGGAACATCTTGGCTATGCTGCCGGACTTCCTCCTTATCTGCGTGGTCCGTATTCAGTAATGTACACCCTTCGTCCCTGGACCATCCGTCAGTATGCCGGATTCTCTACTGCCGAAGAATCCAATGCTTTCTATCGCCGTAATCTGGCTTCCGGTCAGAAAGGTTTGTCAGTAGCATTTGACTTGGCTACTCACCGCGGTTATGACCCCGACCACGAACGTGTAGTGGGTGACGTAGGTAAAGCTGGTGTATCTATCTGTTCATTGGAAAACATGAAGGTTTTGTTCGATGGTATTCCTTTGAATAAGATGTCTGTATCCATGACGATGAATGGTGCCGTACTTCCGATTATGGCATTCTATATCAATGCCGGTTTGGAACAGGGTGCTAAACTCGAAGAAATGGCAGGTACTATCCAGAATGATATTTTGAAAGAATTCATGGTGCGTAATACCTATATTTATCCGCCTGCATTCTCTATGAAGATTATTTCTGATATCTTCGAATACACTTCACAGAAGATGCCTAAGTTTAACTCTATCTCTATCTCCGGTTATCACATGCAGGAAGCAGGTGCTACCGCAGATATCGAGCTGGCTTATACATTGGCTGACGGTTTGGAATATCTTCGTGCCGGAACAGCGGCAGGCATCGATATCGATGCATTTGCTCCGCGTCTTTCTTTCTTCTGGGCAATCGGAACCAATCACTTCATGGAAATTGCCAAGATGCGTGCTGCACGTATGCTGTGGGCGAAGATTGTGAAACAGTTTAATCCGAAGAACCCGAAATCACTGGCATTGCGTACTCACTCGCAGACTTCCGGATGGTCATTGACGGAACAAGATCCGTTCAACAACGTAGGACGTACCTGTATCGAGGCTATGGCTGCCGCTTTGGGGCATACCCAATCTTTGCATACCAATGCATTGGATGAGGCTATCGCTCTTCCGACGGATTTCTCTGCACGTATCGCACGTAACACGCAGATTTATATTCAGGAAGAAACTTACATCTGCAAGAACGTTGACCCATGGGGTGGTTCTTACTATGTAGAATCTCTGACGAACGAGTTGATTCATAAGGCATGGGATTTGATCCAGGAAGTAGAAAAACTGGGTGGTATGGCGAAAGCTATCGAAACAGGTATTCCTAAAATGCGTATCGAAGAAGCGGCTGCACGTACACAGGCTCGTATCGACAGCGGTCAGCAGACCATTGTGGGTGTGAACAAGTATCGTTTGGAAAAAGAAGCTCCGATTGATATCCTTGAAATTGATAATACGGCAGTTCGTCTTGAACAGATTGATAACCTGAAACGTTTGAAAGAAGGACGCAATCAGGCTGAAGTGGACAAGGCATTAGCAGCTATCACTGAATGTGTGAAGACCGGCAAGGGTAACTTGCTTGAACTGGCAGTTGAAGCAGCTCGTGTTCGTGCTACTTTGGGCGAAATTTCTTATGCGTGCGAACAGATTGTAGGACGTTATAAAGCAATAATTAGAACGATATCAGGCGTGTATTCATCAGAAAGTAAAAACGATAGCGACTTCAAGCGTGCTTGTGAACTGGCAGAGAAGTTTGCGAAAAAAGAGGGACGTCAACCTCGTATCATGGTTGCAAAGATGGGACAGGACGGTCACGACCGTGGTGCCAAAGTAGTAGCAACAGGTTATGCGGACTGTGGTT
>OKTH01000829.1_pt1 | contig 16896 bp, 9 predicted proteins | sample 1606361 | NCBI WGS metagenome assembly OKTH01 (sample SAMEA3879575, study PRJEB24766) | human gut metagenome | biome: human-associated habitat; feature: feces | place: USA | collected 1985/1987 | reverse complement strand
AGAGTCTGATTTGCAACAAGTATTAGAAGAGTATGGTGTTGTTGATTCAGTAAAGTTAATTGTTGATCGTGATACTAGACGTTCTAAGGGTTTTGCTTTCGCTGAAATGCCTAACGTAGACGAGGCTCAAAAAGCTATCGAGGAATTAAACCAAGCTGAGTACGAAGGTCGTCAGATGGTTGTAAAAGAAGCAATTCCTAGACGTTAATTTTAGAAGATATACATCTTAAAATAACTCTGAAGCGGGGAGACGATAGTCTTTCCGCTTTTTTGATATTGTCCATTATTGTCGTATATTTACGCACCAAGAATAACACAACTAAAAAATAAGTATTATGACGTTGCCAAAACGGTCTTACATGAAAGTAACCGGACTTGCTCTCGCTTGTTCCTCGCTACTTTTTTCCTGTGCTCCCAAGGAGGTTCCGCAGGTGAATTTAATCCCTAAGCCGGCCCATATCGAGGTGACTGGCGGTTATTTCAAAGTAGATAGTAATCTCGTATTCGGGAATGATCAATCGGGTACGATCCGTTACGTGGTCGATGAGTCTTTCAATGGCGGAAATCCGGAGGGATATGCGTTGAACGTGACCAAGAAGGGGATCGAGTTGAGAGCCGCCTCTAAATCCGGATTGTTTTACGGGGAACAAACGTTGCGCCAGCTGTATACGTCGAAAGGGATTCCTTGCGTATCGATCCAAGATAATCCCCGTTTCCCGTATCGTGGCTTGCATCTGGATGTCTCCCGTCATTTCTTCCCGAAAGAGGAGGTGATGAAGTTATTGAACGTCATGTCTTATTATAAATTGAATACGCTTCATATGCATTTGACGGATGCCGGTGGTTGGCGTATCCAGATGGATAAATACCCGAAACTGACTACGGACGTGGCTTTCCGTACGGAATCCGATTGGCAGAAATGGTGGGATGGAAAGGATCGCAAGTATCTGCCGGAAGGAACTCCGGGGGCATATGGCGGTTATTTTACGAAAGAAGATATCCGTGAGATCGTGGATTACGCTACGGCCCGGCATATTAATATAATACCGGAAATCGAATTCCCGGGGCATTCGGACGAGGTATTCGTGGCGTACCCGGAGTTGAGTTGTGCCGGCAAACCTTATACGACGGGTGATTTCTGCATCGGCAACGAGAAATCGTTTACGTTCATGGAGGATGTATTGTCTGAGGTGATCGAGTTGTTCCCTTCCGAATATATCCATATCGGGGGAGACGAGGCCGGGAAGGGAGCTTGGAAGACCTGCCCGAAATGTCAAGGCTTGATGCGCCGGAATGGGATGAAGGACGTGGATGAGTTGCAGAGCTATATGATTCATCGTGCCGAGGAATTCCTGATTTCCAAAGGCCGCAAATTGATTGGTTGGGATGAGATTCTGGAAGGGGGCTTGGCTCCGGAGGCTACCGTCATGTCTTGGCGGGGCGAGGAAGGGGGAATCAAGTCCGCCCGCATGGGACACGACGTGGTCATGACACCGGGTGGTTATATGTATTTCGATTTCTATCAAGCCGATCCGAAGACACAGCCGTATGCCATCGGCGGTTATACGCCGATCAAGCGGGCGTACAGTTATAATCCAGTGCCTGTGGATTCGTTGACTGCCGAGGAAAGTAAGCATATCCTAGGGGTACAGGCGAATACATGGACGGAGTATATCAAGGATGAGAAGCATCTGGAGTATATGATGTTCCCTCGTGCCTTAGCGGTCGCCGAGATCGGATGGACTCCGCAAGAGGATCGTAGTTGGGAGGATTTTAAGCCTCGTATGAACGCGAATATCCCGGTTCTGCAACGGATGGGTATCAATACGTTCACGCTCTCGGACGAGATCGAGACCACGATGGAGGTAGATACCTTGCGGCGAGAGATCAAGGTCATGTTGGATGCGGAGAAATATCCGGCGGAGATACGTTACACGACAGACGGCTCTATTCCCACCGCCTCTTCCCGGGTCTATAACGGCCCGATCGTGGTGAAAGACTCCGCTGATATCAAGGCCGCTATCTTCCGTGACGGGCAGCTTCAAGGAACGCCTACCGAGAAGAAGGTGGATTATCACCGGGGTATCAATAAGCCTATACATTATAATAGTAAGCTGTATAGCGGTTATATGGCGGGTGGCATGAACGCCTTGCTGGACGGCTACAGGGGAGGCTTGACTTATCTGGACGGTCGTTGGCAGGGTTATTTGAATGACTTGGATTGCGTGGTGGACATGGGCGAGGTGACGGATATCCATAAGGTATCGTCCCGCTTTATGCAATTGATCGGCCCGGGCGTGTACCAACCGGGAGAGGTGGAGTTGCTGACATCGGAAGACGGGGAGAACTATATCTCGCAGGGAGTTATCCCTACTACGATATCCAATACGGATAAAGACCTGTCTTTTCAGGAATATACGTTTAACGGCGATTGGAAAGCCCGTTATATCCGTATCAAGGCAAAAGAGGCAAATAAGGGTTTCATCTTCACGGATGAGATCGTGATCTGGTAAGTATGAATCAATTAATTATCAACTAAAATACATTTATCAAATGAAGAAACAGTTAATGACCTTCCTGTTGTGTGGCAGTCTGTTCGCTACGGCGCAGCAACCGGTAGATTATGTGAACCCCTTCATCGGTACGAGCAATTACGGTACGACGAATCCCGGTGCGGTTTGTCCGCAGGGTATGATGAGCGTGGTTCCTTTCAACGTCATGGGGTCGGAGAAGAACCGTTTTGACAAGGATAGTCAATGGTGGTCTACTCCTTACTCGGCAGACAATAAATTCTTTACGGGATTCGCCCACGGCAGCTTGAGCGGCGTGGGATGCCCGGAGCTGGGAGGTTTGCTATTGATGCCGACGACGGGCGAGTTGAACGTGGACTATAAGGTTTACGGCAGTGAGTACAAGGACGAGGTGGCTCACCCCGGTTATTATAGCAATACCTTGACCAAGTATAATATCAAGGCGGAGGCTACTGCCAGCATGCGTACGGGCTTGAGCCGTTTTACCTTCCCGAAAGGGGAGAGCCATATCCTCTTGAACCTAGGCGAGGGCTTGACGAACGAGACCGGCGCCACGGTACGTATCGTGAATGATACGGAGATCGAGGGGAGTAAGCTTTTAGGTACGTTCTGCTATAATCCACAGGCCGTATTCCCGGTTTACTTCGTGATGAAGGTAAACAAGGCTCCGAAGAAGATGGGTTATTGGAAGAAACAACGTGAGATGAAGGGGGTAGAGGCCGAATGGGATATCTACTCCGGCAAGTATAAGTTATATACCAGTTATACCCGTGAGATGAGCGGAGACGATGTCGGCGTATGGTTCGATTACGATACGGACGAGGGCGAGGCTATCGAGGTGAAGATGGGTATCTCGTACGTGAGCATCGAGAACGCCCGCCTGAACATGAATACGGAGCAGCCCGGCTTCGATTTCGACAAGGTCCGTACGGCGGCTAGTACGATGTGGAACAAGGATCTTTCCAAGGTACAAGTGGAAGGAGGTACGAAAGACGAGAAAACAATCTTCTATACCGGTATGTATCATTTGCTGATCCATCCGAATATCCTGCAAGACGTGAACGGCGAGTACCCGATGATGGAGAGCCTGAAAGTAGGCCATACCACCGGAAACCGTTATACGGTCTTCTCCTTGTGGGATACGTACCGCAACGTAAGTACCCTGATGACCTTGCTCTATCCGGAGCGTCAATTGGATATTATCCGTACGATGCTGGATATGTACCGGGAAAACGGTTGGTTACCGAAATGGGAGCTTTACGGACGTGAGACCTTTACGATGGAGGGCGATCCCTCGATCCCGTATATCGTAGACGCATGGATGCGCGGCTTGCGTGACTTTGATGAGCAAACCGCTTATGAGGCGATGCGTAAAGGCGCTACTACCCCGGGAGAGTTCAACCTGCTTCGTCCGGACGCGAACGATTATTTCAGCAAGGGCTATGTTCCTTTGCGTGAGCAATACGATAACTCCGTATCTCATGCGTTGGAATATTATATCGCCGACTGGAACTTGGCTAATTTCGCTCAAGCCTTGGGTAAGAAAGAGGATGCCAAGTTATTCCGTGACCGTTCTTTAGGTTACAAACATTATTATAGCAAGGAGTTCGGAACGCTGCGTCCTATCTTGCCGGACGGTACCTTCTACTCTCCGTTCGATCCGAAACAAGGCGAGAACTTCGAGCCTAGTCCCGGTTTCCATGAGGGCAACGCATGGAATTATACGTTTTATGTTCCTCACGATATCAAGGGACTGGCCAAATTGATGGGAGGCGATAAGAAATTTGTGGATCATTTGCAGAAGGTATTCGATGACGGCAATTATGATCCCGCCAACGAGCCGGATATCGCTTATCCTTATTTGTTTAGTTATTTCAAGGGAGAGGCTTGGCGTACTCAGAAGTTGGTCCGTCAGTTGTTGAAGGATTGCTATCATAACGCCCCGAACGGTGTCCCGGGTAACGAGGATACAGGCACGATGTCCGCTTGGGCTATTTTCTCCATGATGGGCTTCTATCCGGCTTGTCCGGGCGACGTGAACTATGTATTGACTTCCCCGACTTTCGATAAGGTTACGATCCAGCTCGACAAGAAATTCTACCCCAAAGGCGAATTGGTAATCGAGTCAAAGCATAGTAATCCGGAAGCGATCTATATCAAGGACGTTTTCGCCGGCGATAAAAAGCTAAAGGGCTACACCATCTCGCAAGAGGAATTGGTGAATGCCGGAACCTTGCGTTATATCCTCGAGGATACGCATAAGTAAGCCAAGATAAAGATATACCGAATTTGATATTTACCGGACGCAGATGACACCGACAAGCACGGGTGATCTGCGTCCGGTTTATTTATTTGATATCCTAGAACCATTTGATCTTCCTGAATATAAAAAAGGCCGTAGCGGATAGCAAGATCGAGAGCAAGATGATAACCACGAAACCATGCGGCATATCCTCCATGTAGATCGGGACGTTCATCCCGTAGAAGCTAGCGATTAATGTCGGAACCATTAAGATAATGGAAAGTGATGTCATACGTTTCATGATCGTGTTCACGTTGTTGGAGATGATAGAGGCGAAAGCGTCCATCGTACCCGTAAGAATATCGCTATAGATATTTACCGTGTTATGGGCCTGTTTCAACTCGATCTCCACGTCCTCCACCAAATCCTTGTCGATATATTCCGGCTCTTGGAAAATATTCTGGAGCTTGGCCAGCATCACCTCATTCCCGCGGATGGAGGTGTTGAAGAATACCATGCTCTTCTCCAGCTTCATCAACGCTAGCAGATCCTCGTTACGGATGCTTTTCTCTAACGCCTTTTCCGCCTCGGTGACGGCGTAATTGATTTGTTTCAGGTATTTAAGGAACCATACGGCCGATGAGTGGATCAGCCGGAGGATCAACTCATACTTGTTTTTAATCTGGAGTTCCTTCCGTTGGGTATAGCGGATGAAATCGGGGATCAAGTCCGTCTTATGGTAACATACGCTTACGATGATCTCATTGTTCGTGATGATACCGATCGGCACCGTATTGAACGGGATGTCATGATCTTGGTTCTGCAACGGGATACGTAAGATGGTAAGCAACCAATTCCCCTCGTACTCGATACGGGGACGCTCGTCCGTATCGGCTATATCGCTCAAGAAAGATTCGGGTACGTTAAATCGATCCATCAAGAATTGAAGATCTTCGGGAGTCGGGCACTCTACGTTTACCCAACTGTTAGGAAGCCATTGGTTCTTCTCCACATAACCGGCCTCACAATAAAGAAATTGTCTCATTATTGCCTCCTTTCGTGTTTAATCCGAGCAGAGGATCAATGAAACCCTCCGCCTCGTTAGTTCATACTCTGTTCTGTTTCTAGCGGGATACTGTCGTCCATAATTTGAAAATTACTTTTTACGGGTGCAAAGATAATACTTTTTTACGTAAGTAAAGTTATGTCGCTGTATGCTGACAGCAATATTGTTGCCAGTTTACGTTAGCATAGGCTTACTTCTCTGAGAGTATTGCGATACTTCTGGTAATAGTACTGGAGTACTTTCATGAAAGTACCCGAGTACTGCCTAAGAAGTACTCCAATACTTCTTAGGCAGTACTGGCCGTCTATTCAATCCCGCATTTTCCCTCTTCGTTGAAGTAGAAGAAGAGCCCGGTATCTATGCTGGCCGGGCCATGGATACGGTTTACGGCGGGTTCCCATGCGGGCATCAACTGGAGTACCCGTAAGGCTTCATTGCGGAACTCATCATAGGTTTTCCCCGTATTGCGAGGATACAGTATATTCTCGGGTAGGCTTATGGGATTCTGTAACATTCCTAAGGAATCGATCGTGAAGGAGTAGAAGAGTCGTACCTTCGTGCCCGTACCTTTATAAGATTCGGGATAACGCAGGTTCTGTTCGAAGAAACGGATCATGGCTTCTCTTCCTCCCTTGAACTCGGCCATGGGGCGAGGCTCGTGGAGCCGGCTGGCGAAGCGTGTGTATTCCTCATAATCTTCCGGGTTATCGGATAGGTAGAACGTGGCGGCCAAAGGATAATGGACGATGCCGGCGCCATGTCCGGTGATGACGGTCTTATGCACCCGGTACAATCCCGGTGGATTTTCCTTGAGCTCAGGCATCAAGGTGGCCGAGAAATCGTCTCTTGTCTCGTTTGGAAAGATCGGATAGCCGATATCAACAAAAAAGTTGGGTTGCGGGACCCCTTTCCATGCCTTCCCGTCGAAATGCTCGATGAAATAACTTTCGCCTCCCATCCCTTCCAGGTCGGTATGGTTGGTGATAGCGATCTCGATCCGCTCGATGTTGGTTGGGTAGACGTTCGGTCTTACTCGCATGGAGAAGTGGGTGGTGTCCATGCTGATAGCTTCCTCGGGTGGCCGGTCGTAAGGGCCTCCGCCGATCCGGATGAGGGGTGAATTGAATACGTAAGTCTTGAAAGCCTCCACATACTCCTTCTCCGCTATGATAAGCTGTAGGAAGACGGAGTCGTCCGTGTTCCAGAGGGAGGTCAGGTTGCCGCGGATCTTCCGTAGATGCGGGGGAAGGGTATCGTATTCCTTGCCGAAGAACAATTCTATGCTGTCCCGTATCTGCTTGGCGGTCCATCCTTCCGTGGAAACTGAAGATGCGGCATGGGTATCAGTCGGTAACGGTAGGGTATCTTGCCGTGCTATGGATTGGGAGTCGGCTGAGTAGTCGCTACTGTTTTCCTCTTTCTTTTGTTTGGTATGGCAGCCGTATAATAGGCAACCTCCCATGATAACTAATCCGATAAAATACGCTTTCATGATTCGACAGGTTTTAATTCCTAAATATAAAGAATCTTTTTCAGAAATGGGTAAAAGATATTACCTTTGACTCCCCAAATAGAAAGAATGATGGCAGAAGGAACAAGAAATACAGGAAGAGGAAGGAAAAAGCCTGTGGAGATGCTCCCCGATATGGGGCGTCTTCAGCCACAGGCCCGTGAGTTAGAGGAGGCTGTGTTGGGTGCGTTGATGCTGGAGAAAGACGCGTACTCGATCGTCAGCGAGATCTTGAAGCCGGAGTGTTTCTATGAGAAAGCGCATGAGAAGATTTATGCCGCTATCGTAGACTTGGCGTTGAGCCAGCGTCCCGTGGATATGCTTACCGTAACGGAGCAATTGAAGAAACGGGGAGAATTGGAGGATGTAGGCGGACCGTTCTATATCTCTCAACTTACCAGCAAGGTGGCCAGCAGCGCCCATATCGAGTATCACGCCCGTATCATCGCCCAGAAATATCTGGCGAGGGAGTTGATCTCTTTCACGGCGATGATCCAAGGAAAGGCATTTGATGAGACGCTCGATGTAGAGGACCTGATGCAAGAGGCGGAGGGCAAGTTGTTCGAGATCTCGCAACGTAACGTAAAGAAGGATGTCACCCAGATCAACCCCGTCATCAAGGACGCTATGGAGATGTTGCAAAAGGCGGCCCTCCAGAAGGAAGGTCTGAGCGGATTGCGTACGGGCTTCGAGGGGTTGGATAAGATGACTTCCGGTTGGCAGAATTCCGACCTTATCATTATCGCCGCCCGTCCGGCCATGGGTAAGACGGCCTTCGTCCTTTCCATGGCGAAGAATATGGCGGTGAATTTCAATACGCCTGTCGCCCTGTTCTCGCTCGAGATGAGTAACGTGCAGTTGGTAAACCGTCTGATCGTGAATGTCTGCGAGATACCGGGCGAGAAGATCAAGAGCGGACGCTTGGAGAGCTACGAGTGGGAGCAGCTGGATTTTAAGATCAAGGAGCTTTACGACGCCCCGATCTTCGTGGACGATACCCCGAGCTTGTCCGTCTTCGAGCTGCGAACGAAAGCCCGTCGCTTGGTGCGCGAGCATGGCATTAAATGTATCATTATCGACTACCTTCAGTTGATGAACGCTAGCGGTATGAACTTCGGTAGCCGTGAGCAGGAGGTGAGTACGATCTCCCGCTCGTTGAAGGGATTGGCTAAGGAATTGAATATCCCGATCATCGCCTTGTCGCAGTTGAACCGTGGTGTGGAAGCCCGTCAAGGCGTGGAAGGTAAGCGTCCGCAGCTAGCCGACTTGCGTGAGTCCGGAGCTATCGAGCAGGATGCCGATATGGTATGTTTCATCCACCGTCCCGAATATTATAAGATTACGGAAGACGAGCGGGGAAATTCCCTGATCGGCCTCGCCGAGATCATTATCGCCAAGCATCGTAACGGTGCCGTGGGGGATGTCCGGCTGCGCTTTAAGAGCGAGTTCGCCAAGTTTATGAACGTAGAGGAAGATATAGCGGTAAGGGAATTCTCCTCGACCATGAACGGTGGAGACCCGATGCCCCCGATCCCATCGGCGGGAGCTGACTTCTTGAGTCAAGGTAGCAGTAACGAGGTTCCGTTCTAATATAGCATGAATGAGCGAAAGAGGCGAAAACGTTTGCGGTAGATTTTTCGCCTCTTCTTTTCTGTTTCGTTGGCGAATCCGATTCGAAACTTCTATCTTTGTGATTGAAAACAAATTACTGAATCAGCCATGACGAGACACTTAGTTCCGGTATCTATATACCTGTCGCTGTTGCTTAGCTGCAACTCACCGAAAGAATACAAATCCTTTGATGAATACCCTTCCTATGAGGGAGACGATCTGGAGTTGTTCTATTCTCCCACGAAATCCGTGTTCACCCTTTGGGCCCCGACGGCGGAAGAAGTCCGCTTGAATCTTTACGCCTCCGGTGAGGGAGGGGAGCCTATCCGCCAGTTGCCGATGAAATCCTCGGACAAGGGTACGTGGCGTATCTCCGTGAGCGAGGATCTGAAAGGTTCCTTCTATACCTTCCAGATCCGTATCGGCGATAAATGGCTGGATGAGACTCCCGGTATCTGGGCGAAAGCCGTCGGGGTGAATGGAAACCGTGCGGCCGTGATCGATTGGGCGGCTACCGATCCGGAGGGCTGGGAGGCGGATAAATCTCCCGAGTTGAAAAGCTTCTCCGATATTATCATCTACGAGATGCATCATCGGGATTTCTCGATCGCCGCGAACTCCGGCGTGACGCATAAAGGTAAGTTTCTCGCCTTGGCGGAGAACGGCACGAAAGGTCCGGGCGGCGTGGCTACCGGCGTGGATCATCTGAAGGAGTTGGGCGTTACCCATGTCCATATCCTTCCTTCCTATGATTATGGCTCGGTGGACGAGACTCGCTTGCAAGATAATGTGTACAATTGGGGATATGATCCCAAGAACTATAACGCCCCCGAGGGGAGCTATTCCACCGATCCTTACAATCCCGAGGCTCGTATTCGTGAGTTCAAGGAGATGGTGCGGGGGTTGCACCGGAATGGTATCCGTGTGATCATGGACGTGGTTTACAATCATACCTTTGTGGGGGATGGGTCGAATTTCAGTTTGACCGTTCCCGGTTACTTCTACCGTCATAAACCGGACGGAAGCTATTCGGATGCCTCCGGCTGTGGTAATGAGACCGCTTCGGAGCGGGCGATGGTACGCCGCTATATCGTGGAGTCCGTGAAATATTGGGCCGAGGAATACCATGTGGATGGTTTCCGTTTCGACTTGATGGGCATCCATGACGTAGAGACCATGAACGAGGTAAAAGCCGAGTTAGCTAAACTAGATCCTTCCATCTTCGTATACGGCGAGGGCTGGACCGCCAGCGATTCCCCGCTACCGGAGGACCAGAGGGCGATCAAGGTAAACGCCCCGAAACTGAATGATGTGGCCGTATTTAGCGATGACCTGCGGGATGCTTTAAAAGGAAGCGTATTCGAGACTACACAGGCCGGTTTCGCCTCCGGAAAGCCGGAAGGTAACGAGGAGTCTATTAAGTTCGGTATTGTAGGCGCTATCCGCCATCCGCAAATCGACTATAACCAAATATTATATTGCAAAGCGCCTTATGCGAACAAGCCTACGCAAGTGATCAACTATGTCTCTTGCCACGATGATCTTTGTTTGATGGATAAGTTGAAGCTCTCGGCCCCGAAAGACGCTACCCCGGATGAGTTGATACGATTCGGCAAGTTGGCCCAGACCATCATCTTCACCTCGCAAGGAGTTCCCTTCATGCGGGCAGGAGAGGAGTTGCTGCACGATAAGAAGGGCGTACATAACAGCTATCAATCGCCCGATTCAAACAATGAGATCGACTGGTCTTTGAAGGCAAAAAACAAGGATGTTTTCAACTATTACAAGGATTTGATCGCCCTTCGTAAGTCACACCCGGCTTTCCGTATCGCCACGGCCGAGGGAGTGAGGGAGGCCCTTCAATTCCAAGAAGTGAACCAGCCCAGTGTCGTAGCGTATACCTTAGGGGAGCATGCGAACGGGGATAGTTGGAAGAAGATTATGGTTATCTTTAACGGGAACCGGAAGGCGGTAACGGTTTCTCTGCCGGAAGGAACATGGGTTCCGGTTTGTAAGGATGGTCGGATTTATCTGGACGGTAAAGGTTCCGTACAGGGTAAAACTACCGTAAGCGCCTCTTCCGCCTTGATCTTGAAACAAGATTAATACGGAACTAAATCAAAGAAAATCCCCCGGGACATCTCGAATATCTCGAGCGTCCCGGGGGATTTTTTATTAAATCACTTACTTATCTGATTATTTGTAAGCCTCGCCTTTTACAGCTGCGATACCTGGAAGAACCTTACCTTCGATAGCCTCAAGAAGAGCGCCACCACCTGTAGAAACGTAAGATACGCCGTTAGCCAAACCGAATTTGTTAACGCAAGCAACAGAGTCGCCACCACCTACTAAAGAGAAAGCGCCGTTCTTCGTAGCCTCAACGATAGCCTCGCCAACCGTGCGAGATCCGTGCGTAAAGTTCTCGAACTCGAATACACCCGTAGGACCGTTCCAAAGGATCGTCTTAGAGTTCTTGATAACGTCAGCGTAGATAGCCTCGGTCTTCGGACCTATGTCAAGACCTTCCCAACCATCAGGAATCTGATCTACCGGAGCGAAATCAGTCTTAGCGTCGTTGCTGAAATCGTCAGCGATCTTAGCGTCAACAGCCAATACCAAGTTTACGCCTTTTTCTTTCGCTTTCTTGATCAAATCAAGAGCAAGATCCAACTTATCGTCCTCGCAAATAGACTTACCGATCTTACCGCCTTGCGCTTTCGTGAAAGTATAAGTCATACCACCCGTGATGATCAAGTTGTCTACCTTGTTCAACAAGTTCTCGATGATCTCGATCTTAGAGGAAACCTTAGAACCACCCATGATAGCCGTGAACGGACGTTGGATGTCGTTCATAACCTTATCGACAGCCTTCACTTCTTTCTCCATCAAATAACCGAACATCTTGTTGTCCGTATCGAAGTAGTCAGCGATCAAAGCCGTAGAAGCGTGAGCACGGTGGGCGGTACCGAACGCGTCGTTTACATAGCAGTCAGCGTAAGAAGCCAATCTCTTCGTGAACTCTTTCTGGCTTTCTTTAACGGCTTTCTTGGCAGCCTTCTTCTCCTCGTCGGAGGCGTCTTCAGCCAAACCTCTAGGTTTGCCTTCTTCCTCAGCGTAGAAACGAAGGTTCTCAAGCAACAAAGCTTCGCCCGGTTGCAAAGCGGCAGCCTTAGCGCCGGCTTCTTCGCCAATACAGTCGTTTGCAAACTGAACATCTACGCCTAACAACTCAGAAAGGTGCTTCAATATGTGCTTCAAGGAGAACTTATCGGTAGCGCCTTTCGGACGACCTAGGTGAGAACCGATAATTACGCTACCACCATCCGCTAAGATCTTCTTTAAAGTAGGAAGAGCGGCACGCATACGAGTGTCGTCGGTAATGTTGAAGTTTTCGTCCAATGGAACGTTAAAGTCAACTCTTACAAATGCCTTTTTGCCGGCAAAATTGAAATTGTCAATTGTTTGCATAACTATTGTATTTAATGTCTGTATTAAAATGTTCCTTTAATCGCTTGCAAACTTACATAAAATATTTTTATTTGACCGTTTGCGCTTGCTTTAAATTTTATACCAATTTGAAACGTAGCCGTAATCTCCCGTCGGCATAGTCGTAATTCAACAGCTTGAAATGTCCGATCTCGGATGTATTCGCCACGTGCGATCCGATACATGCGCAGGCATCGTAATCGCCTATGCGTACGATACGTAATGTATCGCTGGCATCGTCGGGCAATTTACTTAAATCCACGATATCTCCGGCCTCTTCTTTCGGCATGAACTCGATGGTTACGGGCAGGTGCCGGTCGATCACCTCGTTTATCTTCTTCTCAACCTCGGCCATGACCTCCGCGCTGGGCTCTTCCGCCAATAGATAATCGCATTTAGACTTCTTCCTCTCTATGTGCGCGTTCTTGGATCTGGGACATCCGAACATCCGTACCATTGTCTGGTTTAAGATATGTTCCGCCGTGTGCATAGGAGGATACTCTTGCTTGTTGTGTTCGTTCAGTTGGATTTCTTGTTTCATATATTTGATGTTTTGATTGTATTTCGTGAAAAATATGCTCAAATGTACGAAATAAATCTTTAGTTTTGTAAAGTCATAGAAAACACCTTAAAGGAACGATATGCCAGCTAAGCGCTTATTTGGAATAATATCCATCATATTTCTCTTTGTTACCTGTATATCATGTAAATCCTCTACAGACTTATCGGAGGAGAAGCGTATACTCGTGATTCAATCTTACGAAAAACATTTTCCCGCCTATGAGAAGATGAAGGAAATCATGTCGAGTGATTTGCGGAAGAAGGGGATACATGCGAGTGTCTATTCTTTTTATTTGGATTGTGAGCAATATTCGGAGAAGCAACAGCGACAGAAATTATTCAAGAAACTGAATGAGTTATCGACATGGAACCCGGATATTATTCTGGTCAATGACGATCAAGCCTTGAACGCTTTGATAAATAGCAGGCATCCCCTCGCTAAATCGATCCCGGTCGTGTTTATGGGGGTTAGTTATCCCAATATCCCGATCATCCGGAAATATCCGAATATGACGGGCTTTTATGATAAACCGGATTATAAGAGGAATATAGAATTGATACGGCGGCTTGTTGGTAATTGCATTGTCATAAGAGTCTCGGACGATACCTTTCAGGATAATATGATGCTGGCGGACATGAATGCGCAGATTCAGGATATTTGTGCCGTGAACAATATATATTCCTTGGATCGGGTACGTTTATCCGGAAAGAACGGGATTTCGATATCGGATATACCTAAGATAAAGCCGGATACGATGTATATAAGCACACTCAGTACGAAATCGGCGAATGCCCTGATTAAGGGATTTGGCGAGAATTATTATAATAAAGCGTATCTGGCAACCAAGAGGGATTATATGACAATCTCGTTGGGGCGGCTCAGCGCCTTTCCATGTTTTTCCGTGATCAATGAGTTGATCGGTAATCAGAATGGCGTAGTTGGCGGGTATGTCACTGTCTTTAAGGATGAGGTAGAGGCAGCTGTAAACCGGGTCGTCTCTATCTTGAAAGGAACGCCCCTGTCCGATTTTCCGCAAATCGAAGAGAGTAACAAGGCTTATGTTTTTGATTACGGTGTGTTAGAACGCTGGGGCATTGATAGTAGTAAATTGCCGGAAGGAGCTATTATCGCGAATATGCCGTTTGTCATTCAATATAAATATTATATATGGGCTGCCGGCTTTGTTCTGGTGGTGATGTTGCTTCTGCTTTTTAGTTACCAAAGAAAGCGATATATACAGGAGGCTTTACATAAGAAGGATGCGCAGGAGAAGTTAAAAAGGGAGAAGACTTTTCTTTCTTTTGCGTTGGATAGCGGCAACATTTTCGCTTTTCGGTATAGCAAAGGGGTATTCGAGTTTGATAATAGATTCTACCATTACTTAGGTATGCCCTGTGTGCCGATGAAAATCGAGGAGTTTCAGGATGCTATACATCCTGAAGAACTGGATAATTTCCTTCGAGACCGGAATCTGCTGGATAGTGGCTTTCTATCCCGGAAAGTGACGCAACGTCGTTGTAACTTTAATAAGAAGGGGTATGAGTGGTGGGAATTTCGCTATGCCCAAAATAAGAATGAGAAAGATTTGGTTTCCGGTGACGAAGCTGTTGAGGTAAGTGGCTTATGCTTGAATATCCAGCGGATAAAAGACACGGAGAATAGCCTTATAGCCGCCCGCCGGAAAGCGGAGGAATCTGATCGGATGAAATTAGTCTTTCTGGCGAATATGAGCCATGAGATACGTACGCCTCTGAATGCGATCGTAGGCTTCTCCCAATTGCTCAATTCGGATATGCCTTTGGAACCGGAGGAAAAGGCGGAGTTTATAGATCTGATTACCAAAAACAGTGACCTGTTGCTTAAGCTGATCAACGATATCTTGGATCTATCACGCATAGAATCCGGTAGCATGTCTTTCTCTTATGAGAACCTCGATCTGAGTAAACTGATGGGAGATATCTTCCATACGCATCAATTGATGATGCCGGAGGGAGTGGAGTTAAAGATAAGGGTTCCCCATGAACCTCTTATCATCCGTTCGGATCATTTCCGGTTGACGCAGGTTTGTACCAATTTCATTAATAATGCGGTGAAGTTTACCGCTAAGGGATATATCGAGATCGGATACGAACTTAGCGCAGATGGAAAATCGATCCTTATTTCCGTGAAAGATACGGGTAAGGGCATTCCTGATGATAAAAAGGAAAAGGTATTCGAGCGTTTCCAGAAACTGGATGAGTTTGCCCAAGGTACAGGCTTGGGGTTAGCGATCTGCCAGAGTATCGTTCATACGTTTCATGGAAGCATATCGCTGGAATCCGAGGTTGGCGTAGGTAGTAAGTTTACGATCTCGCTACCTTACACCCCGGGATTGGAACTGGAGGAAAGAACTTAATTACCTTCGATGAATCGTTTATTGGCCCTCGCTTCTTCCTGCCATTGGGGGATGACGGTTTCTAAAAACTTTTGTTTGGCCTGTTGCTCGGCTTCCATATCGAGGCCGATATATTGCTGGGCTTTCGCTTTCGTGGAGATATCCGGCATCGGAACATCTTGGGTATAGCCTAGCTGCGCTAAGACCTTCATGATCTGGATGCGGGCTTGGGTAGCCTTATCGAGTCCGCTGCCCAAGATACGTGTGACTTCTTGGGGCGCGTGGAAAGCCGCCCCGTGTGAGGCCACGGCGAAGTCCCAACGCCATTGTGCCTGCCGGAGCAGTTTTAATACGTTTTTCATTTGAGATTCCGTAGCGCCTTTGTCCCAAGCGAATTTCGCTTCTATATGGGCTTTTGTCAATTCTTCCTCTACACGCATGCGTATGGCGTAGACTTTGTTTTGCCGTTCATAAACATCCTTGCGTAAGGTCTCCTCACTTTCCCGGTGGCAGGCTTGGCAAGTACGGTCTATCATCGCCAACGGGCTTTTGATATGATGGTTGTTGTACCGGTTCTCATCTTCCCCGACAGCAGGCATATGGCATTCTCCGCAGGAAACGCCTCTTTGCCCGTGAATGCCCATCTGGAATAACTCGAAATCCGGATGTTGCGCCTTTATCAAATGTGCCCGGCTTAATTTATGGGTGAAATCGGTGAAGTTTATGCTATCGTAATAGGCTTCTATATTTTCTACAGTATAACCTTGATCCCAAGGTAAGGTTAGTATACGATCTTCTCCTTGGAAATAATATTCGGCGTGGCATTGGGCGCATACTAGAGATCGCATCTCTTGCTCGGTTACGTCCTCTATACGTAATCCGTTGCGCTTATAGGCACTTTTCAAGAATGAGCGGGTCACGCATAATCCCATGCTCTGCGGCTCATGGCAGTCTGCGCATCCGATTGGATTCACGATCTCGTTGCCTAGCTCCGCCCATTTCTTCTTATATAAGGTCTTGGCATCGGTGGTCGTTAATAAGCGGGGTATGTCCGGACTTTTACATGCCCAGCATGCGGCAGGCTGGGGGCCACTCGTCGGGGTCATAGGAGCGCCGGTCCGCAGGCTTTTGTATAGATCTTCTATGGAATACATATGCCCTCTGGGACTTAGATAATCTTTAGAGAAAGCGTATCCTGCCCATAATACCACCATTACGGGATGTTCGGCCAAGATATCAGCTTGTTGGTTCCCATTAAACAAACTGCGGAAAGTCGTGTCCGAGGTTTGTTTCCAACTTTGGTACTCATTGGAATAACGAAGGTCTATAGAGTCGCTGTTTTGTTGATCTATTGGCTGATCATCGGTATCGTCGATGAATTTGATGCTATCTTGTCCGGTAACAGTGGTACGTAAGATCACTAATACGATAATGACGATTAGACTTATGGCTATAGAAGTTTTATAGTGTGCTTTCAAGTGTTTACCTTTTATCTTAAATAAAATATTCTTTGT
>OKTH01000817.1_pt1 | contig 17140 bp, 14 predicted proteins | sample 1606361 | NCBI WGS metagenome assembly OKTH01 (sample SAMEA3879575, study PRJEB24766) | human gut metagenome | biome: human-associated habitat; feature: feces | place: USA | collected 1985/1987 | reverse complement strand
ATAATTAAGCCCTTTCAGGGCACCCCAATAAATATATAATTGTAAGGCTTTCAGCTTAACCGCTAAATTCTCATTCAACCGCTAAATTCTCATTTAACCGATAAATTCCCATTTATTATAGGCTGACAGGTTCGTATTTCAAACCAAATACATCGGCTACAGCTTTATAAACGATTTTTCCTTCTACAATATTCAGTCCAAGAGCCAATGCCGGATTATCTTTGCAGGCTTTTTTCCATCCCTTATTTGCTAAAGCGATCACGTAGGGGAGGGTAGCATTAGTCAGTGCAAGAGTGGAAGTATAAGGTACGGCTCCCGGAATATTAGCTACTGCATAATGAACGATTCCGTCTACAATATAGGTCGGTGCACTGTGGGTGGTTGGGTGAGAAGTCTCGAAGCATCCTCCCTGGTCAATTGCTACATCTACTAATACTGTGCCGGGTTGCATCATCGAAAGCATCTCTTTAGTAATCAGATGTGGTGCTTTATCGCCGGGAATCAATACGGAACCGACAACTAAATCAACATCCGGCAATTCTTTTCTGATTCTTAGTTCGGATGCATACAATGTCTTTACATTCTTAGGAAGTGTTTCACTCAAATAGCGCAAACGTGCCAGATTTATATCTGTGATAGTGACGTCTGCCCCCATTCCCGCAGCCATTTGTGCAGCATTGCTACCTACGATTCCGCCACCTAAAATTAAGGTACTGATATACATATCTACACTGGAAATCCTTCCGTCCCTGGAGGAATTTCTTTTTAATTATACGTGATAATGGAAATTATAAAAAGACCGGAAAGATTAATTTCTGTTCCGGTCTTTTCTTTACGACATGAATGATTTGTTTTTATAAAACGAAATTCTTATCTTTGTTTTGTTCCCAACAAAACAAGGTAACTCTTTACCTTGTCAAATAAAAGATGATTTCGCATATATTAACCAATTAAAAATATTCTATATGACAGAACATTTTTTAATTTGGATACTTCAACAAGATGTTGACGGTATCATTCATGACGTTAAAGAAAGTAATGAACTCGCAAAACAACTCGGATTGGAAAGCGAATAATTCATGCATTCTTTCTTAAATGCAGCTCCTTTCAAAAGAGGGGCTGCATTTATTTATACGTATCTGTAAATTTGTCTGCGGATTTCTTTGATATTTCATAAAATCTTTGTAAATTGTTACGTCACAAAATAGTTGGAGGACAGCCTTATGAAAGACCCGTTTGACATCAAAGTAAATTCCATTCCAGCTCTTTACAAGCAGTTTCCAAATGAAGAAGCCTGCATTAAACATCTTGAAGCTATTAATTGGCACGGTAAGCCCATTTCACCGTTTGATAAAACTTCAAAAGTCTACAAATTGAAAAACGGGGATTATCGCTGTAAAAACACAGGGAAGAACTTTACCGTAAAGACAGGAACTATGTTTGAGAAAACTAAGATTGACCTACAAAGGTGGTTCGTTGCTATATGGTTGGTTGTTAATCATAAAACGGGGCTTTCTTCCTATCAGTTGGCAAAAGATATAGATGTCACTCAAAAGACAGCGTGGTTTATGCTACATAAAATAAGGAGCCAAATGTATCTTGCCAACGAAAATCCTCTGACGGATGATGTGGAAATTGATGAAACACTTGTCGGAGGTAGAAACAAGAACCGCCATTGGAACAAGAAAGTGGCACACTCGCAAGGACGTTCCCATAAAGACAAAACTCCGGTAGTTGGAATGATACAACGGGATTTCTTAATAAATGCTCTAGTAACGGGAGATACTACCGCCAAAACTCTTTCTGCATTTATAAAGAAACACGTGCAGCCCGATTCCAATATCTATACAGATGAAAATGCTTCTTACAACGAAATAGGCAAGGAATATCCTCGTCATGTTGTTGACCATAGTAAGAATCTGTATAGTTATGAAGATGTTACCACTAACAGAATAGAAGCCTGTTGGACACATTTCAAACGTATGATATTAGGTGCATATCGCAATGTTCACACGAAGAAATACTTGCAAAAGTATGTTGACGAATTTATATTCAGATATAATTTGAGGGACATTAACGCTTCTGATATGTTTAATTGTTTCCTCTGTTGTTCTGACGGACGTATAACCCATAAAGAAATAAAAGAAGCAAAATGGATAGAATTAACAGAAAACAAACAGAGCTTATATTAGGTGAAATTACTATTCCCTGCGTAACAATGGTCAATGAAGTTATAGGGTTGACGGTACAGGGAACACAATTATTGATAAACACCTACTTCGGGGATTTGTCCGATGTGGAAATACCTCAAAAGTATTACTTTGAAATGTGTGGCAAACAAGGCTATTTCCTAACCGTAATAAATTACCTCTATAAGTCGTCTAAAGCTAAAACTAAACGTGGATTTAAGAAGTTATTAGTAGAAGCACTCCCGTCCCTTATAGACCCTAAAAACGGACTAATACAAAAAGAGCCGGAACTTACTCCGGCTGATTTTAAAAGGTTTGATGAATTTTTGCTGAAAGTAAGAGATAAGTAGAATTATTCCACTACAATATAAGTTTTGTTTGTTTTGGAATTTTTAAGTTCAATTTTGTCTACTTTCACAGACAAGTTTGGCATAGAATTAAACCTTTTCATGTCTTGAAAATTTGTTACAGCATCCATATTGGGAACTTTAAAATAGACATATAACAACAAGTTGTATGCGTTACTTTCAATTTCTGCGGCAACTTTCTCTGAACATGGTAAGCCAAGAAAATATACATTAAATTGAATCGAATTATAACTATTCCTTGATACATACAAATACTCATCTTTAAATTTGAATTGATTGCCTCCTATTAATAGGGTTTCTTTACCCATAGTAGTGCCAAGCCTAAGCATCATTCTCTTGTAATCTAAATCATAATATGCTCTGTTTTTCGAATTTTCAAGAGCTACTGCAAAACACCATGTAGTAGTAAATAATTTTTTTCGTTCTTTTTCTAATGCCGTTAATTTACGTTTCCCTTCTTCTGTGTTTAGATAGTTCTTTTGTTGAAGTGGAGTCATTTTTTCAAAATTTTTGCCAATACTACCTAAAAGAGCATTTCTTATTTTTTCCATTCCATTAGCAACAAACGTACCATTAATAGGGTCTTTGATTAACACACCAACAGTATCCCGCTCTATTTTTTCATACCCTTTTTGACCAAATGCAATAACGCTCATCAGTGTTAATGCTACAATTAACAAAATCTTTTTCATAATGGCGAATTTTAAACGATTTTCCTCAGACAGCCAGTGAGAACGTTATATATAAAGAAAGTGGGCTGCTCTTCCTGTGAATACTCGTTAGGTATCGCCAAACACCTGTATATACACACAGAAAGGCAACCCACTTGTATGAGTTGTCCTCTGTGCCCTGTATATACATTCGATAGATTTGGCGATTTTAACGAATATCTAAGGCACTTTCCTTTAATTTTCCAACAATGTCTTGTCCTCAAAGAACTGTGCAAATATAACTACTTTCCTATATACAAACAACAAATTAGCGGTTTAAATCAACTTTTGTAAACCACATATAATCATCCGTACCGAACTTAAAACTTTCTTTGTGAATGGACTGCGCCTTTTCACGGAGTGTTTGTTCATTCATTCCTTGAGCAAAATTGTGTCCGAGGTTTAAGATTATTTTTGTAATGTCTTGCGCATCCTGGACTTCGTTGTAACGACATTCCCTAGTTTTTAATCTGACTTCCGGAGCTATATATGCTCTAAAATTGCCTAGCACATTAAGAATAAGAATGTTGCAATTACAGTGCATCACTAGCCCTTTGCAGGCGTCTAAAAATACATCATTAGTTGTCATATCAATATATGTTTTGGTTAATACTGATACTATATACGTAGATAGGGAGTGTCAGCGTAAAGTTTCGGATAAATGCAAAAGAGCAAAAAGATATAAAATACCCTCTTGCTCTTTCATTTTGCTACTTTAGTTTGGAATTCTTAATTATTATTCGTATATTTGTGAAGTCTCGGCTAAAGATACAAATATTTACAATTAACAACTAAAAAGTTAAAAATATGGACAATATTTTAACAAAGTTACTCCAAAAAGTAGCAGAAAATCATAACCAAATGGAAGTTATGATTAATGAATTTAACGCCACTAACGATGGCATTATGCTCACAGTTGAAGAAAGTGAAAAACTTGTGAAGCAACTTGAAACTTCAGAGTAATCAACTTTTAAGCCCCAACTTCTAAATGCAAAAGTAGGGGCTTTTATTTTATATACAAAATATCTAATCCCATGATTTCCATTATCACATATAATTAAAAAGAAATCCCTCCGAGGACGGAAGGATTTCCAGTGTAGATATGTATATCAGTACCAAAATTAATACTTTAGCCGGTTTAACACCTGGCACACCTCCCAAAAGAATACCTTTTCCACCTTGCGGCTTTTCCAGGAAACGGGCACCTTCCTGAATAGACATACGTCCGGCAACTTCGCTCATCGGAATTAATAAAGGTAATGTGTGGTCTGCTTCTTCTACAGTTTCGTAAGCCAAGCATATTGATTTGTTGGAGAGCATGGCAAGGGTTAACTCCCTGTCGGAAGCAAAATGGAAATAAGTGAATAGTAACTGTCCTTTTCTTATTAAGTTATATTCAGTGATTATCGGCTCTTTCACCTTTACGATCATCTCGGCAGTGGCGTAAATATCTTCTATTGTTGGCAGGATATGTGCGCCGACAGCTTGATATGCTTCATCCGGAAAACCGCTATTTATTCCCGCTGTATGTTGGATAAATACCCGATGCCCTTGTTTTACCACTTCAGCCACTCCCGAAGGTGTCATGCCTACACGGTTCTCATTGTTTTTGATTTCCTTTGGTACTCCGATAATCATAATGTTGCGTATTAAAGATTTAACATGTTCGAAAGTACGAAAAATCCCCTTACGTTGTTGTTCGTAAGGGGATGTTTTAGAACAGAATGTCTTCGCGTGTTGAGATGAATAAATGCGTAGAGTGGTTGTTTTATAGACATTCACTGCCCTGCTTGTTGATTTTCATGCTTTTTCCATAGAGACCCACTCGAGCTATGTTGTTATAAAAGGGTTCTGCAATATCGTACTTAAAAGGAAGTACTTCTTCATTGTCTTTGTTTATATACCCCCACTTGGACGACTGACTTTCAATACAAACAGCAGCCAATCCTTCAGAGAAAGAGCGTCCATTATCATATTCCAGGGAAATGACAACTTCTCCTTTCTTATTAATGAATCCTACTTTGTTGTGTAGTGAGACGAGGGCTAATCCTTCCGCGAATTGCTCCATTTGACTGTAAGTCGGTGGAAGAATGTAGTTTCCTTGTCTGTCAATCAGTCCCCATAATCCATCCTGACATACTCGTGCACATTCTTGCTCAAACGAGTGAGCGGCTGCGTATTTAAACGGAATCCGTATTTGTCCGGTATGGTCGATGAATCCGTATTGAGAATTGAGTACTACCATCCCTAATCCTTCTTTAAACGAGAAAGCCCGTTCATACATTAGAGGAATGACAATGTCATATTCTTTATTAATGTATCCCCATTGGATTTTTCCTTTAACCGGTGCCAATCCTTCAGAGAAACGGCCAATGGCCGAGAAGCGCTTTTTCTTATTAGCTACCCCATAAGCTAAAAAAGAAGCGAAGAACTTTGTAATAGTGCTGCTCATTTTCTTTATTGTTTGTGTGGTAAGCGTCCGGATACCATATATATACAAGAGAAGCGTGGACGTCGTTAGTTCATTCTATTCAAGGCTCTGGTAAACCTATTGGGAAATGAACAACAGAGTCCACGCCCTTGCATATAACAAAGACGTGAACGCTTAGTTGCCATTATCTCCCCAATTAAAGAATTTACCAGATTCTGAATAGAGATAATATTCTAAACGCTTCTACGTTATTAATCGTAATAAGTCGCTACAAAGATATGGATTTTCTGTTAATCGGCAATTCTTTTGGGGGATAAAGATTTAGCGATGAGTAATATAGTGTGGCGTAAAGTTAAGAGATAGAGTATATAGAATTGAAAAACGAAGCTATCTCAGAATGTAAGATAACTTCGTTTTAGGATAGGACACCGTATTTTGAAGTGGTGTATTAATTCATTAGATTAGGATTAGCTGCGATAGCACTTTGAGGGATGCGCAGTGTATATCGTTCGTCATCTTGTGACAATATCAATGTTTGTCCATCTATTATTTTTCTTTGTTCGGGGCGAGTGGTGCGGCGTAGGTCGAACCAACGATGTCCTTCGAAAGCTAATTCACGCGCCCGTTCGTTTAATATTTCGGTAATAAGTTCTGCCTGATTCATTGCATTTACTTCGTTTTTTTTCTGCGTATATCCTGCAGAGGTATACCTCTTTTCCATTAGTTTTAGCAGATAGTCACGAGCTTCTGGAAGTTGGTCTAGTTGAGCAAGAGCTTCAGCAGCATTTAGATAGAGTTCAGCAGTACGGAAAGTACATTTATATTGTGAAGTCTCATCGGTTTTAATAATTTTGTAGTTGCCATCATTTTTCTCATCTGCATCACCAAAATATCTTTCAGTACGAAGATCTCCTTCTTTGAACATTTTAACGAATGTTGGGGTGGCAAGTGAAGCATTAATTCCGTTACGGCTATATACATTCTCATAAGCTGTGATAGACTCTACAGAAGTATATGTGTTAGGCATCTGAAAGTCGGTGCTGTTGTTATTATTGTAGTCCTCCAATGTGCTTTTCTGTTCTAGTACACGTTCTGCTGCATTATAGGCCGCTTGCCATTCACCTTTATAAAGTCGTACACGTGATTCAAATGCATCTACAGCAAGTTTGCTGAAGCGATAGTTATAACCGGTTTCCCATTCTTTATGGTTGATGAGTTGCCGGGCATTTTCAATATCGGAAAGAATAGATGCATAGATTTCTTCTACTGTATTACGTGTCGGCATCTCTTCCAAATCCAGTGATAATTTTAATGGAATGGCTTTGCTAGTTGGCGCTCCTTCTTTTGTATATGGTTGTCCATAGAGGTTGACTAGCAGAAAGTGCATATACCCTCTCATAAAATATGCTTCTCCCACTAACTGATTAATTTCTGCTTCACTCCCTTCTGTTATCTCATTTTTCTTGTTGATGATAGCATTGGCATAATAAATATTTTGGTAGTAATAGCTCCAGCCAAACTCTGTTCCGGATGGATTACTTGTAACCCATCTTTCAATGTCTTTGAAGTTATTTTGATCAAATTCGTCTTTGCTGACAGAAATATCCTCAGTACGCATGTCACACATGCCTCTATCTGTCAAATCTACCCCATAAGCTGTAGTTATAAGTGCTCTATATTCTTCCAAAGTATTAGGAATAACTTTTCCTACAGGCTGAATGTCCAGAAAACTATCACATGATGTCAAGGAAAGAACCAAGCATCCGCTGATTATGAAAATTGTATATAGTTTTTTTATCTTATCCATATATCTTTAATTTTAAAAGTTAAGGCTTAGGTTGAATGTCATTGATTTGGCTACAGGAGTGGAATAACGGTTGAACATTGATTCCGGATCCATGTAATTTTTATAACTGGAACCAAAGACAAACAAGTTACGCCCTTCTAGGGCAACGGTTGCTCCATTTATATTTATTTTATGTAGCCATTCCTGTGGTAGTGTATAAGCCAGTCTTATATTTTGTAGGCGTACATAACTAAGGCGCTTTACCCATATATCAAGATTTCTGTAGACTTCTTTGACGTTATCAAACAAATAGTTGTCTGCCGGATAATTGTTACGGTTAAGAAGAGCTGGTAATTTTCCAGTTGGGTTTTCCGGTGTCCAGCGGTCCAAGATATCGCGATTTACATTATGTCCTGGGTCGAAGCTGGTTATATCATATGATGGACTTGTACGGACATGGGCTCCTAAATTGTAAGCAAAATTAAAACTTAGTTCCCAATTACGGTAATTAAATGTATTGATTAAACCACCAGTATAAGGAGCGTCAGTAGTACCTGCATATTCATATAAATTACGTCGGAACTCTGCATCTTCATTGTAAGAGTAATATCCAATACCCCATTCATCTTTCATGTCAAACAATGTTTCTACATCAACGGCTTCATTACTTCCTTTCGGGTAGATGAGTATACGTCCGGTTTCTGGATCGACTTCGCTTTTGATTGCAAAGATAGCACCGACAGGAGAACCTTCGAGTCCAGGAGTAAGACTATTGGAAGCTGTCAGGTCTTTTAATACTTTGTTATAATTATAGGCAAAGTTGAATGTTGTATACCAAGAAAAATTACGGGTAGTTATATTACGTGTTTGCAGATTGATTTCTACGCCTTTATTTTCCATACTTGCCCAGTTGATGGTCATACTTTCGAAGCCGTTTTCTAGAGGTAGGTTTTTAATACCAATAAGATCTGTTCCTTTGCGGTAATAGTAGTCCACACTCATGTTTATAGCTGATTTTAGTATAGAAAAATCGACACCAATGTTGTATGAAGCAGTTTTTTCCCAACGCAGTTTGTCATTAGGAGCTCCCGATATGCTGATACTTGTTTCCTCATTGTTAAGTATAGTCTCGTTTTTATAATCACCAATAAGGTAAGGAGAGGTGTTTTTGTCTATATTTCCTTGTAATCCATAAGATAGTCGTAATGCTAAATTATCCATCCAATTTTTCGTTGTTCTTAAAAATGGTTCGTCTGATATACGCCAGAGACCGCTAACTGAATAAATTGGTAGGTAACGATATTTCTTATCTACACCAAAAAGGTCGGAACCATCCATGCGAACACTTGCTCCTAATGTGTAACGTCTCATTAATGTATAAGAACCGTTGGCATAAAATGAGGCAAAAGCATTTTCTGTGTAACTTTTTGTATGTAATGGATAATTTTTGGCGTCATCTTTGTCTCTAAAGATAATTGGCTTTGTTGTGAGAGTCTTAGGATCATATCCATAGGCATTGGTGGCTATTGCATCATACCAATTCTTTCGAATCTCGGAACCTGCCATGATTTGAACCTCATGGATATCTTTGAAAGATTGATTCCATTCTCCTTGTACTTTCCATGTGATTTGCGATGTCGTGGCGTTATTGACTTTGTGCATACCTCCTTCGGGAATAAAATATTTTGTACCATTGTCATATTTACTATTCTCTCGCATGTTGCGCATTGTAAATGTATTGCCTCCGATATATTGTTCTTGGTTAGCTTGTTCCCATTGTAAGCCGACTTGTGATGTAAGTTTCCAATGGTCATTGAAACGCAGGTCTGCATTAAACATTGCATTGACTGCACTTGTTACTGTTTCCTTATTTGTGTTGGCTCGTTCCTCAAAAATATTAAAGCCCTGATTGGGGTTTGGTTCATCATCTGTATTAATATTATAGTCATATATATAGTTACCTGCTGCATCGTAACTTTCTTGATATGGGTTGGCTGTACGTGCATAATAAATAGGGTTTGAATAACCATGCGAATCTGTTACAAAATTTGTGTTTTTTCGTCTGTTGGCAAAAAGAGAGAAACCAATTTTTAACAGACGATTCATTTGATATGAAGTTTTGCTGGTCAGGTTAAAACGACTCATACTTACTCCTGGTACGTTACCATCTTCTTTAGAATAGCCGAGCGAGTTGTAGTAAGTAACTTTTTCACTTCCTCCCGAGATACTGAAATTATATTCTTGAGTAAAAGCATCTCTAAACAAAATATCATTCCAGTCTGTGTTGATGTCTTTTAATTGATTGATAGCATTTTGTGCTTCAATGGAAAGTCCATTCCAGCCTTGTTGTTGATATACTTTAAATAAGTCATATTGTTTTAAGACAGATGCTACACCTCCTTTACGATAGTAAGCTGGAAGATTATTAATAACATCATTGGGCTCTTTCATCAATTCTAATTCTAAATTAATTTTTTCTTCAGAATTTAAAAGGTTTAATTTCGAAGTATCTAAATTAGGAGTGTAAGTTAACCTAGTGTTGAAATTAATGATAGGCTTTCCTGTTCTTCCTTTTTTTGTTGTCACGATAATTACTCCGTTTGCTGCACGTGCACCATATATGGCAGTAGCGGCAGCGTCTTTCAGAATAGTGATACTCTCAATATCATTCGGACTTATTCCAGCAATGGATGATTGTTTCATATCAACAATGTTATTAGCTTCGTCTCCAAGGTCAGGAATGTCCGTACCCTCCAAAGGTATCCCATCCAATACCCACAACGGGTCTTGTGTTCCATTTAATGAAGCAGTACCACGAATACGAATACGTGCTGGAGCTCCCGGTGCACCGGAAGTTGTCGTTACAGCTACACCGGCGATTTGTCCCGCTAATGCCTGGTCGATACTTTTTGCTGCGCCTACCATTCCATCTGTAACATCTACTTTGGCAATGGCAGCAGTCAGTTTACGACGTTCCAGTTCTTGATAACCGGTTACTACGACGTCTCCCAATGTGTGTGCAGAAGCTTGAAGTACAATACGATAAGTATCTTTTCCTGCTTGCAAAACGATGTCTTGTTCTTCAAATCCTATATAACTACAATGTAACCTGGTCACCTTTTCCGGAATGGAAATGGAGAATTTACCATCCATATCAGTGATAGTACCTAGAGAAGTCTGTGATGCTCCGGCCTTTTTCAAGTCATCTGCGTTAACATATACGGAAGCACCGATCAGAGGTTCATTATCTTCACCGGATATAACGACTCCGGTGATTGTACGATTAGCAGCGCTGGCAAAGGCCAGCGCATTTGCAAAGAGGCATATAAGAATGCACAAGTATTTTTTTCTCATTAATGTAGATAGTTAAAGTAATAAGTGGTTTTATTTGATTCCTAAAGCAGTATTAATACGCAGAATCATGTCCTCATAATGATAGCGTGCAGCAGTATCGGAGGTTCCGAGACGGTTCTGCAACAACTTCTTGATACGTAGTAATTCACCGCGTTTCACAGAAATAGCATCTGAAATACGGTTGAGCTGGCTGCCATAGAAATTGAGCACACGTGGAGCACCCATTCGGTCTTCCTGACGAAGTGCACGCTGTTCGGCAGCGTAACAGCTACAGAAAGGAGTAGCGTGGTCAAGCAAGAAATGTTCGTTGGCGATCTTCTTGTTGATTTTAACAGCTTCCGGTTCTGCAGCGGCTGTAAGTAATGCATCGAGGAAGTTTTTCTGCAAAGAACGTTCCATAACGTTAGGGATACCACCGCGTTCGGTAACACCGAAAATGTTCTTATGAAGTCCGTCCATAAGCTCCACTACTGTAAAGGCTTTCTTTCCGTTGACAGATTCATTCTCTATCATACGCATCAAACGAGTATTGCCAAGTAAATCCCAAAGGATATAGGCTTGGGCGTTCTTTAAGATTTGTGTAGGAGCATTTTCCTGTTTTCCGATGGGAGTATTGCGAAGTAGATAAGTATATTGCCCCACTTCCGTGTCAAACAGCCATTTAGGGTATGTCAAAACTTCATCCATCAGAAATTTCAGTGAAGCTTGTTGTTTCTCTTTCTCTACAAATGTATAAGTTTTAACGCCGTCTCCTACAATTGTATTTTCAATGTAGATGCCACCAATATTGGCAAGGACATGATATAAATAGTTGTTCCATTGGTTGATTACGGCGTAGTAGAGGCGAGATGCTTCTTCATAAGTTTGTCCCTTCTCACCGGTAGTAGTCCATTGAAGAATTTGTGGAACGATACGTTTCAGATTCTCAATGCCAAGTAAAGAAGAACGAACCGGATCATCACCTAAATCTTCGTTCTGTGCACGTGGATCTACCGCATCGCGGACATCCTGTGCTTCACTATATTTATAAAGCCGATCAGTATGTTTGCTCAAGAAATCGAATAAAATATCCTTTTCTTCTTCCGGAGTACTCTTTCCGTACCAACGATATCCATATTCGATAGCAAACATATCGTATGGACCGATATGCGGAGAAAGAACTTTCACGCCATCTCCAGGCTGTGCGATATAATTGAATCGTGCATAATCCATGATAGATGAAGCGGTAGAGTTCATTCTGGAAGTGAATGCTTCGGAACGTAATGAATCTGTCGGGAAAGCCCATGAACCCATCATATTGTGGCGGAGTCCCAGAGAGTGGCCTACCTCATGACAGGCGACGAATCGAATGGCATCTCCCATCAAAGCATCAGGCAATTGTACATTACGTGCTTCCGGACACACTGTTCCGGTCTGGACAGTAATCCATTCACGTACCATAGAAAGCACATTGTGCCACCACATAATATCAGCTTCCAGGATTTCTCCGGAACGGGGATCTAACAGAGAAGGTCCCATTGCATTTTTCTTTTCCGAAGCAGCATAAGTCAGTACGGAGTAGTTGACATCATCCATGTCTACATGCATACTGTCAGTGATTTCTTTGGCGATAATCGCATTCTTGAAACCAGCCTTTTCAAAGGCAATCTGCCAGTCCTCGATACCTTTCTTAATGTACGAACGCCATTGGTAAGGAGTTGAATTATCAATGTAGAAGACAATCGGTTTGGCAGGTTCCACCATCTGACCTTTCAGATAAGCCTCCCGATCTTCCGGTTTGGGTTCCATACGCCAGCGGGTGATGTACTGTGTCTTATCCGTACGCTGCTGCGCATCACTGAAACTTAATAACGGATTAGTGAAATAACCGACCTTCTGATTGTCGAATCGTCCCATCATCGGCTTTTCTGGCAATAAGAGAATAGAAGAACTAACTTCTACCGTTACATAAACAGTAGTAGTACCTTCCGTTACCCGGGTAGTCAACTCGGAAGTTGCCACGACATTGTTTGAAAAGGATTTGATGGATAGAATACGTGATAAATTCTTGATAGCCGAAGTACCCAGATTAATATTGGTAAATACGTTATTGATACTGGTTTCCGTACCATCATAAATATCATTCACCTTGATTACTAATGCCGTAGAATCTGCATTGACTGCTTCGATCTTGAATGCGGCAATCAGCGGAGAGATAAAATTATCCTTTACCGAACGGAAGATAGCATCCGTTTGGGGGGCCAGAGGTAATGGGCGTTGTTGGCGTAACATTAGTTTGCCCGTCGCTTTGTCCCATTCCATGCAAACCATCTGATTCTCATAGTTTACTCCGCGGTTTACGCCCGCATCATTAAGTTCGGCAGGAACTCGTTGCAGCTTATTGACAACTAATAAGTCACGTCCCAAAAGTGAGGTGGGAATTTCAAAATAATAATCATTTTTCTTTTGATGTACAGCAAACATCCCTTTGGTCGTTTTACTGTCTTCCACTAATTTCTCGTAGTCGCTTTTACTCTTCTCTTCTTTCTCTTCTGGTTTTTTCTTTTTCTTTTTAAACCAACTCAGATTTTCTGTAGCGGGGGTAGTTGCAAATGCCGAGAGCGCTTCTCCACTCAGCAATATACATGCAATGACCGCTGCCATTACTTTTACATACATTCTCATTGAGTCTCTAACTTTTAATTATAATTAAAAAACGGCTACAAAAGTACTAATATAAATAACATAATGACTACTAATTTGCAATGAATATAACATTAAAAAGAAATATTAACTAGTATCTACGGTCATCATTCTCCTCGGATATTTCATAGTTTAGTGGGAATAGTGTACATTTGCGGGAGTAAAAAAGTGAACGGAATGATGAGACGATATATCACTGCTTTGATGCTGGCTTGCTGCATCGGAGGGTATGGACAAGAGAAGAAGCAAGTAACCTTTGTACCTCCTTTTGACTTTCCTCTTACATTGAGTGGGAACTTTGGAGAAATCCGCTCCAATCACTTCCACGGCGGACTGGATTTTAAGACAGGCGGAGTTATCGGTAAACCCGTTCGTGCTCTCGCTGATGGCTATATTTCGCGTATTCGCGTCACGAATGGTTCGGGATATGTACTTGATGTCTGTTATCACAATGGCTATTCAACGATCAACCGCCATTTGAGTGGTTTTGTTTCTCCCATTGCCGAAAGGGTGGAGAAACTTCAATATGAAGAAGAAAGCTGGGAAGTAGAGATTGTTCCCGAACCGGAAGAATATCCGGTAAAAGGAGGTCAGCAGATCGCGTGGAGCGGAAATACCGGATATTCGTTCGGTCCGCATCTTCATCTGGATGTGTTTGAAACGGAATCGGGAGATTATATTGACCCTATGCCTTTCTTTCAATCGAAAATAAAAGATACGCGTGCTCCGAAAGCGGATGGTATCCTATTTTTTCCACAACTGGGTAAAGGAGTAGTGGATGGAAAGCAAGAGAATAAAACCATCCTTCCCAATAGTGAGCGTCCGGTGGAAGCATGGGGAGTGATAGGTGTGGGGATCAAAGCATACGATTACATGGATGGAGTGAATAACCATTATGGAGTTTATTCGGTTGTGCTTACGGTAGATGGCAATGAAATATTTCGTAGCACCGTAGATCGCTTCTCGCAGGAAGAGAACCGGATGATTAATTCCTGGACTTACGGGCAATATATGAAATCTTTCATTGATCCGGGCAACACTTTGCGTCTGCTAAAAGCATCAAATGATAACCGTGGCTTGGTGACGATTGATGAGGAACGGGACTATCAGTTCTTATATACATTAAAAGATGCTTTCGGAAACACTTCCAAATATAGTTTCACCGTACGGGGTCGGAAACAGCCGATTGAACCGTTGAATCATCGGGAGAAATATTATTTTACCTGGAATAAGACTAATTATCTGCAAGAACCGGGATTGAACCTGGTTGTTCCGAAAGGAATGTTGTATGATGATGTTCCCCTCAATTATCAGGTGAAGGCGGATAGTGGTGCCGTTGCTTTTACTTATCAGCTGAATGATAAGGCGGTTCCGCTGCATGCAGCTTGTGAACTGTGTATCGGGTTGCGTAGAAAACCAATTGCCGATACGACGAAATATTATGTGGCCCGCATAACTCCCAAAGGAGGAAAGTACAGCGTAGGCGGAAAGTATGAAGACGGATACATGAAAGCATCTATCCGGGAGTTGGGAACTTACACTGTTGCCATCGATACCATCCCGCCGGAGATTATCCCTGTCAACAAGAATCAGTGGGGAAGAAACGGAAAGATTGTCTATCGTTTGAAAGATCAGGGCGCGGGAATTGCTTCCTATCGTGGAACGATTGACGGAAAGTATGCGCTTTTCGGACGTCCAAATATTGTGAAATCATACTGGGAATGTACGTTGGACCCCAAACGCGTAAAGAAAGGAGGCAAGCATACTGTTGAATTTACAGTGACCGACTATTGTGGGAATGAAACAGTGGCCCGTGAAAGCTTTGTTTGGTAAATTATTAAAAGTGAATCATATATTTATTATGAAGAGAAGAATTATTCTTTGTGCCGCCGTACTGATGGCGGCTGTGGCGAACACCTTCGCCTGCACCAACCTGATTGTCGGAAAAAATGCGTCTGCCGATGGCTCGACGATTGTTTCCTATTCTGCCGACTCGTACGGCTTATTCGGAGAACTTTATCATTATCCGGCTGCTACCTATCCAAAAGGTACGATGCTGAAAGTTTATGAATGGGATACTGGCAAGTATCTGGGAGAAATAGAGCAGGCACGCCAGACTTACAATGTAGTCGGTAATATGAATGAATATCAGGTTACCATTGGTGAGACAACTTTCGGCGGACGTCCGGAATTGGCCGATTCTACAGGGATTATCGATTACGGAAGTCTGATTTATATCGGTTTGCAACGTTCGCGCACTGCCCGTGAAGCAATTAAGATCATGACCGACTTAGTGCAGCAATACGGCTATTATAGCGAAGGAGAATCCTTTACTATTGCCGATCCGAACGAAATATGGATTATGGAAATGATTGGTAAAGGTCCCGGCATCCGTGGAGCAGTTTGGGTAGCTGTACGTGTGCCCGATGATTGCATCTCGGCCCATGCCAACCAGTCGCGTATCCACCAGTTTGATATGAACGACAAGGAAAACTGCATGTACTCTCCGGATGTCGTTTCTTTTGCCCGCGAGAAGGGATATTTTAATGGAGTAAACAAAGACTTTAGCTTCTCATTAGCCTATGCGCCTCTTGATTTTGGTGCACGTCGTTTCTGTGAGGCTCGTGTGTGGAGCTATTTTAATAAGTTCACAGATAACGGAAAAGATTATCTTCCTTACATTGAGGGAAAGACCAATACGCCGATGCCTCTTTTTGTGAAACCGAAACATAAGTTATCCGTGCAAGATGTGAAAGATATGATGCGCGACCATTATGAAGGAACGCCTCTTGACATCTCCAATGATTTCGGAGCCGGACCTTATAAGACACCTTATCGTCTTTCTCCTCTGAACTTCAAAGTAGACGGCCAGGAATATTTCAACGAACGTCCGATTTCCACTCAACAAAGCGGGTTTGTATTTGTTGCACAAATGCGGGCTCATAAGCCGGACCCGATAGGCGGTGTACTTTGGTTTGGCGTGGATGATGCGAACATGGCTGTATTTACCCCGGTTTATTGTTGTGCTACTAAAGTGCCGGTATGTTATACCCGTGTAGATGGGGCCGATTATATTACTTTCTCCTGGAATTCTGCTTTCTGGATTTTCAACTGGGTATCTAATATGGTCTATCCGCGTTATGATTTGATGATCGGTGATGTACGGGAAGCGCAGAAAGAAATGGAAACTACTTTCAACAATGCACAGGAAGGCATTGAAGAAATGGCTGCCAAACTGCTGGCAAAAGATAAGAACGCAGCGGTTGACTTTCTGACAAACTATACAAATATGACCGCACAGAGCACTTTCGATACTTGGAAACAATTGGGTACATTCTTGATTGTGAAGTACAATGATGGAGTGGTGAAACGTGTTAAAGACGGTAAGTTTGAGCGTAATTCTATCGGACAACCTGCCGGAGTGATGCGTCCCGGATATCCGAAAGAATTCTTGCAGGAATATGTCAAGCAGACTGGTGACAGATATTTGGTAAAATGAAGAATTAAGAATGAAAAATGAAGAATTATGCTTTGCAAATATGTCTTATAATGCGATTCTTCATTTTTCATTCTTAATTCTTCATTAAATAACTAGGATTTATAAACTTATTATTTTACAT
>OKTH01000791.1_pt1 | contig 17676 bp, 16 predicted proteins | sample 1606361 | NCBI WGS metagenome assembly OKTH01 (sample SAMEA3879575, study PRJEB24766) | human gut metagenome | biome: human-associated habitat; feature: feces | place: USA | collected 1985/1987 | reverse complement strand
ATTACGGCATACGACCTTTAAAAATCGGCTACGACAGATACAGCGCCCAGTACCTTATTACCGATATGGCAAATTATGGTTTTCACATGGACGACGTTTACCAAGGCGAAAACCTTACACCAGTTATACGGGAATTTGAGGGCATCATAAAAGACGGCGATTTTAAGATTGCCGACAACAATTTACTAAAGACACATTTCTTAAATGTTGCGCTTAAGCACAACATGGAAACAAGAAAATTCAGACCTATAAAAATCGAGCAGCGGGCGCATATCGACGGCTTTGTATCTGTCATAGATGCAATGACCGTGCGGCAGAAATACTGGGAAGAGTGCGGCGAGCTGCTTAAAAATGCCGCATAGAAAGGAGAGTAAACGGCATGAAATTTTTAGATTATCTTTTTCATGGTAAAGAGCTGCGATATATCGACAGCTATTTTAAAATGCTGAACGGATACAGCCCGACGTTTACCAGTTATAACGGCGGCGTATATGAAATGGATTTAACCAGAACGGCAGTAAACAGCTTTGCTACACATTGCAGTAAACTTAAGCCGGAGATTGAGGGCAGCGCCCTTAAGTCACTGGAAAAGACACTACAGCATAAGCCTAACTATTTCATGGATACAACAAAATTCATTAAGCGTCTGGCAACGTATGTAGCGGTGGAACACACCGCTTTTATTATACCTATCGAGGACGAGTACGGGCGGCTTTGTGGCTGGTATCCATTGAGGGCGCAGCGCTGCGAAGTTGTAGAGGCAGCAGGGCAGGTATATTTACGGTATCTGTTTGCGAATGGCGAGCATGGAGCTATAGAGTTTGAACGTGTAGGCATTATGACAGATTTTGAATACACAGACGACCTTTTTGGAGAGGATAACAGAACGCTTAAGCCAACAATGCAGCTGATACACACGCAAAACGAGGGAATTATAAACGCTGTCAAAAATTCTGCAAATATCCGCTTTCTGGCAAAAGTGGCAAATATGTTGAAACCAGAGGACATAAAGAAAGAGCGACAGCGTTTTACCGAGGATAACTTAAGCGCCGACAACGATAGCGGCATGATAATTTATGATAACAAGTTTAGTGAGCTGAAACAGGTAGAGAGCAAACCATACACGCCAAACGCATTGCAGATGCAGAATATACAGGAAAATGTATGCACGCATTTTGGTACAAACATGGATATTTTACAAAATAAATTTGATGAAAATACGTGGAATGCTTACTACGAGGGGAAAATAGAACCGTTTGCAATACAGCTATCGCTTGTTATGACAAATATGAGTTTTACCGAGAGAGAAAGAGCTTGCGGGAATGCTATTTTCTTTTCAGCAAACCGCCTGCAATATGCCAGCAACGCCACAAAGTTAAGTGTAAGCACACAGCTTTTTGACCGTGCGCTATTGAACAGAAACGGCGTTATGGATATATGGAACATGGCACACGTTGAGGACGGGGAAAAGTATTATATCCGCAAAGAGTATACCGAGGTAAGCGAACTGCAAAACAGTAATGGAAAGCCACAGATAATTATACAGCAAGCGCCCATAGCAACAGGGCAGCAGGCAGAGCCGCAGCAGACACCGCCAGCGGCAGCAGGCGAACCAGCAGGCGGGCTGGGAGAGAAAGAGGGTGTAAATAATGCCGATTAAGAAAGAGCGGGAATATAGGGCGCTGGCAGCGCCATTGACAGCGCAGAGTGCAACGAAATTGATACAGACGGAGTGTTACGTAGAGGGTTACGCCACTACGTTTGATACGCCGTATTTGCTGTATGAATTTGAGGACGGCACAAAGATTTACGAAAGAATAGACGCACACGCTTTAGACGGTGCAGACATGAGCGACGTTATCATGCAGTACGACCATGAGGGCAGGGTATTTGCCAGACAGTCAAATAAGACACTGATTTTACAGCCGGACTATAAAGGGCTTAAGGTGGCGGCTGATTTAGGCAAGACAGATTTAGCCCGTGGGCTATACCAAGACATAGAGGCGGGCATGATAAATAAAATGTCATGGGCTTTTAGCGTAGCAGAGGAAAGCTACGACAGAGAAACACATACAAGGACGATTTTGAAAATCAAGAAAGTTTATGATGTATCAGCCGTGAGCATTCCAGCAAACGGCGATACTGAAATAAGCGCCCGTGCTTTTGCGAGTAGGAGTTACGAGCATGAGCGGCAGGAGTTGCTTAAGAGGCGGGCAGCAATACTAAAGATTAGAGCGAGCTTATAAAATCCAAGACCAGAAAGGAAACATAACAATGAGATTAAAAGAAATTGAGGAAAGATTAGCAGCAATTAAAAACGAGCTTACCACAAGAGCAGCGGAGCTGAAAGAGGAAGAAATTACAGCGCTGGAGAATGAGGTAACAGCTTTACAGGAAGAGAGAGCGGCAATTAAGGCAGCAGCAGAAAAGCGTAGCGCACTGCTTGCGAGAATTGCAGCAGGCGAAAGCGTAGGCGACGGAGAGGGAGACGGCAGCGGACAGCAGAGAGTGCTTAGAAATTTCAAGGGAGCAGCTGGCGAGGGCGATAACGACGACAAATACGGCAGCATGGAATACCGCAAAGCATTTATGAAATATGTATGCAGAGGCGAGGCGCTGCCGAAAGAGTACAGAGCAGATGCGGTAAGCAAAAGCACAGACGTAGGCGCAGTTATCCCTACCACAGTGCTTAACCAGATTGTAGAAAAGCTGGAAAGCACAGGTATGATTTTAGCCCTTGTAACCAGAACTGCATACAAGGGCGGCGTTTCTATCCCTGTATCTACTGTAAAGCCTACTGCAACATGGGTAAATGAGGGAGCAGGCAGCGACAAGCAGAAAAAGAATATTGCAAAAGACGGAATGATTACTTTTGCATACCATAAGCTGCGCTGTGCAGTAGCCGTATCTCTGGAAGTAGATACAATGGCAATCAGCGCTTTTGAAACACTGCTTATTAACAATATCGTTGAGGCAATGACAAAAGCGTTAGAGCAGGCAATCATTGACGGAAACGGTACAGGAAAACCGAAAGGAATTTTAGCAGAGACACCAGCCGACGGGCAGACAATCGAGAGCGCCGCACCGTCTTACAGTGATTTGATTAAGGCAGAGGGTGCTTTACCTATGGCTTATGAAAATGGCGCTGTGTGGTGCATGAGTAAAAAGACCTTTATGGAGTATGTAGGCATGACTGATAAGAACGGGCAGCCTATCGCAAAAGTGAACTATGGAACATCTGGAAAGCCGGAGAGAACGCTTTTAGGCAGAACAGTTGTACTTTGCGATTACGTAGCAAGCTACAGCGCAGCACTTACGAAAGATACAATTTTTGCATTCCTTTTCAATTTCAAGGACTACGTGCTTAATACAAACTACTCTATGGGCGTAAAGAAGTATGAGGACAACGACACAGACGACCAGATTACAAAGGGCATTATGCTTGTAGACGGCAAGGTAGTAGATAAAAACAGCCTTGTAGTTGTAAAGAAAATCGAGGCGGTGTAATTAACAAGGCAGCTGGTGCATAAACACTGGCTGCCAGAAAGCGAGGTAGACCATGAAAGGGTATTTAGACGCTAAAGAACTGGAAAGCTACAAGAAAGAAGATTTGCAGGAGCTGGCAAAGCAGCTGGGCGTAGATGCAGAGGGTACAAAGAAAGAAATTGCTACACGCTGCGCAGCGGTTGAGGTAGACATACCGGACGAAAGCGAGCTTACAGAAGAGGATAAAAGAGCAGCGGAAGAGGCGGCAGCAGAGGTAGCAGCGAAAGCCGAAGAGGAAGAGGCAGCCACAGAGCTTGTAAAAGTAAAAGCACAGCGCCGTTTTCTTGACAAGGAATTAAACCAGATTAAGGATACTGGGGACGAATACGCAGTAAGCAGAGAACGTGCAGCAGTTCTGGAAGAGGCAGGCGTAGCAACAGTAATGGCAGAGTAAGGAAGAGGGTGCAGGCTATGGCAGCAGATACCACAACATTAACCGAGAAGATGCGGGCGGCGCTGCGTATAAGCAGCACCAGTGAGAAAATCACAGAGGAAATAAACGACTGTATAGCCGCCTGCAAAGCTGATATGAAAAACGACGGCGTAAAAGTGATAAAAGAGACAGACGGGTTGATTATCAGAGCAATTACACTGTATTGCAAGGCAGAGTTTGGTTTTAACAATGCTGCGGAACAATTCAGAAAATCATACGACGCACTTAAAATGCGCTTATCTTTATCAGCAGAATACAACACAGCGCCGCAAGTGTCCGAAACGGACACCAACAGCACAGAAAGTGGGGTGTAAAGCGGTGGAGTGGCTGGACGAATTAACACTTATTGCAGAAACAACAGCAGAAAACAGGGTAAATAAAAACGGCTTTGCAGTAAAGCCGGAAGAAAGCCCCCGCACTGTATTCTGCAACAAAAAATCAGTAGGGTACAGTGAATATTTTAAGAGCCAGCAGACAGGAAAACTGGTAGAGGCAAAGTACGAGGTACACAAGGCAGATTATGGCGGCGAGGACGTAGTAGAAGTAAACGGGCGGCGCTATTTCGTGCTTAAGACCTACGATACAGGAACAGACACCATAGAGCTTACGCTTACAGATTTACGCCACAGAAACGAGGTGTAAGCATGGGAGAGTTTAACACAGTCGGGCTGGAAGATATTATAGACGCTTTCAGCCGGAGAGAGGCGGCTACAGTTGAGGCAGTTCCCAAAATGCTTAAAGCTGGTGCTGATGTGCTGATAGAGGCACAGAGAGCAGAGGCACAGGCAATGGGACTGAATGAAACGGGCGGTTTTATCAATTCCATAAAAGCTACGGACATAAAGGGCGACGATACGGAGAAATACGTAGAGATATACCCACAGGGACGGGCGAAGCATGGAAACGACAGAAAAGGAGATAAAAGCAAGGTGCGCTATGCAACAATCGGCTTTGTGGCAGAGTACGGCACAAGCAGCCACGCTGCACGCCCTTATATGACGGTGGCAAACGAAAAGGCGCACGAAAAGGTAGTAGAGGCACAGCGCAGTATATGGGAGAGTGAAACAGGCGAATGAGTATACAAGAGATTTTAGAAAGCGCAGGGTTGCCAGCCCAGAGAGGCGTTTACACTGGACGGGATAAGCCAGACGCATATTATACGTTTCTGCGGCTGCTGGGTACGCCTGCGGTAAATGCAGACGACGAAGAGAAAGAGCGCAGGGAAATGTATAGAGTTACGCTTTTTCATAAGGGCGATTTTGAGGCGCAGCTTGATAAGACAAAAGAGGTATTGAAAGCAGCAGGCGTTTATATCAACAGCATAGACGCAGAAAGCTACGAAACAGAAACGGGGTACTGGTTAGTACCTATCACAGTCGAGATTTTGAAAGAGGAGTGATTAAACAATGACACTGGGACTGAAAGATTTATATTACGCCGTATGCACAGAGGCAGACGGAGCAGAGAGCTACGGGACACCTAAGAAAATGGCAGAGGCAATGAGCGCCGATTTGTCCGTAAAGACAGCAGACGGTAGCTTGTATGCAGACGACACATTAAGCGAGAGCGTCACAGAGTTTGCAAGCGGAACGCTTAAGCTGGGAATTAAAGACCTTACGCCGGAAGTGCTGGCAGAGCTGCTGGGGCAGGCAGTAGACAAGAACAGCGTAGTATGGGCGGGAAAAGAGGACGAGCCGCCGTATGTTGCTGTAGGGTTCAGAGCTAAGAAAACGGGCGGTAAATACCGTTACGTATGGCTGCTTAAAGCAAAATTTAAAGTGCCGTCTGAAAAGTACGAAACAAAGGGCGAGAGCATCAAGTTTAACACGCCGGATATTGAGGCATCTTTCACAACGAGAAAGAAAGATAATTTGTGGAAAGCTGACTTTGTGGGAACAGAGGAAAGCGCAGCGGCTAAGACATGGTTTACAGCAGTGCCGGAAAAGGCAGCGGCAATGGAAAGTGTATAAAACAGGAAAGGAGAGAGGCGTAGCATGGGCTGCGCCTTAATTTTATATCATGGGAGCATTAAAGAGCGGGGCTTTTCCCGTAGAGCTGAACGGCAAAGAATATGGTTTACTTTTTTCGCTGAACGCATTAGACGAAGTACAGGAAAAGTTTGGGGGCTACGACAAATTAAGTGAGGTATTCAATAAAGATAACCCAAACCTTTTTAAAGATACAAGGTGGTTACTTACGCTGCTTATTAACGAGGCACTTTTAGCAGAGGACGAAAACGCCCAGCTGCTTGAAGAGAAGAGGGTAGGCAGACTGATACACGCAGGAAATTTGCAGGAAGTACAGAACGCTATTTTTAAATCGTTCTACAGAGGAACTGCGGGAGACAACAGCGACACAGAGAACGAAAACGACGGAGAAGAAACAACAGAAGAGGGAAACAGGGCAGCCGTGCAGGAAAATTAGATACTGCACGGCTTTTGTATATTGCAGTAGTGCTTTTGAGATACAGGGAACGTGAGGCGTGGAGAAAAACACCATACCAGATAACGACACTGTTTAAATATCACAAGGAATATAACCCGCACATTTTCCGACAGAAACAGGCGGGGACACCAGCAGCCACAGAAAACATGGACGATATAGACATAGCGTTAGGGGGCTTTTAATTATGGCAGATAAGACGCAGAACGTCAAAACAAGGTTAAGTTTTGACGGAGAGGCAGAGTATAAAGCAGCCTGCAAGGAAATTAACAGCACCCTTAAAGTGCTTAATTCTGAAATGAAACTTGTAACGGCTGAATATAAGGACAATGCAAGCAGTGTAGATGCGCTGAAAGCAAAGCAGACGGTACTACAGAAAACATACGACGAGCAGGCAAAAAAGGTAAAAGAAACCGAGGCGGCTTTAGAAAAATGTCGCAAGGCAACAGGAGACAATAGCGAAGAAAGTAAAAAACTTGAAACCCAGTTAAATTACCAGAAAGCAGCGCTTGTAAAGACAGAGCAGGAATTAGGCAAAACGACTGACGAAATGGAAAAAGCAGAAAAAGCCGCTGACGAAATGGGAAAGGAAATAAAAGACAGCGGGGAACAGGCAGACGACGCAAAGGGGAAATTTTCTGGATTTACAAGCGTGCTAAGTGGAATGGGTACAGCGCTTAAAGCAGCAGCAGCGGCGACGGCGGCAGCAGTTGCGGGAGCGGCAACAGCCATAGGAGCGCTTACCACAAAAGCGATAGAGGGATACGCAGCACAGGAACAGCTTGTAGGCGGTGTAGAAACTCTTTTCAAAACGTCGTCTGATACGGTTGTTGGTTATGCAAACGACGCATATAAAACAGCCGGAATGTCTGCAAATGAGTACATGGAAACAGTTACCAGCTTTTCAGCGTCGCTGCTTGCCAGTATGAATAATGACACGGCAGCGGCAGCAGAAAAGGCAAACGTGGCAATTACGGATATGTCAGACAATGCAAATAAAATGGGTACTGATATATCGCTTATACAGAACGCCTATAACGGTTTTGCAAAGCAGAATTATACCATGCTGGATAACTTAAAACTGGGATATGGCGGTACAAAAGAGGAAATGCAGCGACTGCTTGATGATGCAAGCAAGCTATCCGGCATTAAGTATGATATTTCATCATATTCAGACGTTGTAGACGCTATTCACGTCGTACAGACGGAAATGGGCATAACAGGGACAACGGCAAAAGAGGCAAGTACAACAATAGAGGGTTCGGTTAGTTCTATGAGTTCAGCGTGGGACAACTGGGTAGCTGGAATGGCAGACAGCGAGGCGAATTTCTCACAGCTTACAAGCAATCTGGTAGACAGTATTGTAACAGTGGTAGGGAATATAGCACCGAGGGTAATAGAAACAGTGCCGAGGCTGGTAAGCGGACTGGGAGAAATCGTAGAGCAGCTTGCAACGTATATACCACAGGTTATACAGGAGTTATTACCGCCTTTAATGAGCGGCGTACAGGACTTGCTTAATACGCTGGTTGGAATGCTGCCGGAAATGATAAGCATAATCGGGCAGATTATACCGACAATCATAGATACGCTGCTTACTATATTACCGCAGCTTTTAGAGGCAGGCGTACAGATTATTACGGAATTGGCGCAAGGTATCGCACAAGCGTTACCTACATTGCTGCCAACAATCGTAACGGTGGTTACGAACATTGTAACCATGCTGATAGAAAATATACCGTTGCTGATTACAGCAGCATTGCAGCTGCTTACGGGACTGGCACAGGGGCTTGTAGCAGCGCTGCCCGTACTGATTGAGGCACTGCCGGAAATCATAACGGCTATCATAAATGCACTGGTTGAGGGCATACCGCTTATTATCGAAAGTGCGGGCGATATTATAGTTGCATTGATTGACGGCATCATAGATGCAGTACCGCTTTTAATCGCAGCCATACCGCAGATTATAGCAGCCATTGTAACAGGACTGATTACGGGGCTGCCTAAGATTTTGACGGCGGCGGGCAAGCTGGTAACGACAATCATAAATAAAATAAAAGAGCTACCTACTCTGATACCGCAGGCAATCGCTGCGGGCGTTGAGAAAATAGCAGAGTGGGGAGCAAATATGCAGGAAAAAGGCGGCACAGTTATAACAGATTTTGTAACGAAAGTTATAGATATTGTTAAGGAGCTGCCGCAGAAAATCTGGAACAGTATAGTAAGCGCAGTAACCAGAGTGGCTACGTGGGGCGCAAATATGCAGACCAAAGCCAAAGAAGTAATGAACACAATGCTTACGAACATTGTAACGATTGTGAAAGAAACGCCTGCTAAAATCTGGAACAGTATAGTAGGGGCAGTAACCAGAGTGGCTACGTGGGGTAACAATATGCTTACGAAAGCCAAAGAGGTAATGAATGCCATGGTAACAGGCGTTATTACGATTGTTAAGGAACTGCCGCAGAAAATCTGGAACAGCATAGTAGGGGCAGTTACCAAAGTGGCTACGTGGGGTAACAATATGCTTACGAAAGCCAAAGAGGTAATGAATGCCATGGTAACGGGCATTGTTACGATTGTTAAGGAAATACCGCAAAAGATTTATAACAGCATTTCTGGTGCAATTTCCAAAGTGGCTACATGGGGTACAGAAGTAAAGAACAAAGCCGTAGAGGGCATGAAAAATGTAATTACTGGAATAACAGACGTATTTAAGGATATTGGCAGTACGTTTGCAGGGTTCGGTAAAAACATGGTAGAGGGCATCTGGAACGGCATAAGCGGCGCTACGAGGTGGATAAAAGACAAAATAAGCGACTGGGTAGGAGATGTTACCGATTTCCTTAAAGATTTATTCGGAATTGCCAGCCCGTCTAAGCTGATGCGTGACGAAATTGGCGTATATCTGGCGCAGGGTATCGGCGTTGGCTTTTCTAATGAAATCGGCGGCGTTAAGAAAATGATTGAGGACAGCGTACCGCAGGAATTTGACGTAGACGCAAAGGTAAATGTAGGCAATGAATTTAAGTATGATAACGACGACAAAAAGCCAAAGCCGAGAGGCGGCGGCAGTGCAGCAGGCGGCGTAGTTGTCAATCAGTATATTTATGCGAATACCACGGACTATGCAAAACAGCAGAAAGAGGCAGCCCGACAGTTCAGAATGATAGCAAGGACGGTGTAACACATGGAAAATGAAAAACTGACTTACATAAATTCAAGGGGCGAGCGGTTAGAGCTGGGAGTAGACAGCGTATACCATTGCAATATAAGTAAAGACGTAGAGGGCATTTCCGGCGTTACGAGCGTCATTTACAGCACAAACAGTATGGGACAGCACGGCGACACCTACGTAGGGCAGCGTATCGAGGCGAGGGACATAGACGTAGTGGGACATATCAATACACGGGATAAGGCGCAGGCATTGGAACTGCGCCGCCGTATGCTTAAGATATTTAACCCAGAGCTTAGCGCTACGCTGGTGTATGAGTACGGCGGCTTTAAGCGTGTGATTGATTGCAGGGCGTATGGAGAGCCTAAGATACTAAAGAAAGAGGTACTTTATGAGTTTGATTTACAAATAGAGTGCCTTAACCCGTTCTGGCGGGAAGAGGAAGAAACAAAAGAGGATATAGCAAGCTGGGTGGCTGCGTGGCATTTCCCTTGCGTTATCGAAAAGGACAGCACAAAGAGCATGATATACGGATACCGAGCGGAAAGCGTAATAGTGGACTGCTACAACGAGGGCGACGTATCAACAGGAATGAGGATAAGGTTTACAGCACTGGGGACAGTTTCAAACCCGATACTGCTTAATGTGGATACCGAGGAATTTATACAGATTAACGCCACTATGAAAACGGGCGACGTGATAGAGATTAACACGAAGTACGGCAGCAAGGGCGCTAAGCTGATAAGGGACGGCGTAGAAACCGACTATTTCCGCTACATTGATGTAGACAGTACATTTATGCAGCTTGCCATAGGCGACAATATGTTTAGATATGATGCAGCCAGCGGCGTAAATTCTCTGGAAGTATCCATATTCTACAGCAAGGAATTTTTAGGAGTGTGACGGTATGGAGCTTAGAGTATTCGATAAGACGGTGCAGCCGCTGGGAGCTATAGACGAGCTGGCAAGCCTGCTATGGCATACAAAGTATTTTGACGTAGGAACTTTTAGCCTGCTTGCGCCGATTACGGACAATAACAGCCGTTTGCTGGTAGAGGGCAATTTAATAACCAAGCACGACGGGAAAAAGGAAGTAAAGACCGCTGACGGCGGCGTATGGCGCAGGGCAGCGCAGATAACCTACGTACACATTACCAAAGACGAGAACGGCTTAGAGCAGTTAGAGGCACAGGGCTATATGCTTAGCTGGTGGCTTAATAAGCGCTGCATTTATCCGCAGATTGTGGCAACAGGTACAAACCAGTATCTTATAAACCTTATGGTAAAGAACAACTGCGGCAGCGCAGCAGGCACAAAGCGGCGCTTCCCGTTGTTTACATTTCTGGCGCAGGAAACCATAGACGGCGTGGCGGTTGAATATGCAAACGAGGTATACGCACAGCTGGGGCAGGAAGTAAAAGCAAGGGCGCAGGCTGGAAAACTGGGCTATGACATTCTGCTTAACGAAAGAGAGGGACTGTTTGGCTTTTATCTGTATAAGGGCAATGACCTTACAGCCACAAATAACGAGGGTAACACGCCCTGCATATTTTCAAGAGATTTTGATAATGTCAACGAGCAGGAATATACCGCCAGTATAGAGAACTGCGGCAACTTTATTTATGTGCAGGGAGCAGCTGACGACGACGGCAGCCAGCCGGTAACCACAGTGGACGGCGAGGGCGCAACGGGGCTGGATTTGGTAGAGGTATTCTGCGACGCTACGGACATTGCCAGAAAGTACCAGCAGGGGGAAACAGAGGTAACAATACCGCTGGATACCTATATTGCAATGCTGAAAACGAGAGGCAGCGCAGAGCTGGAAAACTACGGAAAGAACATAAATTTTGTAAGTACCATAAATACAAATTCAAACTTGAAATTCAAGGCTGATTTTGATTTAGGCGACCGTATTACTTGCAAAGAAACCAAGTGGGGCATACAGATAGATGCACGTATTACAGAAGTAACAGAAACATACCAGAAAGGCAAGGAAACCGTAGAGGCGACTTTTGGCGACAGCCTGCCGACGCTGGTAGACCAGATTAGGAAAGTGAGGTAGCAGAAATGGCAAACAGCTTACCGTTTAATGCCGTGGCAGTAGACGGAGAGTACGACAGGGTATATAAAGCCGAGGATTGGGCGTGGTACTTTGCTACTTTCATTGCAAATGGCATTTTTCCAAAGCCGAGCGACGGGCTACAGGTGGTAGCTTACAGCGGCATGGAAATAAGAGTAAATGCAGGCTATGCCTTTATAAATGGCTACGCCTTTAGAAATCCTGCAACGCTTAGCGTAACACTGGATACGGCAGAGGGAGCGCTTAACAGGGTGGACAGGGTAGTAGTTCGCTGGGATTTGCCGCAAAGAGATATGTATATTGCGGTGCTGAAAGGCACACCGTCTGCAAAGCCGACGGCAACGGCAGTAACCCGTACTACGGAAATATGGGAGCTTGCACTTGCAGATATTTACGTAGGCAAGGGCGTAACAAGGATACAGACGCAGAATATCACAGACCAGCGTTTTAATAGCGCAGTCTGCGGCATTGTGACGGGAACGGTGGAAGAGATAGACGCAAGCGTGCTTACAAAGCAGTTTACGGACTTTTTCAACACTTACAGCGCAGCCGTGCTGGACGAGTTCAGCGCATATAAGCAGAACATGGAAAAGTACCTTACAGAGATTGCGGGCGTATATGACAGCTACGTAAGCAAGACAGAGGGCTTATTTGCGCAGTATGAAAGCCAGTTTAACGAAAGATACAGCAGTTTTGAAAGCACGCTTGACAACTGGGACAAGGAACTTTTAAGCGCCTATACAGACTTTATGGCAAAAATTAAGCTATTCCAGTCGGACGCTGAAAACGAATTTAACACATGGTTTGAGAGTATCAAGGACAAGCTGGGCGAGGACATAGCAGGCAGCCTGCAACTGCAAATTGAAGAGCTGGCAGCAGCCATGCAGGAAGTGAAAAAGCAGGCAGAGGCAGGCACGAAAGAAACCAAAGAGGCAATAGCAGCGCTGGACGAGCGACTTAAGAGAGTAGAAAGCGGCTGGGGCATTGACTATAAGCATGATGCTGTACTGGGATTGTGCTACATGGGTGCAGCATACATGAGCCAGCATTACGAAAGAACAGTAGAAACGGCAGTGTTAGGGGCTACCTACGTGGGTAATTCCTATCTTGCAAATACATTTTAGAAAGGCGGCAGACCATGAAAGGATTTCCTAAAGTATTAAAGACAAAAGAGGATTATTACAACTGCCTTGCTATGGTAGCAAGCGGAGAACTGGCGGCAGCAGATTTGCTGGCAAAAATCGAGAGCGCAGAGAACCAGCGTTATATTGAGTGCGGCGTAGCAACTGTAGAGGAAGAGAAAAAGGCGGTTACGGTATATTACTGCGACGAGGCAGCGGTAGGTATGAAATTTGTAGCGGGCGACGTATCCGGCACGGTGCAGGGAGTAACACATATCCAGACCGACGAGGCAGCGGCAGCAGGAGAGGCAGGAAACGACAGGACAGCCCTTACACTTTCCAAAGCAGTAAAAGCGGGCTGCAAGGTAATTGCGCTGGAACGCACAGACACCGTGGCAGGAATGACAACAGACGACATTGCAGCACTGAAAGGAGTATTAAAGCAGTATGAGTAGATTATTAGTGGACGACGTTACAAAGACCGACGCAAGGGCGCTTTTGAACGTAAATAAAATGGCTACAATCAGCGATATTGTAGCACCGAGCAATGAGTACATTTACGCCAGCGGAGCAAATGAGCTGACCGTAGTAGAGGGCTGCGTAATTGCCGTGGGTGGTGCTGGAATTTTCAAGACAGCAAACACCATTCTTACGGCTGCTAATCTGGACGCAGGCAGCGCTTTTACGGTAGGTAAGGACTATTACGTATATATCTGCGACAGCAGAATTGACAGCGCAGACGAGAAATACGTAATTTCCCTTAACTCTACATACCCGACAGGCTGGAACGCTACAAACAGCCGTAAAATTGGCGGCTTTCATTATGGACGCTGCCGCAAGGTGGACAGCAATTTACAGCCGCTTAATGGCAGCAGCGTTATTTTTGGCACAGGCTGGGAAAGCGCAGTAAGCAACGGCATTGTACCACGTTCTGTATGGACACTGGGACACCGCCCGAAATGCAGCCCAGAGGGTATGGTATATTTAGGCGGCGGCACATGGGTAGACATTTACCTTAATTCTGACGACGGAGCAAAGGGCTTGAAATCAGAGTACGGCTGCGCACCTATGACGGGTACAGAAAGCATGAACTGGTACAACTTTGTAGAGCGTCTGGCAAAGAGCGGTAAGCGTCTGCCGAACTATGCGGAGTTTTGCGCCTATGCTTTTGGCAGCCCTGCCGGACTGGATAACGCAAATACAAACGCATGGAGCGCCACCAGCAATACAGGCAGAGGCGTAACAGGCAGCGTGGTAAATGCCGTTTCTTCCGTGGGCGTTGTAGATGCCGTGGGGCGTGTCTGGGAGTGGCTTGACGAGCTTATTACAAGAGCAGAACACGCCACAAATGCAGACTACCACGCAAGCGTAGCGTGGGGCTGGGACAAGAAAAGCCCATTGAACACAGGCGAGAAGTCTTACGACGTTGGTAACATTTACCAGTATTACGCATATTCTCTGGCGGCGCTGGTAGCGGGCGGCAGCTGGAGCAGTGGGGCGAATTGCGGCGCTCGTGCCGTGAATTGCCCCTATTGCCCGTGGAATGTCAATACGCACGTTGGCGCTCGTGGGGCGTGTGACTCTCTGTAGACGGCGGGCGAAAGCCCAGCCGGATAAATGGGGGTAAGACATGGACATACAGACAAAAACAGATATTATACACCAGAAAATATACGATTTTCTGCTATATATCTATCCTCTGCTTACGAAGTACCCAAAGTATGAGAAATTCAGTTTACAGACTGCGACCAGAAACGCAATTCTTGAAATGCTGCAAGAGGTTATAAAGTGGGATAAGACGGCAACGAAAAGCCACTTATACACGGTAGATACGGCATTGCAGGAAAGTAAAGAATTGCTGCGGCTGGCGCATGACTTGAAGTATAGCGCTATGAACGCACGACACTACGGCGAGAGCTGCCGCAAGCTGAAAGAAATAGGCGTTATGCTGGGTGAACTGATAGAAGAGGTAAAGACCAGAAAATAGCAGGATATGGGGCAGCTGCTTACTTACAGCCTCTGGCGGCGCTGATAGCGGGCGGCAACTGGAACAATGGGGCGAATTGCGGCGCTCGTGCCGTGAATTGCAACAATTACCCGTGGAATGTCAATACGAACATTGGCGCTCGTGGGGCGTGTGACTTAGTGAGAACATTACAGGCACAGAGTTCTACGGAATACTGGCAAGGACTTAGAAAGGGATAAGACCGAGTGTTTAATATCCTATAGTCAGAGTGGCTGTCCCGCCGTGAGGCAAAGAGAAAAAATAAGGCTGCTGGTTAGTAGCTACGGCGAAAGGCAGGAGCTTAATACTTGAAGAGAGTAGGATACATTACCGATAAGGACGGGCGGCGCATTACGCTTTTAGAGGCTATGGGCGACTATGGAAACGTACAGAAAGCCTATAACAAAGCCAGAAAGTGTAAACGCCACAGAAAAGACGTACTGATTTTTACGAAAGACAAAGAGGAAAACTTAGACAAGGTGCGGGAAGATATTATAAACCTTGCCTATGAGCCAAGCAAATACCATTACTTTAAGGTGTACGAACCGAAAGAGCGGCAGATAATGGCGCTGCCGTTCTATGACAGGGTGGTACAGCACGCCATAAACAACGTGTTAGAGCCTATATTTGATAAGCGGTTTATATCGCAGTCTTACGCCTGCCGGAAAGGTAAAGGTATGCACGCTGCGTCTGATACGCTAAAAGAGTGGCTATATGAGTGGAACAAATACCACCCAGACCAGCCGCTTTATGCTATCAAGGCAGATATACACCACTATTTCCAGAGCATAGACCATGCGGTATTAAAAACTGAAATACGTAAGGTTATAAAAGACGCTGGGGTACTGGCATTGCTGGACAGGATAATAGACCACAACGGCAATATGCCGGACGGCGTAGGGATACCAGTAGGAAACCTTACCAGTCAGTTATTTGCAAATATCTATCTGGACGCATTAGACCAGTTTATTAAGCATGAGCTGGGCGTAGAGGCGTACATACGATATATGGACGACTTTGTAATATTAAGCCCAGACAAGGAACAGCTGCGCAACTGGCTTGCACGGATAGAGCAATTCTTACGGGAAGAGCTTAAGTTAGAGTTTAACCCGAAAACTACCATGCTGGCAGCAAAGAACGGTATAGACTTTGTAGGCTACAAACACAGGGCAACGCACAGGAAAGTACGAAAGGACAGCATAAAGCGCATAAAGCGTACTATCAAGAAGTGCGAGAGCGGGAAAATCACAAAAGAGCAGTTACAAAAGAGTATACAGAGCTGGACGGGACACGCAGGACACGCCGACAGTTATAACCTACGAAAGAAAATAGAAACGCTGGCAGAGGCAGCCATAGAAAAGGCTGCTTAAGCGGCAGAATGCAGGAGCGAGTACATGAGTAGCAATTTACTAAGGGTAGTACAAGAACAACAGGAAACCATAGAAAAGCAAAGCAGGCTTATTGCTGATTTAATAGCCACTCTGGAAAGCTGGGAGCAGACAGCAGGCTACGACGGCGCAGAGCTGAAAGAGCGGGCAGAAAATTTGCAATTAAGAGAAAGGCAGGATTTATGAACATGACTATTACAGAATTTATTATGGCGGCGGCACATAACAAAATTATCCAGCTGGTAGTATTGGCGATTGTGTGCGACACGGTTTTTGGCGTGCTGCGTGCAATCAAAGAGAAGAAATTTAACAGCTGCGCAGGCATTGACGGGGCTATCAGAAAAGTAGGTATGCTTATTTCCCTGGTATTCATGCTGGCAATCGACGTACTGATTAAGATTAACTTAATCGGATTTATACCGGAGCAGGCACGTACATATTTAGGGCTTGATACCGTGGGCGTGGCTGAATTTTTCGCATTACTTTACATTGCCTATGAGGTAGTGAGTATTTTTAAGAATATGGCATTATGCGGGCTGCCCGTAAAAAAGGTATGGGAAAAGGTGCGGGAGTTTCTGGCGAAGTATACGGACGAACTGCCGGACACAGACGAACTGGACGGGGACAGCACCACAGGCAACGTAGAGGAACACAGAACACAGGAAAGATAAGAATAATAAGGACATAGCAGCAAAGAGCGCTTGCGGGACACCGCAGGCGCTTATTTTGTATGCGGAAAGGCGGGAAATATGAACATTAACAGAAAGATAAGTAAGTACAATTTCGATAAGGGCAGCGTTTCCAGAATTAAGTATATTGTTATCCATTATGTAGGCGCACTGGGCGGCGCAGAGGACAACTGCCGATATTATGGCGGCGGCAATAGAAATGCGTCGGCGCATTACTTTGTAGGATTTAACGGCGAGGTATGGCAGTGTGTAGAGGACGCTAATATAGCGTGGCATTGCGGAGCGTCGAGCTATAAGCACGCAGAGTGCCGAAACGCTAATAGTATCGGTATTGAAATGTGCGTAAGGAAGAAAAACACAAAGAGCATGGGCGAAACAGATAAAGATTGGTATTTTGAGGACGCAACAGTAGAGGCAGCGGCAGAGCTTACCCGTTACCTTATGAATAAATACGGCGTGCCTGCATCTCATGTAATCAGACATTACGACGTAACGGGTAAGATTTGCCCTAACCCGTATGTATATAACACCAGCGCCCACACATGGGACGAGTTTAAGCGTAAAATCAGCAGACAGGCAGAAACACCGCAGGGCGGCAATGAAAAAACAATCTGGAATTTTCTTACAGGCAAGGGCTTAAATGCTTATGCCGTGGCTGGTATTATGGGTAATCTGTATGCTGAAAGCGGGCTTATGCCGAACAACTTACAGAACATCTATAACAATAAGCTGGGTAAGACGGACACAGAATACACAGCAGCGGTGGATAATGGCAGCTATGGCAATTTTGTAAAGGA
>OKTH01000787.1_pt1 | contig 17802 bp, 6 predicted proteins | sample 1606361 | NCBI WGS metagenome assembly OKTH01 (sample SAMEA3879575, study PRJEB24766) | human gut metagenome | biome: human-associated habitat; feature: feces | place: USA | collected 1985/1987 | reverse complement strand
TATTGTCTGTTATTCCATCTCCTTTAGCTCCAAAATCCACGATATTATAGGTGCTATCATCATTTGAGGCCCAACCTATCCGCATAAAGAGCATAAACAATACAAAGAGACTCCCCCGAAAGACTCTTACTTTCGACACATCTATCATCTTCATTATTCAATAAGATTTAATATGATCATAAAGGAATAAAAAAGAATAGGATTAGCGATCCCAAGAGAACCATCCTATTCCTTTTCTTTGATGAACTTTTCAACAAGTTATATCTACTCGTTCTCGTAACCTATGCTTTGTGTCATATTCGGATTATTCTCCATTTCAACCTTGGGTATCGGGAAATACAAATCTTTCGCATCATAATGCGGATTACCAACACGTGTCTTTCCATACCAACGGCTAATCTCCTCATCCAAGACCTTCCAGCGGCAAACATCTTGCCAATGTTGTACGCCCTCACCGCAGAACTCCATGAAACGTTCCTCCCGAATCGCATCTCTCAAAGCTTCTCCACTAGCCGTTATATCATGGGAACTATCTCCATTATAAGCTCTTCTTCTTACCAGATTCATATAGTTCCGGGCATTTACCTCATCTCCCGTAGCCTGACAAGCTTCCGCATACATCAAATATACATCCGCCAAACGCATCAAATACATATTAATACCAACCCCTAAATTCAACTCATTCACCGTACTTTTCAACGGATTGTATTTTCGCATGCTCCAACCTTGAATGTCAGCCTCCGTATCCTTATATTTCAGAACCTGCGTCTGCTGTCCATTCATAATAACAGGAGTTCCCGGACGCAAAGCGGCGATATCCAAACGAGGATCTCCATTAAAACGTTTAATATTCGCATCATGAAAGAAAATATTACCCCAACCGGCCGCCTCAACATCTCCACTTGCGTTCTGGAAACATAAGGCAGCGATCAATCCATATTGAGAACCTTCTCCATACCAAAAATATCCGGAAGTATCCCCATTACGGAAATTAATCTCTAAGATCGATTCTCTATTAAATTTCTCCTGATCCTCATTAAACATCTTCGCATATTCATTGAAAGGGAGCAATTCTTTTCCGGAAGAATCAATAACCTCTTTCAACGCTTTCTTTGCCGCATCATAATTACCCATATACAAATTCGCTTGCCCGATGTAACTAGTAACGGCAACAGAGGTTGGACGTGGATAGTCCGCCCTCTCTTCCCATACAGCAGGTAGCAAAAGTTTGGCTGCCTCATAATCTTTCAAGATCTGATCGTAAACCTCGGCCACCGTGCTACGTTCTATATTTAGCATATCCGGAGTCGATGCTACCTGTAAACGAACAGGTACACCTTTTCTATCGCCCTCCCCGTTGCAAGGATATCCCTCTCCAAAAAACGCTACTAACTGTTGGTGTGCCCAACCTCTCCAAAACAAAGCTTCTCCCTTCATCTGCGAAAGCCTTACTAAATCCGCATCTGTAAACTTCTCCTTGTCGATTCTTTCCAATTGCTCCAATACGGTATTCGCACAAGAAATCATTTTATAATAACCAATCCATAACGTCCCAATGTAAGCATTATCAGAAGTCACTTGATTGGTCGCCAACTGGTTCCAGTTGGCGTCACCAGTCCAAGCCATATCTACCGTATGATCCACACAGAATGTCCCTTTCGCCATAACCCTCTTTCCATACAAAGGCACAGCGACCATATTCGCATAAACTGATGTTACGATAGTCTCCATATCCGCCATAGATTTAGGGTAGACACTTGGAGATAACGCACTGGGATTTGATAAATCCAGAAAACTATCCGAACAACTATTAAAAGTTAACGCAGCAGCTAATAATATAACTAATTTCTTCATCTTCCTATTAATTTAGAGGGTTAAACTTAAACCGCCCATAATGGTGCGGGTGGATGGAGCCCGTTTCACAGAATACATATTTCGTTCCAAATATCCACCACCCAATTCAGGATCTCCTTGAAACTTTGTGATAATAAATAAATTATCGCAATTAATATAAAACTTCAAACCTTCTATCTTCAAATGAGAAAGTATTGATTTCGGTAAATTATAGCCGAAATGTAAATTCTTCAATTTAAAGAAAGAACCATCCTCCACAAAATAAGAGGAGACATTCTTGAAGTTTCCATTCGGGTCCTCTTTCGTTACTCGAGGATGTGAAGTAGCCCGGTTCGTCGGACTCCACGCCTCATATACCTTATAAGTCGTATTATAGTCGCCATAGAAACTTCTTTCATAAAGCTTAGCGCTATTAAAGACATCAACACCTGCGTTTCCTAACCAGCCCATACTTAAATCAAAGCCTTTCCATGACAAATTTATATTCAATCCATACATCAAATCCGGCCAAGGATTACCGATATATGTCTTATCCTCATTCGTCACCTTTCCGTCTCCATTTAAATCCTTATATTTCAAATCACCCGGAGCCGTACCTGCTTGTTGGTACAATCCATCCGGAGATTGAGCGTTTAAGGCATCGATTTCCGCTTGGTCTTGAATAATACCATCCACGACATATCCATACATCTGTCCCATCGGTTGTCCATTTTCCGTACGATAAATAGAACTATTCAAAGCCGCATCGCTTCCAGCCCAAATGATCGGATTCACTTGGTCACTTAACTTTACCACTTTGTTCTTGTTGGTAGACAACGTAAAAGCCACGTCATACCTAAAATCTTTATAGGAATCCCTCCATTGAACCATCCATTCGAAACCTCTATTGCTTATCTTTCCGATATTAGCCCGATAAGAAGAAGTCTCGCTAAATGGTTCCGAAGAAGGTCCGGCAGAAGGTGGCACACCTACTGAATATAACATATCGGAAGTTTTCTTATCATAATACTCGATTGTCGTATTCAAGCGATTATCCAGAAAACTTGCGTCAACACCTATATTCCATTGGGCCACGTCTTCCCATTTAATCGTAGCATTCGCAACATTTGAATACCAGAATCCTCTCTGCGTATTTTGCCCATCATATGAATAATATAGATAATTATTCGTAAAAGAAGGTTCATACAAGAATTGAGGAATTGTATTGTTACCAATTTTACCATAACTTCCTCTCAATTTCAATTGAGACATCCATGTTATATTATCCTTTACGAAGCTCTCTTTTCCCACATTCCAACCGACAGAAGCAGAAGGAAACACACCAAACCGATTCTCTGGACCAAAGTTATCATAACCATCCCGACGAATACTAGCCTCTAGCAAATACCTGTCATCATAAGCATAGTTTACACGAGCGAACTGGGATAAACTACGACCTTCCGTTTTCGTTCCGGATACATCTTTATCTCCCGTACCTAAACTAATATCATCCGAAGGCTGAACCAAAAAGCCGTTTTTCCAACCACCTGCCGAAGAAGCCGTCGCCCGATAAGCCTCGTAGCCAACCATACCTTTTACATAGTGTTTCTCCCCAAAAGTATGGTCATAGGTCAATGTATATAACATACGTAAATCATAACCGGAGCCATAATCTTTCGAGTAATAATCCTGTTGAGATAAAGATCCCAAATTCCATGACTCTAAGAACAAATTATTCGCATGGGAGTCAAAATTGGCAGAGAAATTCGCTTGGAATTTTAAATCATTGATAATCTCCCAATCCAAAATCGCATTTGCTCGGGCCCAAAACCTACGTTCATTCTCATGATGAGACATTAGTGTAGCCACATGATTAGGTCCCTCGTAGTAACCACCTGCCGGATGTTTTCCCCAACCTCCACCAGCTTCGTTGGTATTATCATAAGGCACCATCGTAGGAACTTGGCGGTAATAAACATAATCATTATTCGTCTGCCCATACAAATGGGGATCCGTATTATTAAAACCAATAGTCAGGATCTCGGAAAATTTCACGCGTTTACTTATATTTGTCTGGCTAGCCACACGGAAATTACCCGCATCCTCAAATGAATAACGTTCGATAAACTGATTCTTGTAGAACTCCGCAGACATATTAAATGTAGTTTTCTCATTACCACCCGTCATCTGTAAAAAATAGTTTTGCCTAAAAGCATTACGCCAAACCAGATCTTCCCAGTCTGTATCTGGTAGCGAAGCGGGATTATCCCAGCCGGAATTGGGATTATTAGGGAAGCCTGCCGCCAATTTCCGGTCAATAAAGTCCGCGGTATGCAGCATATCCGGCAAATCGATCGGAGTCTCTATTCCAAAGTTTACTCTCGCATTAATAGAAAGTTTCCCTATCTTTCCCTTTTTAGTGGTAACAAGGATCACACCTCCTGCTCCCCGGGCACCGTAAATAGCAGTCGAAGCCGCATCCTTCAAGATCTCGATAGATTCTATATCATTAAAATTAGGAGCGCTACCCGGCACTCCATCCACGATCCACAACGGATCTGCGCCATTGATAGAAGCCGCTCCACGAATGATAATATTCCCATTGGAAACATTGACACCTGCCACACGGCCTTGAATAACATGCGACACATCCATATTTAAATCATTAAAATCATCCGTCTTAATAGAAGCCACAGATCCCGTTACATTCGACTTCTTCTGCACGCCATAACCAACAACGACTACCTCATCCAGTTTTTGAGTATCTTCCTTCAAGTTTATCATTAAACTTGATTTTCCGTTCACAGCTACATCTTGAGTATTAAACCCAATATACGAGATCTGTAAAATACCGCTATCATTTATATTTAATGAGAAATTTCCCGAAATATCCGTTACCGTTCCATTCGTAGTCCCTTTCTCAACAACATTCGCTCCGATAATCGGTTCACCGTTACTATCCACGACAGTACCAGATACCAGCTTTACATTACCGGCAGTCTTTAAAGTTACGACAATTGAATGCCCTGTCATCGTATATTGCAAGTCTCTTTGATGCAATACGTCATCCAACAAACGCTGAATCGGCTGATTCGTCACGTTTAAAGTTACCTCCTTCTTTCCTTCCACTATAGCATCCCGATAAGAGAATATATATGTGGTTTGCTTCTCTACAGCCTCAAAAAATTGCTTTAATGTAGCATTCTTCATGGAAAGAGTGACACTTCCTGTCTGAGCTAATACCAAAATAGGATTAAAAAACAGAAATAGAGCCAAAAAAATTATATAGCTACATTGATTTTTTCTACTTTTGAACATATATTATTTTTTAAAATTGATACAATCCGTTTTATGGCTTGATCGCCATTCTCGTAAATGGAGTATTAATTGGGGAACCGGAAAATCTCGACCATTTTTCGGTTCCGTTTTTATTATGAAGAATCTTGTCGCATAAGAACTGATTTAAGGTTATACATTTTATTTTCACTCGCTCAAGGATGTATAAAGATATCATCTCCTCGTATATCATATGTAAAGTCATAATGCCTCTCTAAAAGGTCCATTACATCTACGATATATTCACTATCAAAATTTCCGGTAAATAAGTCATTCGCTAAAGAAAAATCATTCAAATGGATATTCACGCCATATCTACGCTCTAGTTTGGCCAAGACATCACTTAATTTCGTTGATCGAAAAACGAGGTCTCCTCTTAACCACGCCGTTTCAAATCGATTATCTGTTTTCTCCACGGTTATAATACCCGATTCTTTATTGAACAATGCTTTTTCATTTGGTTTTAGATAAACGACACGAGAAGGCCCTGAACAAGTCTGTATCTTGATCCGTCCCGATATCAAGGCCATTTCCATGACATTCTCCCGTTCATACGAATACACATTAAAACTTGTGCCCAACACTTCTATATCCAGATATTTTGTATGTACCACGAAAGGTTTATCCTCATTCCGAGTCACCTCAAAATAGGCCTCTCCCTCTAAATTAACCTGTCGAAGCTCTCGACCGAAATCGTGAGTGTAACTTAAGCTCGATTCCGCATTTAGTTTTACTTGTGTTCCATCCGGTAAAGTCACCCCCGATCTTTCCCCTCTATCGGCATGAACCACTAAATTACCAATACCCTCCTCCTGATTGACTGGATTGAAATATAAATAACCAGACAATACACTTAATAAAGGTATTAATAGTATTGCGGCGATACGAGCCAGTTTCCTAAACACCATAACGAATCGTTCTTTTCTCGTTCGATTTTGAATCCCGCTGAACATATCTCGTATGATTCTCTCATCAACCTCTTCAAAGGGTCGCCCATTTTCCCATAAATGAGACAATGACAACGATAATTCATCATCATCAGACAAATTAACCAAAAGCCGTAGTGTTTTCAACTCTTCCGTAGAGATCGTATGATCCATGTACTTTGAGAGCAAATAATATGTATGTGATTCCTGCATAATATCCTTTTTATAAGGTATACACATGAGCCGTTAATTTATAACATGTCTTTTTAGATGTTATAAAACATAAGAATATTATTTTTTCAATTTTATTTATCCGATAAAGAAAAGAGAGAACAGCAAAGCATACTTACCGAGCTCCTTTCTTAAAACATGTAAGGCTTGCGATAACTGGTTACGCACAGATTGTTCTGAAATAAAGGCTTTAGCCGCTATTTCTGTTATAGTTATACCTTGTTCCTTATTTAACTCAAACAGTTCTCGTTGGCGAGGTGTCAACTTTTGTTTCGCTATTTCCAGTCTATGGTTAAATTCCTCAAAAGATAATTTACGTTCAATCGCTGTTTCCTCTCCATCTCCAGACTCATTCAGTACAACATCTTCCAAAAAAAGTGGACTATTTGCCTGCCTACGAAACTCATTCAATAATTGGTTCTTGGCCATCGTAAATAGGAAAGCACTGAAAGACATATCTAAATCAATCTGTTCTCTCCGCACCCACACTTTGATAAAAGTCTCTTGTACAATATCTTTTGCAAGAGCATCAGAATGAGTCAAGTGCAATGCGAACGCATATAGGCGTGAAGCGTATGATTCATACAGTTTCGTAAAGTCTCTGTATGAACCGCTTCGTAATCGTTCTAGGTATATCCGTTCTACATCCATCTCCTCTAGCACATATTGACCGAACAAATATAAAATAAAAAAATAAGAAGAGGTTATTTCCTCTTGAAAAGAAATAACCTCTATCTACTACAAATGGTGCTTAGCCTCATTTTTCATTGATCTATAAATCTTCAATTTTCACTTGCTTGAAGGACCTGATTTTTACCGGTCCCAAAAGCCCTGACGTTCGTAAATATTTTTCAGAATCTGGAGCATCGAACTTTACGATATTCGTTTTAGTTCTTCTCTCTTGTTTAGGCAATTTACTATCTCCGATAAGGCGATTAGGCCATAAGTTGACAATCTCTATTGATAAAGTATTTTGACCTTCCTTTACATAAGGAGTGATATCAACCTCAAAAGGAGCCGACCAAGAAACAGGGAAGACATGATCATTAACTTTAATCACAGCTAGATCTTGAACATTCCCTAAGTCTAATTTCATCTTTTTATCCCTTAACTGTTCAGTCTTTATATAAAATGTATTTTCATAAATCGCTTTTCCTGAAAAATAACGGATCTCCGGATCTTCTGAATCTGTCCATGAATATAATTTATTGAAAATGACAGGTTCACTTTTACCCCAACAAGAATCAAAGCGTACAACCCAATTCCCCATTATGACATACTCCTCTATTTTCTCACTGCTTCCTATAGATAAAACACTTCCATTATTCCAATAAATTTTATAATTCCCGGGATCATATATGTTAGCGACAATATTATCTTTTTGGGTTTCAAATTCAATTGGAGGATATTGGCCAGCCTCTAAATCATCTGGGAATATTGCAGAACTACAACGCTCCACTTTCACGATATGATTATTCGTCTTCTCTGCATTCCTAAATACTACAAAAATAGAGCCTTCTGGATTAAAATGCAAAGGAATAACCGTAGTTCCGTTCTCTTCATAATAATTTAAAACAGGCCTTATGTCTCCTGTTTGTGGATTCCATAATTCAGGAACCTTTCCTGTTACCCTAAATTTGCAATTCACAAATTCATAACGATCTGGTAAAGAAGGCATATACCGATAGAAATAATCATTAATGCCATTTACAGCATACCGATTTGTTACAAAATAAATATCTTGTTCCTCTGTTCTTCGATGAATATAATCCAATAACGTTCCCGATCGACGGCTTGTATATGATAAATCAGGCTTCACCGACATAGACATTAGCACATTATTTATATCTTGCCCCCAAATTACACGCCCTTTACCATAGGTTTGTTCCGTTCTATTTACTCCATCTAGCCATCCCCACATACGATTCCGAATTTCATACAACTCTTTATCACCCTCCGGATAATTGGTTAGGCCACTCGTTCTAAGAGGAGGCTCACCAATCACAGTCATACCTTGTAATACCAACTGTTCTATTTTTCTTAAGACTTCCAAATCAATTGTCTTGTGAGGAGGTAATATTAATACTTGATACGACATTCCATCCGGCAAACGTATTTTCCCTTCAGAAAAAGAAAGCCTATTTAAAATCACATCTTTTGAGCATTTATCCCAGTCATACCCAAAATTTAGATCGTCTACCTCCTCTTTCAGAAAAACCATATTAGGGACATCATCTCCTGTATAATAAAGAACATCTGCCACAAATAATCCTTGTTGAAGCAAATAAGAACACCGATCTATATAATCTACAAAATCTCCAGCCTGCTCCCACCAAGTTACATTTGGATTTAAATGTGTTCCCGCAAAATATTCATTTCCGGGCACGCCATACTCTTTTGGAGAGGAAACAAACGCATGCCAAACTAAACGATTAACCCCTGAACAAAAAATTCGATCTAGAATTCCCTTTAAATCTTTAGGGGATCGTTCCCATTGGGGGCCAATACTCGTTGGTCCTTCAGCTTCCACAAATCTCTTTCCATTCGTATGTGCTACACAAGCACTTTGTCTAACTGATAGTCTCGCTCCCTCAGACGCAACATGAGAAATAGATCGTGCCCAATATTCACCATGAGGTATATCGCTAATACTCATTATCTGTAACGCATCAACAGGAGTATAACAAGGGCCTCCCGATTCCGGGTCAATCATCATTCCATGTTTATGAGCCAACTCTTTGAATAACATATAATGATTCTCATAGATACAATCACTCACAGTTCTTCGAAGGTCTTGTAAAAAACGATTTGAAAGTTCTGGACTCTCTACAATGCGACCAGTCATAACCGGAAGATAAGGAAATATATCATATCCTCGATATTTCTTAAATTCTTCGGGGAAACGATTTGTCCAATTCACGACTCCCATCTCCCAGCTATCCGTTTGAAGAAAACGAACACTATTACCGGCCTCTTTCGCCGTATAAATCAATGGTTCTATGACAGTTTTACTGAATACATCAAAAGCTTCCGCACTTAAGTGATCTACCGATAGACCTTCCCACCCATCACTTGTTGTCGAAGTACGCACCCCCGTACAAGTCCAGCCATACCGTATAATAGTCCAATTACCTTCTGGAGCATCCCAATTTAGAGTTTCTCCATCAAAAAAATCTGTCAAATCCAGAATCTCACTTTTCTTTATCACTTCTGCATTTGAGTCAAAAAGGAATCCCTCCCTCAATTTATCTAGCGGAAATATTTCTTGAAAACCAAGCACTGAGTTAAATGATTTAGCAGACCAATAAGGAATTGCCTCATCCTTTATCGGTGTGCCTTCTGGCAACTGTTTCACTGCTTGAACACAGACATCACGATACAAAAGATTTGATTCTGGAAGTGCTAATTTTATATGAAGTATCTTTCCACCACTAATATTACACTCAGAATATGTTAACTTTTTCAATGCATGTTCCGGGGTTATGGAAGGTCCTCCCGGATTCCAACCACTTTGTACATTGACACACAAACTTATCCCCAGTCGATCAGCCTCTCGTACCGCATGTTTATATAAACCCATCCAATCAGGAGACATAAATACTGGTCCATGTGCTGTTTTCGTAGCGATCTCGTAACTAGAGCTTCCCGCATCAATTAATGTAGCGGAACCATATCCCTTAGCTTTCATTTCTTCAAGATCTCTTGTTATAGACTCTTTGGTCGCCATACTATTTATCCACCACCAATAACAAGACATCCGAGCTTCCCCCGGTGGGGATTTAAACTTCTCCATAAGTGTATTATCATCTATTCGCAGAATAGGTGCCAATCCAAAATCTGACTGTCCCATCATATCTTGTATACAGAACAATCCTAATATTATCAAATAATTAATTTTCATATTCATAGATCTATCAGATTTTGTCCAGAATGAAGAACTAGGGTTTGTTTATTCCAGATGAAACGACCAGACAAACCCTCCGGCAATACAATTTTACCATTAATGCCTTTATTTTCCCTTTCTAATATTATAGAAATATTTCCTAATGGATGAGGTATTTTTCCCTCTACTCTATTCAAACAACCTAAATGGGGCTCTATTTTTACAGAACGGAAACCTGCTTCTGCCGGCTCCACTCCACAAATTGTCGCTAGAAAATCCAAAACGGGACTTGCGCTCCAAGCATGGCAATCCGAACGGCTAGGCTCCGGATTCTCCGCAAAAGTGGTTAATCCCATACCCAACATATCTTGCCAAGGTTTCAACATAGATACATATTGATCAGCTAAGCCCACTTTCTTTAAAGCCCGAAACAAATAAAAACGATAATAGAAAGTTGCCTGAATTAAAGAAGAAGTCGTATCTAAGCGTGTCAATAAGTCTTGCTGAAGTTTAACAGGAATAGCATCAGACAATATCCCCATTATGTTAGCATGTTGGCTATAACTTGTTTTCAATATATCATCACATAACAATTGTTTTTTTTCAACCCAGCAATGCTTCCATGTATTTTCACATAAAGAAATCCGTAATGAGTCATATTGAGCGGCCAAATCTTTCTCACCAAAATGATCCAGTAATTCCACGGCATCCTTTAATGTATAAGCTAACTGCAAAGTAAGGATAGAGGACCCGCCAGTCATTCCTCCCGGAGGAACTCCACCTGTCGGTTTATCTTTGCTCCATGGCCATTGAGTTGGCCAATCCACAAAATTCCAATGAGGAATAGCCCCTAGCATCCCAGTTTCCTTATCCACTTTATCCGCAAACCACTCCAGTATTGTTTTCACCCCTGAAATACAGTTTCTCACAAAAGCAGGATCATCACGATACATCCAATAATCATGTACCATATTAATCCAGTATAAAGAGAATGGTGGAATATATTGAGGAACACGGCTCGGATAACGACTTGTCGTAATTCCCTCGTAAGAACGAGAATAATCGTACATCTTAATTGCTTTTCGCATTAAACGATCATCCCCATCTACGTAAAGAGAAATAAGAGCTTGAATACGTGTATCGCCCACATATTGTAACTGCTCATAATATGGGCAATCAAAATAAGTTTCGTGCGCACATAAACGTGCCGTACGCCAACCAGTTTCCCAAATTTGTTTCATAAAATCCAGATCGCAATCAAAAGAAGCATTTTCTTTAAATGGATATCCTGTATACATACCATACAAATCATGGAGAACTAAAGGCTCATCCTTAGTCTCGATATCCAGTTTAATATACCGATAAGTCCTAAACCATAAAGGACGGAAAAGACGATTCGAGCCTCCATCCGGATAAAATTTATCCACAAACCCTATGACATCCCGTCCATCAATCTCATTTCTGTTCGCTTTTTCTCCGTCCTTAAACATGGCTTCACTATAAGTAAACTTCACTAGACTATTCTTCCCCCCCGAAACAATCAATTCAGGATAAGCCGTTGTCAAAAAATCCTGATCAATCAAAAGAGATATCTTCTGATTTGCTGGGACTTTAAGCTCCGCTTTACCTTTTAAGAAATCAGATGGCAAATCAATACCTTCCGCCCTACGTATTCGGTTCATACGTAATAAAGATTCTTCCATAAATGGAATATCTCTTTTGCATAGTATCCAATCATATCCAGAACCTATTCCATAAGGTTGTCCACGGCCTATCGTACGAACCTCTATCCAGTCGGTATCATTATAATCCAAATTTTCCCAGCCCCATGGATATAATGACGCATTCAAAATATCACTGCATCCAACATCTTGTAAATACTCTATAGAAGGAGAATAAGCAGGATCATGATAAACTTTCCAAGATTTATCCGTGTTTGCTTGTACCTCCAAAGAAGAGTTTCCTTGTACAATCAAACCTGTCTTCAGAGTCATCTGTGCTCCCGGAGTATAGCTTCCAAAGTTCCAAACCAACACAGCTAATACATTTTTCCCGGGTCTTAACAACGACGCAATATCTACCGTATCAAAATACCAGTGATAAATATCCCCCCTTGCCGGTCCCCAACAAACCGGTTTCCCATTTACAAATAAACGATATCTATTATCAGCCGATATATTTATAATAAAAGAATCTAGTTGACTATCTAATGTCAATGTTTTCCTAAAGTGATAAACGCCGTAATCATATAATGAACTTTCCGGACAAGTAATCCATTCTGCTTCCCAACGTTCTTTTAACAATACAGGAGATGGTTCCGCACTATATTGATTTTGTCCTTTCACAAATACCGAACAACATAGCAAAATCAGTAATATAAAATATTTCATTGTACAATCCTTTTTAATTAATTAAAAATCAACAAAGATATCGGGCCTATAAGTCCGGCTTTAGGGTCTCCACGATAGGGCGTTGGCTGAGTTTGATAATGATTAGCTAATGTACTATAAACCAACACCTCAATTTCATTTGCACTTTCCTTTAGGAATTGGCTTATCTCCACTTTGTATGGAGGACTCATTAAAATCCCAGCAGAATGGCCATTAACCTTTATCTCACAAGTAGCTACCACGTCCCCTAAATCCAATAAAACTTTTTTATCTGAGCATTTCTTTGGTAAACGAACATTTTGTTTATAAATCATACCTCCAGAATAGCAACGTAGAGCTCCCGTTTTTGCCCAATTTCCTCTCAAAAGCAGACCTGTTCCTGTTTTCAATTTTACAGGTTCTGCCAATGCTGCTGTCCCTTGATTACCTATATGAGCTGCGATTGAAAAAGCGATAGTTCCTATTCTTTGCCTTTTCTCCGGAAAAATCACCTTGTATCGGTTAATACCATCCAGACTCATCTCATTCAGAAGATGTATAGCAGAATCCGGAAGCGCCTTTCCATCAACCCACACTTTCAAGTCTTTACCCCTAATCGCAAAATCCATTTCCTGTAATCCCGGAACTGATTGAAAGCGGTAATTCCATCTATTATACTTTCCTTGGTACGGATCAAAAAACAAATGTTCCGTTTTAGCCCAACACATCGATATTTCATCCGAATAAGCAGATGGTTTTATTGGTTTTGCTACTTTCTCTGGTAACAGAACTACGGCTCCTCGAGGACGATCATCATGGTAAACTCCAGTTTGAGATTTATATTCTATTTTACAAGTATTCGCATACTCAACGAGCAAAGAATGCCATCCCTGCGTCAATTCTATTTTTTCATGGGTAAATACACCGTCTATTAAAACAACATCCGCTAATGTCCCAATCTGCTCCACCCGATAAGTTCCACTCTCCTTTACATACACATAAGTCCTAAACCTTTGCAATCCTCCTCTATCCAAAATAAAGAAGCCATCACTAATCTTACCTTTCAGCCCATGATATCCTTGAGCACCCGGATTATCCCATACTCCATACTGCCAAGAAAACGAAACGGTTTTCCAATTGGGAAATGAATCCGAATAAGTCTCATATTGAGGTCCATATCCATAAATTCCTTCTTCCCAATCCTCATCCTTAAAATCTTTTTCCATCCAAGACTTAGGAGCTTGGTTCTCTGCCATAAAACGAAAAACACGAGCTTCAGCTCCAATATATTCATTGGATGCGGGTAGACGAAAATCGCCCCATTTATTATTTAATGTCGGCAGCAAATTGACAGTCCATTCTCCATCTAACAAAATTTCAGAGTCAAGGGATTCTTTCTTTTCCAAAATATTTTCTAGAATGGGTGTGCCCGGTGAGAATACAATTAAATAAGAATTGGTATATTCTTTTTTCAATTTCAACCAAGTACCTTTTTCATTCTGGCGAAGAACAGGATAAGGGTGTATCGTCCCATTTTGAGCATCCCATAATTCCACTTTGCCTGTATTACGGAAAAAACACTCAGAGTTCTTATCCACATTCATTACCATATAAATATCTCGATCACCAACTTTTCGATGCAACACTTTACCTCCATTTTCATTAGGAATAAAATCTGGTGTAATCAATTGAGGGATACATTTCTCAATCGAACCATCTGAAATATACCACCCAATTCCATTTGCCACATTCCTTTGCATTTGCCCCGTTTTACCTGAACGAGCCTCCATCGCAGTCAAACCGAATATCTCTTTTACTATTTCGTCGACCTCCTTATCTTGTTCACCTTCTCTACTACTAGCAGAGGGTAACTCCCCTGTTGCCAGAATAATGCCACCAGCCCTGTAATAATCCCTAAGTTTTTGCAAAGAAGAAAAATGCATCGCTTTCATTCCTGCTATAACCATTACTTTATACTTCTCATTCATTATATGCAACGAACTTTTGTCAAAAGAGGCTTGCCTTAAAGAACGAAAATCAATAAAGTCATAATCCAATCCAGCAGCACTTAACTTCATAGCCAAATTAAATGTTGTATCGGCTGTCATATCTGGATATGCTTGCATGGATTCAGTCGGATACATGAGGGCTATATCACAAACATGCTCTCCTTGGCTCAACAGATAACTCATTCTTTCCGTATATTTCAACCAAGTTTTCATATGAGGCCAATAAGGCATACGAAAATGGAAACAAGGCGGAGCCCATTCCCACCAACCACCATGAGTTGAATAATACAAACCATGCATACAAACTAAATTACCACCAGCCATAAAATGATGATCTATTTGTTGAGTCAACCATGCACCGGAGCTCCCCCAACCCATACTATGAAAAGCTTCTAGCCAAGTTCTTGGACGATTATATAAATGCGCTATAGAACTCGAAACTTTCGTCTCCAAAAAGCTGGAACCCATAGATGGAGCATCATTTCCCGGAGCAGTAAACCAACTGATCGCACGGAAATAATCAACATAAGATAATGGATTTCGTCCACGTCCTAAATTATCGCAACCATATATTAGCCCTCTCTTAGCATGCCATTCATAAATCGGTTGGTAATAACGTTCTTCAGACAAATCCATTAAAACCTCCGCATAATCTAATCGAATCTTGGGAGTAATCGGGCCTATATATTCTTTCAATGCGGGTAAATACGGGGTTATGTCATATCCTTTTCGTTTTTGAAACTCCGACTGAAAATCATCAGACCAAGACATCATACTGATTGGATAAGATAATTCATCCTGAAAAAAGTAATTCATGCCAGCCTTTCCCACAGAGTCCATCTTATTTTCAAAACGATTAAAATAGACATCAACCAAAGTCTTCCCATAATCCGGATGAAGGACATATTTATTCTTTGCCTTAATAACATAGACATTCACATCCTCTCTTATAGGAGATTTCCAAATAATCTGCCCATTCTTAATGCTAGTTTCGAGATTAATCTTACCGGGCCAAGCGACAACAGCCACTAAATCCGCCGGAACATCATATTGGAAAACCTCATCCTTTTTTACAGGAATTGCATTTATCTCCAACTCTCCTTTATATCCTTTAAAGATATCCATAGTATCCAATTCATCCGGATAATAGCCGTTTCCAATCCAGCCAACTGTATAATCATCTAGTCCAATCCCTAATCCACGTTGAGCGCATTCTCCCGAAAACCATTTCCAGATATTCCACCACTCATCTGAAAATACAGCAGGTTCACCGGGCTCAGTCCGTCCATATAGGCCATACCCGTCTTTATTGAACAAGGTATCCACTTTCGGATCTGTATGTATATAACTAACCGCAAAACCGTCTGTCGCAGAAGAAGAAAGGATATCCAATTGTTCTTTTAACCGCTCTTTATCCAAACGGTCTCCATTCCACCAATAGAAAGGAACATTCCCATATCCTTTAGGGGGATTCTGAAAGCCGGATAAGACATCAATATCTCCTCCCCGTCTTGGATATCCCTTATACTTTTGAGATTGTGCAAAATTTATGGAAGGCATAAGAAATGGTAAACAGAACAGTAAGAAAAGTCGTTGTTTCATAAACTTTAAATAATTAGTAGCCCCTAGAGACCTTTCAGTTAACAAATAATGGTAAAGATAGTATTTCTATTCGTTCCGGAGAACAAAGCGCCTCCGGAACAAATTCATTTTTTACTAATCAATATCCCGTGTTTTGCTCAAGCAAAGAATTAATTTGAAGTTCACGATAAGGTATCGGGAACACTAATTTTTCTTTTGTTACCTGATAAGTTCTTTCTGTTAAATACGGATATAAAGACTTCATACGTTTTCCATATTCAGACATTACTTCTATAGCCTTTCCTGTACGGAGTAAATCCTGCCATCTATGACCTTCAAAAGCTAATTCATGCCGACGCTCTTTCGCGACAATATCAGCATTTACCATAGACAAAGCCTTTAATCCTGCTCGTTGGCGAACTTGATTTACGAATGTTACAGCTTCTCCCGCCTTACCTTGTTCTACCAAACATTCCGCAAGTAAAAGAAGAGCATCCGAATACCGATAAACAGGCCAATTATCATCCGTATTTTTCACTTTTGAATGAGCATGATGATATTTGTTGATAAAATAATAAGATATAGGATAGTCCTTAATTCCAAGATCCCCTACATTAAAAACTTTATCATATACAAAACGTCCATACTCATCATTATGTCCTGCTATTACAGAAACCGAAGGATCTACACGCAAGTCCCCCTCTTCATAAGAATCGACCATCTCCTGTGTGGGTATATTCCAGCCAGCATCGCTAAGTGTATTACTTGCGGGAACGCCTGTTATAATCTCAGCCTCACTTGTTCTCGGTATAAAATAATACAACCAGTTGCTTTCCTGTCCTTGATCCCCCTGTTGAAACTGGACTTCAAAAATAGATTCTTTGCTATTCTTATTCGAGGGTTCAAAGACTGACGCATAATTTGTTTGTAATTCATATCCCATCTTCAGTATTTCCCTTAATTGAGCTTCTGCTCCAACATAATCCCGAGAGGGCATTGTCATCAAGACATAGGCCAATAGCATACGTGCAGAACCTTGTGTAGCAGAACCATTTTGTGGAAAACTAACAACAGGAAGTTTAGCAACGGCATCATTTACATCACTCAAAATTATCTTGTAAACCTCCTCCTCAGAAGAACGAGCCAAAAACGCATCATTAACACCGATTACCTCATGTAAATATAAAGGAACTCCTCCAAAATACTGAACTAATTGAAAATAGTAATACCCTCTCAAAAACTTCGCTTGCCCTATTATATGATTTTTAAATTCTTCTGAAAATTCCATTCCCTCGATACGATCCAATATAGAGTTTACCCTAGAAATGCCAGAAAAACAGTTATAATACATATCATCAGTTACAATATTCTGCTCATCATTTGTAAAATCTGCCACTTCCTCATATTGACGTTGTGCCCTATCCGCCTCAAAGCGGATATAATGAGTATTATCGGCACGCATTTCGGACATTAATGTCCCATAAACGCCATGAACATCACGTAATCTTTGATATGCTCCATTAATGGCTTGCGTAAAATGCTCTTCCGTCTTGAAAAAAGTAGATTCACTTCCTGTATGCTGAGGTGCCAAATCTAAAAAATCACCAGAACAAGAGCTTAAAAACAAAGTAGTT
>OKTH01000752.1_pt1 | contig 18382 bp, 9 predicted proteins | sample 1606361 | NCBI WGS metagenome assembly OKTH01 (sample SAMEA3879575, study PRJEB24766) | human gut metagenome | biome: human-associated habitat; feature: feces | place: USA | collected 1985/1987 | reverse complement strand
TCATTGGTGGGTTGCTTGCGTGGCTGGGCATGCGTTTCCTTCTGAAGTCGAAGTACGACTCCGTGCTTCAAGAGGCGGAGAAGGAGGCCGAGGTGATAAAGAAGAACAAGATGCTGGAAGTAAAGGAGAAGTTTCTTCATTTGAAAGCGGACTTGGAAAAACAGGTATCACAGCGTAACGCTAAGATCCAGTCTGTCGAGACTAAATTGAAACAAAGAGAACTGACGATGAATCAACGTCAGGAAGAGTTACAGCGTAGGAATAACGAGGTAGAGGCTGTAAAGGAGAATTTATCTTCTCAGTTGGAGTTGGTGGAGAAGAAGAAGCAAGATTTGGATAAACTTCATCAGAAGGAAGTGGAGCATTTGGAGGCTATCTCCGGGTTGTCCGCCGAGGAAGCCAAAGAGCGTTTGATCGAGTCCTTAAAGGATGAGGCAAAGACGCAAGCCGCTTCTTACATCAACGAGATCGTCGAGGAGGCGAAGATGACCGCTAATAAGGAGGCGAAGAAGATCGTGATCCAGTCTATCCAACGGGTAGCGACGGAGACGGCTATCGAGAACTCTATTACCGTGTTCCATATTGAATCGGACGAGATCAAAGGCCGTATCATCGGTCGTGAGGGACGTAATATCCGTGCTTTGGAGGCCGCTACCGGTATTGAGATCGTGGTGGATGATACGCCTGAGGCTATCGTTCTTTCCGGATTCGATCCGGTTCGCCGTGAGATCGCTCGTTTGGCCTTGCATCAATTGGTACAGGACGGACGTATCCATCCGGCTCGTATCGAGGAGGTGGTAACGAAGGTGAAGAAGCAAGTGGAAGACGAGGTCGTAGAGACCGGTAAGCGTACCGTGATCGATTTGGGAGTGCACGGTTTGCATCCGGAATTGATTCGTATGATCGGTAAGATGAAGTATCGTTCTTCTTATGGACAAAACTTGTTGCAACATGCTCGTGAGACGGCCAACCTTTGTGCCGTGATGGCTTCCGAGTTGGGATTGAACCCGAAGAAAGCGAAACGTGCCGGATTGTTACATGATATTGGTAAAGTGCCCGATGATGAGCCGGAATTGCCGCACGCTATCTTGGGTATGAAGCTTTGCGAGAAATATAAGGAGAAACCGGATATTTGCAACGCCGTAGGCGCTCACCACGATGAGGTGGAGATGCAGACGCTGTTGGCTCCGATCGTACAGGTTTGCGACGCTATTTCAGGTGCTCGTCCGGGCGCACGTCGTGAGATCGTAGAGGCTTATATCAAGCGTTTGAATGATTTGGAACAATTGGCTTTATCGTATCCGGGTGTTGTCAAGACTTACGCTATCCAAGCGGGTAGAGAGTTGCGCGTAATCGTTGGCGCTGATAAGATTGACGATAAGGACACCGAGAACTTGTCCGCTGAGATCGCTAAGAAGATTCAGGATGAGATGACTTATCCGGGACAGGTTAAGATCACGGTGATCCGTGAGACTCGTGCGGTATATTTAATATAAATAAAAAAGGCCGGCTTGTGTAAGTCGGCCTTTTTTATATCTGTCGTTATCGATTTCCCAGATCGTCGTATAAAGTTTGTAATAGGACTTTTCCTTTCTCCAAGCGGGTCTCGTTTCCGCTTTCAGGTTCTTCTACTAAAATCTTGTTCCCTTCATTGTCGTATACGGAAACACCGGATTCGTCTATAAAGCCGAATCCATTATTGAATGTATAAAAGGCGTAATGCGGGACGCAAGGATTCAAAATATCTTTGCTGAATGAGAACTCATCCGTGGGGAGACCCATCTGATTTAATAAGGTGGCTGCCAAATCGGTTTGGTTCGCGTACGTATCGATCACTTTAGGTTCAGCGATCGCTCCGCCTAGCCATAGCATAGGTATGTGGAAACGCAAAGGTCCGTACTCCTGCATGTTTTCAGGGTAACGGTATCCGTGGTCGGAGACAAAGATGACTACCGTATTTTTCCATGCCGGCAGTTCCTTGAATGTATCAATGAAATTGCCGATACAGCTGTCCGTAAACGCGACGGAGTTTAGATAAGGATGCTCCAAATGGTGAAACGGGACCTCGAATGGCTCATGGCTACTTAATGTCAGGAATGTACTTAACCAAGGTTTGCCGTCGACTGGTCTTTGCTTGATATCCTCGTAAAGATGCGAGAACGTGATATCGTCGTTTGCTCCCCATTTACTCAGACGGCTGCTCAAGGGAAAATCACGGTCTGCCGTTATCTTGCTGTAGCCGGAACTATAGAAATAACTTTGCATATTCGTGAAATTGATATCACCTCCATAGAGCATATCCGCTGTATATCCTTCTTTGTTAAGACTCTTTGCGATAGATGGAAGGGTCTGGCTTTTCACCGGATACTTCATGATGGAGGTGGTGGGTTGGGCTAAATAGCCGTTCAATACGGAGACTAAGCCTCGGTCGGTACGGAACGAGTTGGCATATAGGTTCGTGAATAATACACCTTCTTTGCTCAGCCGATTCAAGTTCGGCGTAATTCCCGGCTCACCACCAACAGCCTCGATAGCATTTGCCGTGAAACTCTCCATGATGATAATGAGAATATTGGGACGAGTCGTTGTCAATAGCTTGACAGGCTCTGTAGGTATGGAATCTCCCGGGCATAAGGAGTCTTGGGCTTGAATGAGCGTATCGAATAAGGCTTTCCGCTTTTCCTCCGGGTAGAAATCGAATTGCGAGGCAAAATCCTGTTGCTTACTCAATGAGGCTATCAGACTGAAACACGGGTTGATCGCCGAATGATTCAAGAACTGGTTCTGGCTGAAATAAACCATGCCGACATTTGCCGTAGACGTAGTTACGCCTCCCCGGATCGGAATAAACAATATTCCCCCTGCTAAGAGGATGGCGAAAGTACTTCCCAATTGTTCCAATCCCGTAGGTGGAAAGCTAGGCTTTACTGGCGCGAACCGGAGGATGAAGGTGAACCAAGCATAGATACCTAGCGCATATGCCACGAATACCAATAATTGGATAAAGAACATTCCCAGCGGAACGCTCGCCATCGCATCGGCGGGCGATTGTAGGTAGAAGAATAAGGTAGCGTCCAACCTGAATCCCCAAAAGCTATATAAAGCCACATCTACGGAAAAGATCGCGGATACCAGAATTCCCATGATCAAGAAGTACCCTTTCAATACCTTCTTTAGCCAAACGCCCGGAATCCAAACTGATACTAAAGTCAATAGGAGAGGGATGGCCGTAAGGTATCCCGCTATCGTACAATCCAGCTTCAGCCCATGAAGCATAACCTGTAGGAAGTCCGTGAAGGTACAAGCCTCGGACAACGCATGCTGATAAAACATAAATACCGGTTTTTGAATAACAAAAACCGGTAGCCATGCGATAAAAACGATTAGTATGAATAATAATCTTTTTTTCATTTCGAATATAGCTTTTCCCGTAACTCAGCGATAGCCGGATCTGTGATGTAATCATCGTAATCCATCATCTTATCGATGATACCGTTAGGAGTCAGCTCGATGATACGGTTCGCCACGGTTTGTATGAACTCGTGGTCATGGCTGGAGAACAGGATATTTCCCTTGAATGTCTTCAATGTATTATTGAAGGCTTGGATGGATTCCAAGTCCAAGTGGTTGGTCGGAGTATCCAAGATCAAGCAGTTGGCGTCGGTGAGCATCATGCGTGAGATCATACAACGCATCTTCTCACCTCCGGAAAGTACGCTTACCTTTTTCATGAGCTCCTCGCCCGAGAACAACATACGTCCGAGGAAGCCTTTCAAGAATACCTCGTTAGTATCCGGCGAGAACTGGCATAACCAATCGAGCAGGTTGATATCTGTATTGAAATATTTGGAGTTATCGAGAGGAAGATAAGAGGTCGTGATCGTCTGTCCCCACTGATACGTACCGGCATCCGCTTTCTCCTCACCGTTGATGATCTGGAACAAGGCGGTCATGGCACGAGGGTCGTGACTGATAAATACGATCTTGTCATCCTTCTCCACGAAGAAGTTCAAGTCCTTGAACAATACCTGTCCGTCGATACTCTTCGACAATCCTTTCACCTCAAGGATCTGGTTGCCCGGTTCGCGGTTAGGCGTGAACAAGATTCCCGGATAGCGGCGTGAGGACGGTTTGATCTCCTCGATATTCAGCTTCTCCAACATCTTCTTGCGACTGGTGGTCTGCTTGGACTTCGCTACGTTGGCGCTGAAACGGCGGATAAATTCTTCCAACTCTTTCTTCTTTTCCTCGGCTTTCTTATTCTGGTTCTGCTGTTGACGAAGCGCTAACTGGCTAGACTCGTACCAGAAGCTATAGTTTCCGGCGAATAATTGTAATTTACCGAAGTCGATATCCACGGTATGCGTACAAACGGAGTCGAGGAAGTGACGGTCGTGGCTAACAACCAATACGGTATGCTCGAAATTAGAGAGATAATTCTCCAACCAAGAAACCGTCTCAAGGTCCAAGTCGTTCGTCGGCTCATCCAATAATAGGTTATCGGGCTGTCCGAACAAGGCACGGGCCAATAAGACACGTACTTTCTGCTTACCGCTCAAGTCCTTCATATACATATAATGCAAATCCTCCTTGATGCCTAGTCCGCTCAATAGGTTGGCGGCGTCGCTCTCCGCGTTCCAGCCTTCCATCTCGGCGAATTTCTCTTCCAGTTCCGATACGCGGATACCGTCGGCGTCACTGAAATCAGGCTTCTCGTAAAGGGCGTTTTTCTCGCTCATCACCTCCCATAAGGTCGTATGTCCCATCAATACGGTATCCATAACCGTATATTCATCGAATGCGAAGTGATCTTGGCTCAATACGGAAAGGCGTTCGCCCGGTCCTAGGTTAACGCTACCTCTGGTAGGGTCTAATTGCTTGCTGATTACACGGAGAAACGTAGATTTTCCGGCCCCGTTAGCACCGATAATACCGTAGCAATTGCCCGGTGTAAACTTCATGTTCACATCCTGAAAAAGGATGCGTTTTCCAAACTGTACGTCCAGATTGTTAACTGTTATCATATTTCGTATACCTATTAAATTGCGATTGAGGATGCAAAGGTACGAAAAATATTGTTTATCTTATCATTGGATGTCATACATCCCGCTCGTTCTCTCCCTTTTTTAGGCTAATTATCTTTTGGGCGTTGAGCGGTGAGATAACGCTTTTCCCGGTTTTGGCTTCCAAATTCTAACTTTGAGTAGTTATGAACAAAGGTAAATGAAAATTTAGTATATCCATAGTTTAATAGTTTGATTAAAAGTTTATTTATCGCAAAGTAAGCGTATTAATCTCATTAAACAAACGATATGCGATTTAAATGAGAAGATACGAAAATATTGTTTATCTTTGCATTATACATTAATATCCAGCTATGTCATGAATAAGCAATCTGTCATATCTCTTCTCCTGAAAGCGAAGCAGCCTTTGTTTCAGAATTGTGGAGTAAAGCAATTGGGGCTTTTTGGTTCTACTGTTCGTGGAAGTAATACGGAAAGTAGTGATGTGGATATATTGATAGACTTTGAGGATGATAAGGAGACTTATTCCAATTTCCTCATGGCTTGTGAGGTGTTGGAAAGGCTTTTCGATAGATTGAAGGTGGATATAGTCACTCGTAAGGGGTTAAGCCCGTTTATAAGTCAGCAGGTATTAAAAGAGGTAGAGTATGTGTAAGACACCTGTCGCTTATTTACAGCATATACTAGAAGAATGTAACTATATTTGTTCTGTGGTTACGGATGATTTACCTATGTATCAATTTCTTTCGGATGAAACGTTAAAAAGGGCGGTTTGCCGTAGTTTGGAGATCATCGGTGAGGCGACAAAGAAAATCCCTGCGGATGTTAAGTTTCAATGGAGCGATATTCATTGGAAGCATATGGCAGGTATGAGGGATCGGTTGATCCATGATTACATGGGTGTTAATTAATTGATAGTATGGGATGTCGCAAAGAATATTATCCCAAAGTTACAGCCTCAAATAGAAGCGGTGATTGAAAAAGAACAGAGTTGTTGAGAGAATTTGTTACGTTTGTCGTAAGGCTTGAATCATTTTAATGTTGTATATTTGCGGCGAATATAAAAACGAAATAATAAGAAACAGAGAGTAAACGATAGAGATATAAGAGATTGACATATTAGTATTTGCTATTTATTTCTTAATGTAGTAAAACGACCAAATAATAAAGCTCAAGAAGAAATAAGTTCGTTAGCGAGTACACCCAAACGGGGTGTGTTCCTAGTGCTTATTTGGTTTGGGCTTGGGTGCTTGGTCGTACCTTCTACGTTCTGAATAAGTAGGGTTCACACCTTTTTTGTGTCCTTATGCCTCTTATTTATTAACCCCATAATAGTATAGCCTATGATTTAAACCCATTCTTTCCTTATTTCCTTAATTTATGCTTCGCCGCATTTCTCCGGAAGAAAAACGACCAATTTTATTCTTAAAGCCCAGAGAAAGGTAAAGGTGGATGCGCCCCCGTTTTATTTTGTTTCGAAATGGGTGCGACACGCTTTTGCATTCTTTTCCCTGTTGGATGGAGATGCAGAGCGTGGCGCACTTTTAGTTTCAAACAATTTAAAAACGAATCTTTTTACGATGACAAATGATGAGTTGCAATCGAAGACGATTGCCTTTTTGCGCTTTCCCTTGATCGTGGGAGTGGTATTGATACATTGCTATTATAAAGAATTGCCGATAGGTGGTGTTAAGATTCCCGTAATGGATGAATATCCCATTTATAAATTAATAGCGGACCTGTTTTCTCAAGTGCTGGCACGTACTGCCGTACCCCTTTTTTTCTTGATATCCGGTTATCTGTTCTTTTATAAGAGTTCCTTTAGTTGGCCTATGTATGACTCTAAATTGCGAAAGCGGGCACAAACCTTGCTGTTGCCTTATCTATTTTGGAATGGAGCATTGGTGGGTTTGCACCTCTTGATAGAACTTTTGTTTCCATCTGTGCTTTCCGGTGAGGTTAAACCTGTGCTGGATTACGGATGGTGTGATTGGTGGGATATCTTTTGGGCGAGAGAACCTAGTGAGCCGGGAGGAATGCCGATGCCGATCAACTATCCGTTGTGGTTTATCCGTGATTTGATGGTATTGGTGGTATTCTCGCCATTGGTGTATGCTATGGTACGCTATTTACGGCAATATGCGTTAGCGCTACTTGGCTTTCTTTGGCTCATTTACGATGGGGCCAGTACACCGGGTTTAAGTCCAACCGCTTGGTTCTTTTTCTCGCTTGGTGCTTTCTATAGCGTGCATCGGCGGAATTTTGTAGTGGAGATGCGTCCTTTATTACGGGGGGCGGCATTGCTTTATGTGGTTTTGGCTTTAGCGGATCTTCTTTCAAAGGAATTAGGATGGAATGTTTATGTGCATAATGTAGGCATTCTTGTGGGCTGTGTCTTTGCGATCTCTCTTTCTGCGTATGGATTGGAAAAAGCTCTTTGGCGGACTAACTCCTTCTTGGAGGGGGCTAGTTTCTTTGTCTTTGCGTCCCATGTAATCGTGCAGATCTTTATATATCGATTGATATTATGGTTCTTCCGGTCTTCTACGGAATGGACGATTATTGGGATTTACTTCGGGGTTGCTTTGGGAGCTATTTTGATCTGCTTGGCTTTCTATGCCATGCTACAGCGCTTCCTGCCTTGGTTTCTCTCTCCAATCACGGGAGGCCGATAGCTTTCCGTGGAGCGATGACTTGTCAGTGGGAGGCGCTTTGTTATGACTATTTGGTCAGGATTGGCGTTTTACGCTGACAATGCCTTTTTATAGGCAGGGTGAACTGGAGGGAAAGGAGAGCGAAAAAGGTCGGTTTTTACCGGTTTTCGGGTCTGCGGATAGGCATTGTAAGGTTGTTACGATCCAGTTGTAGGGTGTTTACGGCGGCGTTGTTAGTTGCTTTCGACTGCGAATGCTATTGTTTTCGGAGCGAAACACTATTGTTTTCGAGTGAAAAGTCTATTGTTTTCGAATAAGAAGTCTATTGTTTGTATGTTTGAGGGTGATAAGAGACGGGAATCCTCGCTAGAATAAAAGCTCCAAAAATGATATATCCTTGAAAGATAACTGATTGCTGATTTTTATTCTCAAATATGGAAGCCGACTGTACTCTGGGGCGAAATATTCGATTCTCTGGAGCTTTAGAATACAAAATGTCAGAATGTCAAATTGGGCGATCTTCTATTATTAACAAAGGAAATCTCATTATCTTAGGGCAATGTCATAGGTTGTAGAGACGGGGCGTGCCCCGTCTCCCGTATCATGTGCGATGGATTCATGTTTCTTTGGCTATGGATGAAATTTGGTATGGTTGCCTTGTTTTTATCTGAATAATAAGGCTGGATTGGAAATAAATATCTACTTTTGTGCTCTAAAACATTAAAGTAAACGAAAATAGAAAGATGGCTGCAACGAAACGAATGAAACGTGCCTTGGTCTCTGTGTTTCACAAAGACGGGCTGGACGAAATCCTAAAGAAATTGCATAGCGAGGGTGTGAGCTTTGTATCAACAGGTGGTACTCAATCATTTATCGAGTCATTGGGTTTGCCTTGTGATGCGGTAGAGGACTTGACTTCTTATCCGTCTATTTTGGGCGGTCGTGTGAAGACGCTTCATCCGAAGGTATTCGGTGGTATCTTGGCTCGCCGTGAGAACGAGAATGACCAGAAACAATTAGCTGAATATGAGATCCCGGAGATTGACTTGGTTATCGTTGACCTATATCCTTTCGAGGAGACTGTCGCTTCCGGCGCTGAGGAACAAGCAATTATTGAGAAAATAGATATAGGCGGTATCTCTTTGATACGTGCCGCCGCGAAGAACTTCAAGGATGTGGTAATCGTAGCTTCCAAGGCTCAATACCAGCCGTTGATGGATCTTTTGAACGAGAAGGGCGCTGAGACAAGCATCGAGGATCGTAGATGGTTCGCCAAAGAGGCGTTCGCCGTTTCCTCGGGTTACGACTCCGCTATCTTCAATTATTTTGATGGCCGCGAAGGTTCCCATTTCCGTGCAACGGTAGATAGCCCGATGCATTTGCGTTATGGCGAGAATCCTCATCAAGCCGCTAAGTTCTATGGTAAGTTTAACGATATGTTCGATCAAATCCATGGAAAAGAGATTTCTTACAACAACTTATTGGATATCGACGCTGCCGTGAACTTGATCGATGAGTTCGACGAGCTGACGTTCGCTATCTTAAAACATAATAACGCTTGCGGTATCGCTTCCCGCGGTAATGTGGTTGAGGCTTGGAAAGAGGCTTTGGCCGGTGACCCGGTTTCCGCTTTCGGTGGCATCTTGATCACGAATACTACGATTAACAAGGAAGTGGCCGAGGAGATCCATAAGATCTTCTTCGAGGTGATTATCGCCCCGGCTTACGACGCTGACGCGCTGGAGGTACTTCAACAGAAGAAGAACCGTATCATCTTGATCCGTAAGGATTGCAAGACTTGCCCGATGCAGTTCCGTTCTTTATTGAATGGTGTCTTGATGCAGGAGAAGGACTTGAGTATCCAAGGTAAGGCTGATTTGGAGCCTATGACGGATAAGCAGCCGACAGCCTCGGAGGTTGAGGACCTGTTGTTCGCTAACAAGATCGTGAAGAACAGCAAGTCCAACGCTATCACCTTGGTGAAGAACAAGCAGCTTTGCGCCAGCGGTATCGGGCAGACCTCTCGTGTGGACTCTTTGAGACAAGCCATAGAGAAGGCTAAATCATTCGGCTTCGACTTGAATGGCGCCGTGATGGCTTCCGACGCTTTCTTCCCGTTCCCCGATTGCGTTGAGATCGCAGACCAAGCAGGTATCACGGCCGTAATCCAGCCGGGAGGCTCTATCAATGATAAGTTGTCTGTCGAGTACTGTAACCAACATGGTTTGGCTATGGTGAAGACAGGTGTTCGTCATTTTAAACATTAATAATAAGACTAATGGGATTGTTTTCTTTCACACAAGAAGTTGCCATAGATTTGGGTACCGCTAATACCATTATCACGTGTAATGATAAGATGGTGGTAGACGAACCTTCGGTGATTGCTTTGGATGCTCGCTCGGACAAGGTGCTGGCTGTCGGTAAGGTGGCCCGTGAGATGTACGAGAAGACGCACCCGAATATTCGTACCGTACGACCGCTTCGTGAGGGAGTTATCGCGGATTTCTACGCTGCCGAGCAAATGATTCGCGGCTTTATCAAGATGGCGAGCGGAAGGAAGCGCTGGTTCGCTCCGTCCTTACGTATGGTGATCGGTATCCCTTCTGGCAGTACGGAGGTAGAGATACGTGCCGTGCGAGACTCTGCCGAGCATGCCGGTGGACGTGATGTGTACATGGTTTTTGAGCCGATGGCTGCCGCTATCGGTGTCGGTATAGATGTCTTGGCCCCTGAGGGTAATATGATCGTGGATATAGGAGGTGGTACTACCGAGATCGCTGTCATATCCTTAGGTGGTATCGTGTCGAATAAATCAATCCGTATGGCGGGTGACGATTTAACGGCTGATATCGTGGAGTATATGCGTCGCCAACACAACGTGAAGGTGAGTGAGCGTATGGCCGAGCGTATCAAGATCAACGTGGGTTCCGCGCTTACGGTATTGGAGGACGCTCCAGAGGATTACGTGGTTCATGGCCCGAATCAGATGACTGCCTTACCGATGGAGGTACCCGTCTCTTATCAGGAGATCGCCCACTGTCTGGATAAGTCTATCTCGAAGATCGAGGCGGCTATCTTGAGCGCCTTAGAGCAAACCCCTCCCGAGTTATATGCCGATATCGTGAAAAACGGTATCTATTTGGCTGGCGGTGGTGCTATGCTTCGCGGTTTGGATAAGCGCTTGCGGGATAAGATGAATATCCAGTTCCATATCGCCGAGGATCCGTTGCATGCCGTGGCGAAAGGTACGGGAGTCGCTTTGAAGAATATTGAGAAGTTTAATTTCTTAATCCGATAAGAGTAAATAATTGGGAATTGAGAATTGAAAGTTGAAAATTAGCGAGCCGATAGGTCTAGTTCTTTTCAATTTTCAATTCTCAACTTTCAGTTTTCAATTCCTATGCGTAAGTTACTAGAGTTCCTGATCGGGAAGAGGCATTGGTTTTTGTTCATTCTGCTTGAGGCTGTTTCGTTGATGTTGGTCTATCGTAATAACGCGTACCAACGGAATATTATATTCAGCTCAGCGAATGTCGTGACAGGATATATCGCCTCGATCTCCGGATCTGTCACTTCTTATTTGAATCTTCGGGATATCAATAAGGAGTTATTGGAGCGTAACGGACAGTTGGAATTGCAAATGCTGGATCTGCAAGATCAGTTAGATGCGCTGATTGCGGATACGGTTAGTTTTAAGGGATTCGCGCCGGATTCGACGGAGCAATTTCCTTATTCGTTTGTCGTGGCGGATGTAGTGAACAACAGTGTCACGCATTTGTCCAATTATATTACCGTGAATAAAGGGAAGCTGGATGGGATCATGCCCGATATGGGAGTTGTCTCGGAACGAGGTGTGGTTGGTATCGTATCGACGGTTTCCGATCATTTCTCCGTGATCATTCCGTTGCTGAATCCTAAGTTTCGGTTGAGTTGTAAGGTGTTAGGTAGTAGTTATTTCGGGTCATTAAGCTGGAATGGGCGCAATACGCTGTACGCCAACCTCGATGAGTTGCCGCGTCATGTGGAGTTCCAGAGAGGCGATACGATCGTGACGAGCGGTTACTCCGCCGTATTCCCCTCGGGTATTATCGTAGGTACGGTCGCTGATTTCGAGAAACAACACGATGATAATTTCTATTCATTACAGGTCGAGCTGGCTACGGATTTTCAAGCGTTGAACAACGTGCGTATTATCAAGAATTTCCGTCAGACGGAGCAAATTGGTGTAGAACAAGAGGCGAAAAGAAATGATTAATAATTTACTGCGTGGTTTCATATATTTCGTGGTGTTTGTGTTGATTCAGGTCTTGGTCTTGAACAACATTCATTTCTTGCGGATCGCTACCCCGTTTCTGTATCTCTATTTCATTATTAAGATGCCGGTCGGTAGCTCACGGACGCAAGTCGTTTTCTTCTCTTTCATAGCCGGGGTGGTTATTGATACGTTCAGCAACACACCGGGTATGCATGCGGCCGCTTGTACATTGGCGGGATTTTGCAGGGAGCCGTTAATCCGTGTATTCATGGGGAAAGATTTGCCGGAAGGTATTTACCCGTCTTATAAGACCTTTGGTTTCGGAGGCTTTTTCCGATATGTGTTATCGTTTGTGTTGATACAACATACGACTCTTTTTGTGATTGAGTCGTTGACTTTATTTGACCCGTTGTTTCTGGTTGTCCGTATCCTCTCGAGCGTGGTGATGACAACCTTATTGATTTGTACGGTAGAAGCATTCAATATAGAGTCTCAGAAAAGTGGAGAATAAGACCAAGTTTGAGTTTGAGAACAGGCGCTATGTCTTAAGTGGGGCGGTGATCCTGTTGGTTATCATCTTTATTATCCGTTTGTTTGTCCTTCAAGTGGTCGACAACGATTATAAAGCTTGGGCGGATAGCAACGCTTTCTTGAAAAAAACCTTATATCCTTCCCGGGGTATGATGTACGATCGTAATGGTAAATTATTGGTCTATAACCAGCCCGCTTACGACGTGATGCTTATCATGCGTGAGATACAGCCTTTCGATACCCTCGATTTCTGTGATGTGCTGGGCATCACGAAAGAGCAATTCCTCAAACGTATAGCGGATATTAAGAACCGGCGGTTAAATCCCGGTTATTCTTCCTATGTACCTCAAGTCTTTATGAATCAGCTTTCCGCACAAGAATATGGCGTGTTGCAGGAGAAGTTATATAAATTTCCCGGCTTCTATATCCAGAATCGCACGATCCGCCAATACGAGTATCCCAATGCCGCTCTTGTGCTGGGAAATATCGGCGAGGTAAACCGGAAAGATATAGAGAATGACGCTTATTATACACAAGGCGATTACTCCGGCAGGACCGGGATCGAGCAATCATACGAGGAATATTTGCGGGGCGTGAAAGGAGTCGAGATCCTGTTGCGTGACGCTCACGGACGTATCAAGGGGCGATACGAGGAAGGCATGCACGATATCCAGCCGGAATCCGGCAAGAACTTGAAATTATCCTTGGATATGGACTTGCAGGCTTATGGGGAGAAGTTAATGCAGAATAAATTAGGGGGTATCGTGATGATAGAGCCGGAGACTGGGGAGGTACTTTGTATGGTTTCCGCTCCTACGTATGATCCGAGTATCTTGATCGGGCGCCAGCGGGGAAAGAACTACGTGGCTTTGCAGAAGGACCCGTTGAAACCTTTATTCAACCGCCCGCTCATGGCGCAATATCCTCCCGGATCTACATTTAAACCGACCCAAGGTTTGATCTTCTTGCAAGAAGGGGTGATTACTCCGGAAACTCAATATACCTGTGCGCATGGATATACCTTCCGGGGAGGTAAGCCGGCTTGTCACGGGCATCCGTCTCCTCTGAATCTGGTCGGGGCGTTGGCGACCTCTTGTAACTCTTTTTTCCCTTGGGGACTGCATGATATGATCGACAGCCGGAAGCGATATCCGTCGGTACAGGAGGCTTTTGAGGTTTGGAAGAATTATATGGTTTCTATGGGGTATGGCTATAAGCTGGGAATCGATCTTCCGGGGGAGAAGCGAGGGTTCATTCCGAATAGTAAGTTCTACGATAAGGTGTACCGGGGACGTTGGAATTCCAGTACGGTTATCTCGATCGCTATCGGTCAGGGTGAGATATTGGCTACGCCTTTGCAAATCTGTAATTTGGCGGCTACTGTCGCTAATCGGGGATATTATATTACTCCGCATGTCGTGAAAGAGATTCAAGACACCCCGCTGGATACATTATATAGTAAGAGGCATTATACATCGGTGGATACGCATTATTATAGTTATATTGCCGAGGGTATGCGAGGGGCTGTTACGGGAACCGCTTATGGTGGAACCTGTCGTGGGGCGGCTTTACCGGATATCGAGGTTTGTGGAAAGACGGGAACGTCGGAGAACCCGCATGGTAAGGACCATTCTATTTTTATGGGATTCGCTCCTTATCAAAAGCCGAAGGTCGCCATTGCCGTGTTTGTGGAAAACGCCGGATTCGGTGCTACCTATGCGGTGCCTATCGGTAAATTGATGTTGGAGAAATATTTGAAAGGAGAAATATCCGAGGCTAACAAAGCGACGGAGGAATATATTATGAATGCCGTAATACTACCGAACAATGCGCTATAGGAAAACGGAAATATGGAAGTCGGTAGACTGGATTACCATTTTGTTGTATTTGATTATGGTAATCGCCGGTTGGTTTAGTATTTGTGGGGCGAGCTACGAGTTTGATAACGTTGGCTTGTTCGATCCGTCGGGTCGTCCGGGGATGCAGATGATTTGGATCGGTACCTCACTCGCCCTTATTTTCGTCATATTGATGCTGGAAAGTGACTTCTTCGATATATTCGCCTATCTGATCTATGCGTGCGTGATCGTATTGTTGATCGCCACTATATTTTTAGCACCTAATATCAAGGGATCGCATTCTTGGCTCGTATTGGGACCTATCCGTTTGCAACCAGCGGAGTTGGCTAAGTTCGCTACCGCTTTGGCCGTGGCGAAGTTTATGAATGGCTATGGCTTTAAGCTAACGACGGTCAAGAATTTCTCAATCACTTTGTTCTTGATCTTCTTGCCGATGGTTTGTATTCTTTTACAGAAAGAGACGGGGTCGGCATTGGTTTACTTGGCATTCTTCCTGATGTTATATCGGGAAGGAATGACTGGGTATATTTTGTTGATAGGAGTTTGTGCGGTCGTCTTTTTCGTTACGGGAATGAAATATTCAGAGGTGATGGTGGGTATTACCCCATTGGGTGAATTAATCGTCTCTTGCCTTGTCTTATTAATAACCATGGGATTAGTTGGGAATGTCCGTAAGGATTATATAAGCGTTAAGATCATGCTTGGGGGGATCGCTTCGACATTCTTGATCGGGTATGTCGTTTCTTTGTTTGTCCCGGTAAACTTCACTTGGATATCGATAGGCTTGGTAGGAGCCGCGTCAATCTATTTATTCTATTTATCCATTCGAAACTGGGTATGGCATTATGCGTTAATCGCTCTGTTCGCTTTAGGTTCTATCGGTTTCCTATTTTCTGTGGATTATGTGTTTAATGACATATTGGAACCTCACCAACAAATTCGTATTAAAGTCTCTTTAGGCTTGGAGGATGATCCTAGCGGGGCGGGGTATAATGTGAATCAATCCAAGATCGCTATCGGTTCCGGAGGATTATCCGGAAAAGGATTCTTGAATGGGACGCAGACCAAATTGAAGTATGTGCCGGAACAGGATACGGATTTTATCTTTTGTACGGTAGGCGAGGAGCAAGGCTTTTTGGGAGCCTCTGCCGTATTGATCGTATTCGGACTTTTTATTCTTCGTCTGATTGTATTGGCGGAGCGGCAAGATAATGCTTTCGGGCGAGTCTATGGCTATAGCGTAGCCTCCATATTCTTTTTCCATCTGGCGATTAATGTCGGCATGGTGACGGGATTGACTCCGGTTATCGGCATTCCCTTGCCTTTCTTTAGCTATGGAGGTTCCTCGCTTTGGGGATTTACGATCTTATTGTTTATTTTTCTTCGTTTGGACGCTTCCCGGAAGGAGCGTTAGTGGAAGAAGGTAAGACCCGTAAGCCGATTTCCTGAATGCCCGGAAGTTGGTCGTTACGCATCCCCTGCCGGAAGCTAAAGGTATATTGCCCTTTAACGGGGAAATAGTAAGCAGACCGTATCGGGAAACTGGATTGAAACAGGGAGATCCCGTGCCCATACCATTTCCCAAACTCATCAGCTAACATACATTCGATCGTATCCCTTTTTAAAGGACCTATCGGAAGTTCCTCGCTGCAAAATACCCATAGGTTCTGATACGGATACATATTATTGTTCCGTACTTCCAAGGTTAGGTCGTACGGAACCGATATATCCTCAATCAAGAAAGTGAAATAGTACTCCTTATTCTTCTCCCACGAGGTGTTCTGGATAGCTTGATACTGATCGTATACAGCTTCATTCTCGCAAGAGAAGCATAAGAAGCATGTTACACAGGCGGCAATGAACTTTTTAAGCCTCAGGCTTTGTCTCTGGCCTATTCTCCGTTTTATCAGGTCTGGCCTGTTTGATCGGTTGCTGAGGTTTGTCATTATTCGCAGGCTTGTCATTGTTGGATTGCTTATCGTTATTAGCTCTCGGCCTTTGTTTCGGGCGATTGTTTCGGTTGTTCTCCCTGTTATTATCACGGTTGTTCTCCCGATTCTCCCGACTGTTTTCCCGGCTATTATCTTTGTTATTCTCCCGGTTATTCTCTCTGTCCCGGTTATTCTCACGATTGCTATTTCTATTATTTCCTCCGTTGCGGCGATTATTGCCACCGGCTCCGTTTCCTCCGTTGTTCTTATTCTCAGAAACAGGTGCGTCGGTGTTGGTAACTGCCGTCGCGGTGGTGTTAGCTCCGTTCCCGTTTCCATTGTTCTCGCCATTATTCTTGTTGGCAGGACGTTTTTTCTTTTTCTTTTTAACAGAGTCGAAACGTGTGACGCTTTCTTGGCCAAGAATATCTTGAGCGTCTCGTTTCGGTGGTTGTGGCTTCGTATCCGCCTCTAGAGATATCGGCTTCATGCCTTTCTTATTCATATTAATGACATCGAAAGCACGGCTTGCCGGAATCGTGATAAGATTAGCCGCAAATGATTTATCCGTAGAATAGGTAATTTCCCGTTTGAAAATATCCGTCTTGAAATGATAGTAATTATTATCTTTGGTCTCCAAGACAATCTCCCGGGAGGGAAGGCGTTTCTGGGCTTCCACATATGTATCTACCTCATAGTTGATACAACATTTCAATTTAGCGCATTGTCCGGCCAATTTCTGGGGATTCATGGAAATATCTTGATAACGGGCAGCTCCGGTAGCGACCGATACAAAACTTGTCATCCAACTGGAACAGCAAAGTTCTCTACCGCAAGGGCCGATACCACCGATACGTCCGGCTTCTTGACGAGCACCGATCTGCTTCATCTCGATACGAACACGAAAAGCCTCCGCTAGCACTTTAATTAGTTGACGGAAATCTACACGTTCATCCGCTATATAATAAAAGATCGCCTTATTACCGTCACCTTGATACTCTACATCACCGATTTTCATATTCAATCCTAAATCGGCTGCGATTTGCCGCGAGCGAATCATAGTGGCATGTTCCTTTGCTTTCGCTTCCTCATATTTCTCGATATCGGTCGGTTTGGCTTTGCGATATACCTTTTTAGGTTCGTTGCCTTCGCTGGTACGAACATTGTTCTTTTTCATCTGGAGAAGGACGAGCTTACCGGTCAGCGTCACAGTCCCGATGTCATGTCCGGGGCTAGCTTCCACTGCGACCAGATCTCCTTTTTCTAGAGGTATCTTGGAACTGTTGAGGTAATACCCTTTGCGGGTGTTTTTAAACTGTACTTCCACGTAATCGGTTGCGTTTGCCGCATCGGGCACGTCACAAAGCCAGTCATATGTGTTCAGTTTATTATTTTGTATTTTGCTGCATCCTTTTTTACCCATGCAGCAACTTCCTGTATTTAATTTGAAATCCATTTGTCTGGTATATATAATGTATTTATAGTGCGTACAATTACACAAAAGTAGTCAAAATATTTGGTTCGTAGCAAATGAAGAATGAATTATAAAGAGAAAGGGCAAAACAGAATGTTCCGTTTTGCCCTTTTTGGTATTATTTGTCCATGCTGATTTACTTGACCAGACCGTGACTTTTAAATACTTTGTGAATTGCTTCTAATGCGTAGTCGAGCTGTTCGATCGTGTGAGTCGCCATCAGTGAGAAGCGGATCAGTGTATCTTCAGGCGCAACAGCCGGAGATACGACTGGATTTACGAAAATACCGGCTTCGAACAATTCCTTTACGATCAGGAATGTCAGGTCGTTGTTACGGATAAACAAAGGAATGATCGGTGTTGAGGTATGGCCGATTTCACACCCCATATTACGGAATCCATCCAAGGCATAGTAGGTAAGTTTCCACAGGTGTTCGATGCGTTCCGGTTCGCTCAGCATAATATCGAGTGCTGCGCCGGCCGCAGCTGTAGCTGCTGGAGTATTACTTGCACTGAATATATAAGAGCGGGAGTTATGGCGGAGATAGTTGATCGTCTCTTTGTCCGAAGCGATGAAACCGCCGATGGATGCAAGCGACTTACTGAATGTACCCATAATCAGGTCTACATCGTCTGTTACTCCGAAATGATTAC
>OKTH01000702.1_pt1 | contig 19493 bp, 13 predicted proteins | sample 1606361 | NCBI WGS metagenome assembly OKTH01 (sample SAMEA3879575, study PRJEB24766) | human gut metagenome | biome: human-associated habitat; feature: feces | place: USA | collected 1985/1987 | reverse complement strand
TTTCTTTTTATTCGTATTCGTTGCATTTTCTAGTTTTGTCTTTTCATTGTCTCTTATAGTGATAAGTGCCGCTTTCAAATCATCTTCATTTTTATCCACCCTAAAAGACTCAAGTGTCTTAACAAACTTATTATTGGATATATTTTTATTTGTTACTAGTATAAATTCCGACTTTTTCAAGACATCTGAGTCTTCGTCAATAAACTTCATCCATGTGGAAACCGTTTTCCACAAATCAGTATCACGATTGCTTAAATTTATCGTTTCTCCTTTTGCGTTTTTTTGAACGCTATGTTTAATCTGGCACAAAACAGTATTATTTTCATACTGTACATCCACGTCGTCACGAATTTCAAAACTAACAGTTACAGTATCTTCATTCTCTTTCAATAGCATTAGCACAAAGTAATCCCATTGATATTCGAAAGCTGCAAATATATCTGCAGCCGAACGTTTACTTTGCTCTTTTGATGGTATTATCATATTCATAAGGATATAAATTAAAACACCATTACGGTTCCGCCACCATTGACGGATAATAATCCGTATCAATTTTATATTCGCGTGGAGTCACTTGATGTTCCTTATAGTTTTCCACTTGGTCAAGTACTTGCTCAAACACATCATCGCTCCATTCGGGTGGATAGCCATTTTCATCAAGCAAGAACCAGAGGTCTTGGTTGAGTTCGGCACGAACATTTTTGTTTGACAGCCAATCTGCAAAGCACGATTTGGTGTCAATCAACTCTTTTATCTTTTTGGCAAGTGTCTGACATTTGTCGTTGATAATTAATAAGCCTACTTTACGGTCAGTACCGTACTTAAAATTGTGAACATCGCGCATGTGCATCAAAATATCGTAAAAGGCTTTCTCCTCAAATGTAAGACCGAGTTTACGGAAACTTTCTTTATCCTCGCCCAATTTGCCAAGAATATCAAGTGCCTGTTGGGTGGCATTACGGATAATCTCGTCCACTGTATCTTTCTGCGTCTGGGTAGCCTCAGCAGAAGAAAGTGTTGCACGGCGGTTGTGATATTCCTCCAAGGTCTTTTTAAGCAACTCTTCAAATTTCTCTGCGGCGAACTTATTAGTACTCTTATATTGTGCAATACTTCGGCGAAGCATTTTGATGAGCACTTCAAGGCGAGTGGCCGGTAGCTTAACTCCGTTGAGCTGTTCGATAAAGCCGGGACTGAATATGCTTTCCTCTACGTCAGTATCAAGTATGCTTACCACACTGTTACATTGTAATGCTTCAGCAACCATACGTTGTACTACACGATTCATACTTTCCGTATCGTGTTTCTCACCCGAAGCTTTGCGAATATAAGAAGCGACACACATAAAGCACTGCGACAACGATAACTGTTCGTGGTTCAAAACATGTGAAGGCTGACAGATGTCGTAAGCGATTTTCAGACGCTTCACGTGAGCCAAGAAGAAAGTCTTAGCATCTACTTCTTTAGGTTTCTTGCTTTCTTGGGCAACATTGTACATTTTGCTCAAAGTCAGGATATGCTCAGATGCTTTACCAAGACATTCGAGTCTGTCAAGCGGCTTTGAGCCCTTATTCATGAATGGTTTTAGATCAAAACCTGCAAAGAGTTGCTTTATAAGTTCGAGTTCTACAAGTAGTGCGCTCAACGCTTGCTGCACATCATCCTCACTCGGGCCGAAAGTATCACCACCATATTGCTTCATAGCCTCCATCATATTATTACGGATGCCAATGTAGTCAAAGTCTTTACCCAGATATTTACGGTTGACACGGCTGACGGTCTGCACCAGCGTATGCTTTTGCAGTGGCTTGTCGTTGTAAAGATATGTGAGACATGGCACATCGAAGCCGGTAATCCACATATCCACAACTATGACGACACGGAAGTTTGAGTATTCCTGTTTGAAAGCATTTTCGAGTGTTTTGATGCGTTTCTTGTCACCAAGATAGTCGTACATATCTTTTTTGTCGTTTTTGCCACGGGTGGCAACCATTGCGATAGTCGGCATTGGCAACAGTTCTTTCATTTCTTTTTCAGGGACTGCACAACCGTTAGGGGCTTTGCGTTCCTCAAACCACTCAGGACGAAATTTGCGGAATTTCTGTAATAGCGCATAGCCTATTTCTCGCTTGCTACATACCACCATAGCTTTTTGCACCACACCGGACTTATTGTCACAAGAAGCGGTATAGTGTGCTGTGATGTCAGCAGCAAGGCGTTCAAGGCGTTCTTCATCGCCAAGTATCTGTTCCATTGCACTCATCGCCTTTTTGCTTGCAGCGATGTCAGATTCGGTTGCTCCCTCCTCTGCGCACTGGGCATAATAGTTCTCTATTTCCTTGACCTTTTCAGAATCGAGTGTTACTTGGGCAATGCGCGGAATATACTTGATGTCTTTGGTGATTTCATCGTCCACCGCCTCTTTCATCGTGTAACGGTCCACAATTTCACCAAACACTTGAATTGTTTCAGCAATAGGAGTACCTGTAAAGCCGACGAATGTGGCATTAGGAAACGCCGTGCGGAGTTGTTCGGCATAGGGCTTTGTTACAAAAGCACCGATTTTGCTCTCATCAATTATTCTAACGGTAACTGCACCTGCAGAGGTTTGTTCCACCTTGGCTTCGATGTCCTTATGTTCAACAACTTTGATTTTGCTACTAAGGCGAATTTGAGTGCGGTGAGCCTCATCTGAGAAACAGATGATATTACGGCGAGTGTTTAATTCTCCGATTGACTCACAGAATTTTTGAATGGTACAGATGAAGAAACCACCACTGTCGCGAAGCGACAGTTCGGTTTTGAGTTCTTCTCGGTCAGCGATGACTTTGACTGTACCAAGTTGTAAGAAGTCTTGCGAGCGCAAGAACAGTTTTCCGGCTTGCGTCTGCAAGTCGTCGCGGTCAACTATCATAATGACGGTGGGCGAACCGAGTTCATTGCAGCGCAACGCAAGTTGCCTTGCAATGAACATCATTGTGTATGTTTTTCCACAGCCAGTGGCTCCGAAATATGTGCCACCTTTTGATGTCTGCTCTTTAAAGGCACGGCGTATGCTGTCGCACATCATCCGTGTGGCAAAGAACTGAGGATAGCGACATACTATTTCTTCCTCCCTACCACTCTTTTCATCGGGAAAATAGATGTAGTCGCGCAGAATTTCCAAAAATCTTGAAGGTTCATACACACCTTTGACGATGGTACGTACTTGGTCTATGCCCTTTTGAGTCGAGGGATCTTCGTTGTTCACCTTTTTCCACGCATAATAGTGTTCGTATGGCGTGTAGGTGGTACCGAGCCGTGTGTTGTTGTCGGTGGCATCGCTGATACACGATAACGGGCAATAGCGCAACAGATGAGGAATATCACGCATATACCGAGTATGTATCTGTTCGTAAGCTTGTGCTATGTCTGCATCGAGTTTGGTAGGGCTCTTCAATTCAAAGACGCAAAGCGGTATGCCATTAACAAAGAGCAACACATCGGGAATACGCACATCGTTCTTCATACCGTATGCAACTTCGAACTGATTGACAGCACGGAAGATATTACTATCTATATTGTCAAAGTCGATAAAGCGAATATCAAAGTTCACACCGTCACCATGACGGGTATAACGGTAGCCATCGCGGACGAGTTGAAAGGTATTGCGCAGACGCTCAAAGTGGGTTTGACCAGGAACGTGGCGTAAATAGTTGACCACTTCGGTGACATCGCTATCGGCCAAGTCGGGATACTGATTTTGCAAGTAAACGTGTAAATCGTTAACTTTAGGATCTTCGATAAGCAACAGCTCCCTGAGTTGACGATGTATATTCCCACCATTGGTATATTGCCAGCCCTCTGCTTGCAGCAAGTCAATCAGGGCTTCTTCGTATTCACTTTCGTAGAATTTTCCTTTCATGACATCAACTATTAAGCGTGAGCAGCCCTCTGCACTAAGGCAGGACAAAGTGTTTTGAGTTTCTCTCGAGCTTGTGAAGCAATATATTTGGCACGTTCCATGCAACGGTAAACATCGACAATAACTTGCTGCACTTCTATAGCTGGCAATGGTATTTGCACACGTTCCATTTCCGGCCAGTCAAATGTTTCTCTTGCACTACCCCAAGAATTGAAACGAGTATAGCGGTCAAAATCAGGTCGGCTAATCATTAGAAACAGGTACTCTGGTAAGAGTTTATAGGTATCCTTACTGCGGAATACGCTATAAGAAGAAGAAACTATTTTCGTTTTGTCGGTAGTGAATGCCAATGATATTTTACCTCCATTTCGAGAGGTAACGGGCACATAACAAAACTCATTTGGCTTGAATATTTTGTAGGGAGTTAAAGATACATCTTTCATGTCCGCTTTTGTTGGAATGAGAGATTTCTCATTGCTAATGCCAATAACATCTTCAAGCAAGTACCTCCCTTCGCCATTGCGTTCGTCTGACTGCTCAATATACTTACCAAGGGGAACTGACGGATATTTAGAACGACAGTCCACAATATAGGCCTGACAGGCAGCAGACAGTCGAGGTATCAGAGCCTCGTTCTGTTCGGCAAGAGTTTTCAAGCCGTTGTAAGTGGCAACCAATTCACGCTGTACTTCAATTGACGGTAATGGAATTTGTACACGTTCCATCTCTGACCAATCAAAAGTTTCCCTCGCACTACCCCAAGAATTGAAACGAGAATAACAATCAAATTCAGGTCGGCTCAATAGTAAGTATAAATATTCGGGCATCAAATCGTTACAGTCTTTGCATCGAAAAATCTCATAAGATGATGACACGAGATAGATGTTACATGTATCATTCATTGCCAAAGATATTTTTTCTCCATTGCGTGATGTTACAGTTACATAACTAAACTCATGAGGTTTAAGTAACTTATACGGAGTCAACAATACATCGTTCATATCTGCTTTAGTTGGTATAAGTTTCTTTTGAATACTTATTCCTCGTACATCATTAAGAGTGTATTTTCCATCAATATTTCTCTCATCACATTGCTCTATGTAATCACCGAGCCGTACCCATTTAACTTTGTCATTCATCGTTACCTCCTTTCTCGATTTGCACCAAGCCGCAGTATTCTTGCAGCAATATTTGCATCTCTTCCTTGGGTATAAGTTGGCGTTTGTCCAATTGAGAATTGGACAATATACAAGTCTGCCAGTAACGTTGTCTATCTACACTCATATCCCAACTGTTTTAGCGCGTTACGTAGTGTAGCATCATTCTCACGTTGCAGTGCCAAAAGTTCGGAAACCGCAGAGGCCGTTTCAGTCAACACTTTGTCATAGTCGATATTGTTGTCGCGGTCAACGAACTCGATATAGCGACTGGGGACGAGAGAAAAGTTGTTTGTCTTCAGTTCCTCAAAGCCGACCGAACGGTAAAGTTCCGGTTCTGCATAGGTCGCACCGTCAGTGCCGACCGACTGCCAACGAAAGAAAATGTCAGCAGCTCGCTTCACTTGGTCAGCTTTCAATTCTACTTTCTTCTTCTGTTCACCTTTAACCGGGCTTTCAGTCCATGAGCGTAAATCCATAAAGAGGATTTCCCCACGGCGGTCGCGTAGTTGCCGCCCGTGGTGCATGCCTCCGCGCTTGTTTTGATTGAGAATCCACAGCGTAACCGATATGTCAGTGGTATAGAACAGTTCACGAGGCAGTACGATAATAGCCTCTACTTTATCGCTTTTTATAAGTTTTTGACGAATGGCAACAGTATCTTCATCACCAAGAGCACCATTGGCCAGCAAGAAACCGGCTATGCCTTTGTCGGCTTTTAGTTTGGAAAGCATGTGAAGAATCCATGCGTAGTTGGCATTACTCTCGGGAGGAGTGCCATAATCAGCCCAATTCACCCCTTGTTGAGTAACATCCTTGGTGAACCAGTGTTTGAGATTGAACGGCGGATTTGCCATGATGTAGTCAAAAGCAAGTCCGGCGTGTTGGTCTTTATCGAATGTAGAAATAGGCCCATCGCCCAAATGGTGGGATATGCCACGCATAGCCAAATTCATTTTGGCAAGGCGAAAAGTAGAATCCTCTTTCTCCTGACCAAAAACATTTACAGTTGTAATGTCACCCTGCTTTGCCTCAACATATTTAGCGCATTGAATAAACATACCGCCTGAACCACAACACGGGTCGTAGAGAGTGCCGTCGAATGGTTCAATAAAGGCAGCTATAAGTTCCACAATATCGTGTGGAGTATAAAACTCACCATCCTCTTTGGTAGCGTTTACAGCAAATGACTTCAAAAAATATTCATAGACACGACCGATCAGATCCTTTTCTTCGCCGAAAACTTTGTGAGAAATCTTGTTGACCTCATCAACCACCTTTTTAAGTTCGTTAGGCTGGATTTTCACAGAGGTAAACAAGCTGAGTTTTACGCAACCTTTAAGCGTATCACCGCTATCTTCGATGGCTAGCAAGGCATCATCAAGAGCAGCAACAAGATTGGAAGTAGGCATATTGATTAGCATCGACCAACGAGCAGCCTCCGGTACATATACTATATTTTTGTAACGAGAGGGGGAATCGAGGAATCTTGCGATTTTCTCTTCATCAGTAATTCCTCGATTAATACATTGCTGACGCATCTCTGCTTGGGCATCGTCAAACTTTTCGCCGATAAATCGAAGGAACACGAGCGTAAGTATAACATCTCGCTTATCGTTGAGCGACGCACTGCCACGGAGATAGTCGCGGCAGTTGAACAATATGGATTCGAGATTGAGGGAGTTTTCTTCTTTCTTTGTAGCTTTCTTCTTTGCCATAATCAATCATTATTACCGCCATTGATAAGTTGGCGAGGATCAACATTCAAAAGTCCAGCAATCTTCACAAGCATATCAAGAGAAGGTTGCATCTTATTAGAACACCATCGTGAAACGGTTGCTTCGTTCTTTCCGACCTGCTCAGCTAACCATTTTCCTGTTTTCCCTTTCTCGACTAATACAACTTTCAACCTATTTATCTTTTGCGATTCCATACGTCTTGATTTTGCCTGTTAATTACAATACTTTGATTTACCATGCAAATTTAGCGATATTATCTGAGAATGCTGCATTGAATTTCAGAAAAGTAGTATAAACTCCCTTAAAACCAAGCATATTTTTTATCTTTGCATTCAAAGAGAAGAGAAACAATCCAATGAACAAAGAAAACCAAATAATACTCTATCAGGACGATAACGATATAACTCGTGTGTCGGTGCGTTTTGCCGATGAAGATTTGTGGCTGACGCAAAATCAGTTGGTGGAGATATATCAAACAAGTAAATCAAATGTAAGTGAGCATATTAAGCATATATTTGAGGATGGAGAGCTAGTAAAGGAGGCAACTGTTCGGAAATTCCGAACAGTTCAAACAGAAGGTTCTCGTAAGGTTGAACGGGAAGTTGAACACTACAACCTTGATATGGTTATCGCCTTGGGGTACCGTGTGCAGTCTCAGGTTGCAACCCGCTTCCGACGATGGGCAACCCAGCGGCTTCATGAGTATATCCAAAAAGGGTTTGCGATGGATGATGAGCGCTTAAAGCAAGGTGGTAACCGTTATTTCCGTGAGTTATTACAACGTATCAGGGATATTCGTAGTAGTGAGCGCAACTTCTACCAGCAAGTAACAGATATATACGCTACCGCCACCGATTATGACCCACGTGACGAGATGACAAAGACCTTTTTTGCCACCGTTCAGAACAAGTTGCATTACGCTGTCCACGAGAATACGGCAGCCGAGGTTATTTACAATCGTGTGGACAACGAAAAGCCGTTTGTAGGTATGACTAATTTCAAAGGCAGCTATGTAACTAAGGATGATGTAAAGATTGCCAAGAACTATTTGTCTGAGATTGAACTCCAACGCCTGAATCTGCTTGTTTCCGGTTTCTTGGACTTTGCCGAGTTCCAAGCATTGGAAATGAATCCTATGAGAATGAAAGATTGGATAGAAGCACTGGACGACCAAATTATAGCACACAAACGAAAGGTTTTGATTGGTAAGGGAAACATTTCGCATAAACAAGCGATTGAGAAGGCAGAAAAGGAGTTTGCCATCTATCGCAAACGCGAAATGGAACAGCTTGAAAGCGATTTTGATAAGGAAATCAAAAGATTGAAAGATAATAATGGTAAAAGTTCAAACTAATTCACTACCTTTGTATTCGGAAACTTTCACGCAACCTTGCGCAAAACAACGCAAGTTATTGGTGGAGCAAACGGAGGAGATTGCAGTTGAGTAGCTTTTAGAAAAGAATGATATTCAACCACTTGGAAATAAATTACGATTTCTGGTGGCACCACTTTTAAGAAAAGAGAAACGATGTAAATCCCTAAATTTCAAAGAAGTTTAGGGATTTTTCATTTTCAAGAATAGGTAAAATAAGTGGGACTAAAGCAAACTATACATCCTTATTCGGGGGACGGTTTTAGAAAGCCTAAAATGTTACACAGCACAAGTGCTACTTCGTTTTTTTACAGCACGTTGATCTATTTTACATAACCGGGTTCTCGGTTCGATTTCCTAATTTTGTATCATTAAAAATTGAGCTGTATGGAAAGAGAAATATTCAGCGTGTTGTTCTTCATCAAGCGTAGTAAACCGTTAAAAACGGGAAAGTACCTCTGCGTGTGAAATTCTATCAGATTTACCAAGACTTGGAATTGGAGGAAAAGATTGTCTCCGCACGTGCCATAGTAAACCGCTATTAGGGAAAGGACGAAACTTTCAAAACATTATACAATGTGTTCAAGGAGTATAACGACAACTTGGAAACTCCAATGAAACAGATCCCCAATGTCCAACTTAAATTGACCCCCGATTTATTTTTCCTAAAACACAAAAAAGCATCACATAATCAGCTTATTAGTTCTCTATTTGTGCTGGGTTTATAATTTTTATTTACAGCCAATATAGTCATTCATTTCTTCCTGCAAATTTTGCGTATGGACTCTCCGTGTAGCTCAATTCTTGCGGCTTGGTGAGTTATTCTGTCCATGACTGCGCCGGCGATTGTCTTCTTGCCGATGACATCATACCTGTCTTTGACAGGCAATTGTGATGTAATCAGTGTTGATTTCTTACCATATCGGTCTTTGATGATGTCCATCAGATACATTCTGCTTCCGTTGTCCAACGGCTGCAAGCCGAAATCATCCTGTATAAGCATATCCGTCCTTTCTATCTTTTTCAGCATCCTACAGGATGCAACCTTTTACCTTGGTGGCCTTCAACTGCCCTAAAAGTTTGGAAGTATTGGCATACAGCACTTTCAAACCTTTTTTGGCAGACTCTGTATCCCAAGGCTGTGGCAATGTAGCTCTTTCCTGTACCGGAGCTTCCCATGACAAACAAGTCGCACGCCTCCTTGACAAATCTTGTTCATGCTGATTGATTTATTGGGAATACTATCTGTTTTGTCTATTTAATAGATTAATGTAGAATTATGAACTGATTCTGTAACTCTTTTAATGTTTTTTGGGTGGGGCAATTTAAATTGGATTTTGGGGAACTCTTTAGATAGGACAATGGGGGGACAGTTTATACCAAATTTTCCACCTGTCAATACACAGAAGAATTTTCATTGTTTATTACCGAAAAATAGAAGCAGTCTCTACAAAAAAAGACTGCTTCTGCTTCATTTCTAAAACAAATCAAAAAACAAATATGCTCAACTATTAATCTTAATTTTCTTTTAAGAAACGGATGATAACACAGGTTTGTCTGATACAGGAAACAAGTGCTCACTAAGCGCCTTCAAAGCATGCACTTTATCTTCCGCTTTCATCACCAACGATACATTACTACTACTTCCGCCGTATGAAATCATCCGTACGGGAATATCTTTCAATGCATTGATGATGCGTGCCTCAAAACCGACATTTTGCCATTCCAAGTCACCAACAACACAAACAATCACCATATTCTTTTCGACTGTAATCGTTGCGTATTTCCGTAATACACCCACAATCTCGTCTATATGCTTGTCATCATCAATCGTTACGGAAACCCCGATATCGGAAGTGGTCACCATGTCCACCGGCGTATTGTAATTATAGAACGTATCAAACACGATGCTCAGAAAATGAGGTGTCGGTATCGTATGGAGCGACTTGATCTTGACATACGTGATGTTGTCTTTGGCGGCAACAGCTTTGATCGCACCCTTTTCCGCCGTATTCGAGATCAATGTACCCGACGCATTTGGCTGCAATGCGTTCAAGAGGCGTACCGGTATGTTCTTTTCCTTGGCAGGCAGGATGCAAGTCGGATGTAGTATCTTGGCACCGAAATGTGCCAACTTAGCGGCTTCGTCGAAGTTCAACTGCCTAACAGGAGCGGTGTCATTGACAAACCGTGGATCGTTGTTGTGCATCCCGTCAATATCCGTCCATATCTGTATCTCTTCTGCTTGGATAGCCGCTCCAATTAGAGAGGCGGTGTAATCGCTTCCTCCTCTTTCCAAGTTGTCAATGCTGCCGTAAGCATTCCGGCAGATGAAACCTTGCGTAATATATATTTCTGCCTCTTTGTTTTGCTCCAAAAGTGTATTTAGGTGTTTAGCGATATATTCCATGTCCGGTTCATTGTCCATTGTAATTCGCATGAAGTTCAACGCAGGCAATAAAACTACCTTCACTCCTTGTTCTTCCAGATAGCAGGTCATCAGAAAGGTTGATATTAGCTCACCCTGCGCCAAGATTTCCTTTTCATCGAACATGCTGAAAGGCATATTAGAGAAAGACCAGACATGTTGAGACCGTTCAAGCATGTATTGCATGGCCCTTTCTTTGTAGGTATCGCTTTGGTATAATTCTTCTATATGATTGACATAAGCTTGTTCCAAAGCAGAAAGGATCGCATTGGCTTTTCCCGGATCTTTCTTATGGAAACACTCAGATATCTCCACTAAAGAGTTTGTTGTCCCTGCCATGGCAGAGAGTACTACTATTTTCTGTTCCTGATCGCAAATGATTGATGCGACATTCTTGATCCGCTGGGCAGAACCGACTGAAGTACCACCAAATTTTAATACTTTCATTAGACTATCTGATTTTTGATTTTACTTTTTATACATTGAATCTGATCACGAACGTGCTACCTTTACCGACTTCGCTTTCGATACGGATCGTACCACCATGAGCTTCCACAAAGTCCTTGCTGATGGCAAGTCCTAAACCGCTACCTTGTACTTTTGTTCCCGGCACACGGAAATAGTGGTCGAAAATACTTTCGTGGTAACGCGAGTCAATGCCCTTTCCGAAGTCCTTGACATAGATCTCGACGGCTTTGTCGATCTGTCGTGCACCGATGATAATCCGTCCGTTCTCCGACGAATAACGGATGGCGTTCGATAACAGGTTGGTCACAACCCAAGCAATTTTCTCGCTGTCGACAAACAATTTGGTGATCTTTTCAGGATACTCCACTTCGATCTGACAGTTAAAACGCTCGGCCTGTACCCGGTTCGCCTTGATGGCATAGTCGATCAGTTCGATCGGTTTGGTAATCTTCGGATTCAGGTAGAGCTTACCGCTTTCTACCTGTGACATCTTCAACAATTCGCCAGTGATTTCCAACAAACGGTCGCTATTTTCCTTTATGTTCTTGGAAAGGCTCTCCTGTTCTGTATTCAGTTTTCCGATCCGATTGTCTTCCAGCAGTTCCAAGCTCATCATGATAGCCGATATCGGTGTCTTCAGTTCATGAGAGATCGTTGAAATAAAAGTTGTCTTTGCAATATCTTTTTCTTTAAATTCGGTCACGTTCTTCAACAGGATCACATCCCCGACATACTTACCCTCCAGTCCAGTCTGCCTGTTAACGTTGATCGGGATGTATTTTACTTGAAAATAGCTTTCCTTGTTGTCCGCATAGATTTTCAACGGATCCTTATTGTCATCGGGATGTACCAACTGGCGGATCAAACGGCGCAGCAGATCATTTTTTAACGCCACTTCGGGAGCCGGTTTGTCGATAATGTTTTCCCGTGTCAAATTCAAAACAGTCAAAGCCTCGTCATTGACAAACAAAATCTTCCGTTCCTTACTCAAGCCTATGATAGGTTCTGCAATGCTGTTGATAATTGTTTCTATATATTTTTTCCCTTGCAGGATATCTTCCAGCGAACTGTTCCTGTATTCGGCCAAGCGCTCGGCCATCTCGTTGAACAACGTGGCTATTTCCTTAAACTCCGGTTCATTGCCCAAATTAAGCCGTTTGCTGTAATTGGCATTGGTGATTTCCTTGATGCCATCCGTCAATTTCCGGATCTGTACGCTGACCGAGCGTGGCAGGCGAGCCAGAAAGAGGAAGGCGATCACGATACAAGCGATCCCTACCGTCCAGATCCAAAAGAGAGACCTTTCCGCCGTATGGACAGCCACTTCATTCTTTTCATAAATGGCAGACATATTGACTGCCATAATGGTATAAATCGTCTGGCGTATCTGCCGAATCGATTCATCATCCATGTCATCCAACGCCTTTTCACAGTTCGAACTTAATCGGTTAGTCAGTATGTCTTCATCCTTCTCTGTCAGATTTTTTTTCTGAGCTTCCAACCCGGCCTCAAACTCTTTTCGGGCATTCGGATTTTCCCGAATGGCATCCAGTGACTCGAGCATCTGACGGGAATAAAGGAGTGAATTGTAATTATCCGCTAGGATATTCTGCGTGTCATCCGATACATTATGAATGTTTTTTATAGCCAATCCACCTAATAAAGTGATCAGGACAAATAAAAGTCCTATCCCATAAGTCAACTTTGTTTTTATATTCATATTCATGGAAGGATTTTTATGCTAATATTATTAAATCAATGCCTAATTGAGCCAACTCTTCTAACATGTTCCGATAGTGAACCATCGCAAGGATAGCGGAAGGATATTTTAAAGCTGGTCGTCCGATACATAGCGTACTGATTTGCTTTTCTTTACAAACCTGTACGATCGCATCCGTTATATGTGGGGATTGCACTTGAATGATTTCTCCTCCAAGTTCCGTTGCCAACTTGAAATGGTTAAGCAAATGCCTTTGACTTGCCAACGGAATCCTGTCGGAACTTTCTCTTGGGGTTTGTACATACAGTACAAAAAACTTGGAATTATATCGGGTTGCCAACCGTGCGACTTTCCGTATGATCTTACGGGGAGTTTTCTCATTACTGCTGATGCAGGCCATAAACCTTTCGTGGCGTACACCGAGATTCTCTGGAATGGTATTCTCCACTTTTTTTTCTACCCGCAAAGCTACCTCTTTCAATGCCAACTCCCTAAGCTGAAGAATATGTTCAGCCTTAAAGAAATTATTTAATGCTGTTTGTATCTTATCGGGTTTGTATATTTTTCCGGCTTTTAACCGAGCCAGCAATTCGTCAGCGGTAAGGTCTATGTTGACCACTTCATCAGCCTGCTCCAGTACGATATCAGGAATACGTTCCTTGACCTCAATGCCAACCACGTCCTGCACCATCTCGTTAAGTCCTTCTATATGCTGAATATTGACCGCCGTGATCACACTGATACCGGCATCCAGTATATCCATAACATCCTGCCAACGTTTTTCATTCTTACTGCCTTCGACATTGGTATGAGCCAATTCGTCAACGATGACAACTTCAGGATGGATACTGAGAATCGACTGCAAGTCCATCTCTTCGATCTCTTTTCCTTTATAAAATATCTTGCGGCGGGGGATGATAGGCAATCCTTCCACCAATGCCTCCGTCTCGACTCGCCCATGTGTTTCTATATAACCGATCTTGACATCGATACCGCTTTCCAGTAATTGGTGGGCATCTGATAGCATCCGATACGATTTACCTACACCGGCAATCATGCCGATGTAGATTTTAAAATTGCCACGACGAGACTTTTTCAACAAATCTAAAAAATGTTGTACACTTTGTTCTCGGTCCATGCGTATTATTATATCAAGGTCTTAAAGAAATTCCCAAGACAAGATGGGCATCCTCCATACGAGGGTTCCAAATTGCCTGTGTAAAAATAGGTAATGAGAAAGAATCCGTGATTTTGATATCTTTCGTTGCTTTCAATGCAACATTCGTTACTGCAAATCCACTATTTACATCACCTCCATACGTAGTTATTCCCGCATCATACGGAAGAACACCACAAGTTGCATTCAGATCGACGCCCTTCACTGTGAATGGAAAATTCAACTCCACATAAGAAGAATAGTTTTGGTTTCCATTTTCATCTTTGTCTTGACCGGCAAACATGAAATTCCAAGTGATAGACAAAGGTAACTTCTCAATAGGCAAAGTGTAAGCCAAACCTGCTTCAAAATGGTGATCTGTTTCATGGCTTTTGAAGTTAAAATAACGGCAAGAGCCTTGCCCTGCCCACCATAAGCTAGCGACAGACAATGTAGGACCAGCTGATCCGAATGTATACGCTGCCGTTAAATCTATCTCTTTAGCAGCAGGCATAGATGTAGAGTTTGCTCCCTGAAAATCGGTAGATCCCCAGGCTGTCAAAGAGAAATTACCTACCCCCAGTGATAGTGTCGGCTGGAAGCTAGCACCAGTTTGGTAGAAACCACGCCAAATATAGGAACTTACCAAATCTCCCTGTACAGAAAAACTTACTTTACCATCCTCTTCCTGTGCATTAGCCAACGTAGAAGATGCCATTGAGAATACAACTGCCAAGGCTGCTACTTTTTTTACGAATGATTTCATAACCTAAATCTAATTGACTTATTAAAAATTTGTTATTTGTTATTTGATGCTTGATCAAGCGCAACATTTAATTTCAATACATTTACTTTCTCCGTTCCGAACATACCCAATAACGGTTTCTCAACATGAGAATTGACGATACCCATTACCTTTTCTTCCGACCATCCACGAGCGTCCGCTACACGTTTGGCCTGTGCATAAGCGGCTTTCGGTGAGATATGGGGATCCAAACCGGAACTGCTGGCCGTGATGATTTCAGCCGGAACTTTTTCACGGGTTAGGTAAGGATGATGAACCAAGAATGTATCAATACGTTCTTCCAACAAAGCTAAATGTTCTTCATTGGAAGGTCCCTTGTTACTACCTGCCGAACTGGATGCATCGTAACCGTCACCGGCATGGGAAGGACGTCCCCAGAAATAAATATCTTGCGTGAAATTCTGACCAATATTGGCGGCCCCCACTACTTTTCCATTCAATGTAACCAGTTCAGCATTACCCTTATTCGGTCCTGCCACTTGGGCAAACAACCACAAAACGAAAATGTAGAAAACACTGAAGAACAAACAAAATGCAATTGTCAGTCTTAATGATTTAAAAAGATTTGATATCATAATGAATTATTGTTTTATTTTCTTAACCTTCCTCCTATCTTCATACAGAGGAAGGAAGGTTTTTAATATTGATTTTACTTTTACATGAATAAACTTACAATCATATCTATCAACTTGATACCAATGAACGGGGCAATTACACCGCCCAAACCGTAGATCAGCAAGTTGCGACGAAGCAATGCGGAAGCACCAATCGGTTTATAAGCCACACCACGTAATGCCAGAGGGATCAGAATCGGGATGATGATCGCATTAAAGATGATCGCACTTAGGATCGCTGATTCCGGACTGTGCAGGTGCATGATGTTCATCGGGGCCAATGCCGGGATCGTAACCATGAACAGAGCTGGTACGATAGCGAAATACTTGGCCACGTCGTTAGCGATACTGAAAGTAGTCAGCGTACCACGAGTCATCAGCAACTGTTTACCGATTTCGACAATCTCGATCAGTTTCGTTGGGTCGTTGTCCAAATCAACCATATTACCAGCTTCCTTGGCAGCCTGCGTACCACTGTTCATTGCGACACCAACGTTTGCCTGAGCCAAGGCCGGGGCATCGTTCGTACCGTCCCCCATCATGGCGACCAGCTTACCGTTTTCCTGTTCCTTACGGATATAATTCATCTTGTCTTCCGGTTTGGCTTCGGCGATATAATCGTCTACACCAGCTTTTTCAGCGATATATTTTGCGGTCAACGGGTTATCACCGGTTACCATTACCGTCTTCACACCCATCTTACGCAAACGTTCAAAACGTTCTTGGATCCCCGGTTTGATGATATCCTGTAATTCGATCACACCGATGATGAAATCATCCTGTGAAACAACCAGCGGAGTACCGCCGTTACTCGTGATCTTCTGAACCAAATCGGCCACCTCTTTCGGATATTTGTTGCCGGCAGCCTCACTCATCTTACGAATAGCATCAAAAGCTCCTTTACGGATGCGAGTACCGTTTGCCAAATCCACTCCTGAGCATTTAGTTTCTGCCGTAAACTTGATCATCTTTGATCCGGATGTATTCAGATCATGTACACGTACACCTTTTTCACGTCCCAGTTCCACGATTGACTTACCTTCGGGTGTATCGTCAGAAAGAGAGGACAGTAGACAAGCTTGTACAAAAGAGTGTTCGTCAATGCCGGATACCGGATAGAACTGGGTTGCTTTACGGTTACCGATCGTGATCGTACCGGTCTTGTCGAGCAGCAAAGTATCAATGTCACCGGCTGTTTCAACCGCCTTACCGGATTTGGTGATCACATTAGCAGACAACGCACGATCCATACCGGCAATACCGATGGCAGATAACAAACCACCGATCGTAGTCGGGATCAAACAAACGAACAAAGAGATAAAGGCCGCGATCGTAATCGTCGTGTTGGAATAATCAGCAAACGGTTTCAAGGTACCGCAAACAACAACGAATACCAATGTAAAACCTGCCAGCAAGATTGTCAAGGCGATTTCGTTCGGAGTTTTCTGGCGAGAAGCGCCTTCCACCAAGGCGATCATCTTATCCAAGAAACTTTCACCCGGTTCGGTCGTCACTTTCACCTTGATCTGGTCGGACAATACTTTCGTACCGCCTGTTACAGAACTCTTGTCTCCACCCGCTTCACGGATCACCGGAGCAGATTCACCTGTGATGGCGCTTTCATCGATAGAAGCCAGACCTTCGATAATTTCACCATCGGAAGGAATCGTGTCGCCGGCTTCACAAATAAAGATGTCGCCTTTCTTCAACTGAGAAGAACTGACCGTTTCGATCTTGTTACCGACACACAATTTGGCAGGAGTTTCTTCCCGGGTCTTACGCAAACTGTCGGCCTGAGCCTTGCCTCGTGCCTCTGCAATCGCCTCTGCGAAGTTGGCGAAAAGCAACGTGGCGAACAATACAATAAACACTAAGATATTATAACCGAAAGATCCTTGCGTTGTATCACCGGTGGCAGCAGCCCAAATCGTAACAAACAACATGACGAACGTCACCACCTCCACGATAAACATGATCGGGTTACGGAACATCATCCGCGGATTCAACTTAACGAATGATTGCTTCAAACTTTCTATAACGAGCTCCTTTGGAAATAAAGAAGCAGTTTTGTTATTTCTCATCTTCTTAATCTGTCAATTAGTAAATACTAAAATATTCGGCGATCGGGCCTAATGTTTGTGCCGGGAAGAATGACAAGGCAGCAACGATGACGATTACGCAGAATGTCATCACACCGAATGTAACCGTATCAGTCTTTAATGTACCCGCACTTTCCGGAGTGTACTTCTTGTTTGCCAAAAGACCTGCAATAGCTACCTGTCCGACAATTGGCAAATAACGTGAAATGATCAGTGCCAAACCGCAAGTGTAGTTCCAGAAATAGGTATTGTCGCCTAATCCTTCAAAACCGGAACCGTTGTTAGCAGAAGAAGAAGTATATTCATATAACATTTCACTGAAACCATGGAAACCGGGGTTGTTCAACCAGCCACCCTCGCTCTCTACGAATTCAGGGGCATATACCCATACGTAGGAAGAGATAGCCGTAAAGATCAAAATCACGAACGGGTGAGCCAACGAAACGATCGTCGCAATCTTCATTTCTCGGGCTTCTACCTTTTTACCTAAGAATTCCGGCGTACGTCCGACCATCAAACCGCTGATGAATACGGCTATAATCAAGAATGCATAGTAGTTCATGAAACCTACGCCGACACCACCAAACCATGTATTGATCTGCATGTTCAACATCTCCACCATACCGGAAAGAGGCATTGTACTGTCGTGCATACCGTTAACGGAACCATTAGAGGTGACGGTCGTAGTCACAGACCACAAAGCGGTTGCGCCCGGACCCAGACGGGTTTCCTTACCTTCCATAGCACCGCAAGACTGGTCAATACCCATCTCGTCGATTTTCGGGTTACCTGCCATCTCATAGTAAACGTTACAGAATACCCCCAAAAGATAAGCAAACAGCATCACACCATAGATCACATAACCTAACTTTTTACGTTTCAGATAAAATCCCAAAGCAAATACCAATGCCATCGGAATGATCAGAATAGACCAGCATTCTACAATATTGGTCAGGTAAGTCGGGTTTTCCAATGGGTGAGAAGAGTTTACTCCGAAGTAACCACCACCATTCGTACCTAACTGTTTAATCGGAACGATTGCAGCTGTAGGACCTTGTGAAACAGTTTGTTCAGCTCCTTCCAATGTCGGGATTGTCATTTTGGAGTCGAAGCCCATCGGCGTACCTTGTATGATCAGGATGAAACCCACGATCAGAGACATCGGGAAAAGGATACGTGTACAGCTGATCACTAAATAGTGCCAGAAGTTGCCGATTGTTTTAGTTGTTTTGGCGGCCATCGATTTCATAATTCCAGCCATGGCAGCCATACCTGTTGCAGCAGTGATGAACTGGAACAACATGATGACGAACAACTGTGTAAAATAAGTCAAACCGCTTTCTCCGCTATAGTGCTGCAAGTTACAGTTAACCATGAAACTAATACACGTGTTGAACGCCAAATCTGGACTTTGTCCGCTGTTCCCATCAGGATTCAAAGGAAGATATCCTTGCGATACCAACAGGATCATACCCCAGAAGAACCAAAATACGTTTATAATAAGCAGAGATTTCAAGAATGCCTTCCAATCCATCTCTTCATTGGGGTTGATACCCGCCAGTTTGTAAATAAATCTTTCAATTGGAGCCATGAAACGCATGCAGTCGTTTCCCTCCTTATACACTTTGGCGATATGCTTTCCCAGCGGGTAACTGATAACCAGCAGTAGCAATATCTGCAATGCTACACCTAAAATTTCTGTATTCATCTTTTCACTTAAAAAACTAATTACCATTAAAACTTTTCGGGCTTAATTAGGACATACATCAAATACCCGAAGATCAATAAGCAAAGTATAAACAGTGCTAAAAACATAATTTAATTCTCCTTTCTTACATTAAATTTTCTCAAACCAGTCCACACACTTGAAGAAAAACCAATAGCATGCTACACCGGTAGCACACAAGAACAAAAATGATAACGTATCTTCCATACTTGTCTCTTTTAATTGTTAATACTATTTATTTGTTTTCCGCCCTACTATATGCCAAAGCTGTGCCAAAAAATCGAGTTTATGCACAATATATTGTT
>OKTH01000685.1_pt1 | contig 19909 bp, 24 predicted proteins | sample 1606361 | NCBI WGS metagenome assembly OKTH01 (sample SAMEA3879575, study PRJEB24766) | human gut metagenome | biome: human-associated habitat; feature: feces | place: USA | collected 1985/1987 | reverse complement strand
ATCCTTCGTGATATCGGACGTTGGCTGGTCATATTCATCCGCGACAGCCGGACCGCTATAACCGCACTCGTCACCGCGATAGGTCCAGGTGCAGGTGTTGGCCAGCATGATACGTCCCGGAAAAACAGCGCCATCCGTTTCCGTCGGCGTGGACAGTACAAAGGAGGCACTCACCGCGCTCAGTTCGCTGCACTGCTCAATGCGCCAGCGGCTGATCACCTCCTGCTCCGGATCGGCGTAACTGTTTCCGTTGACGAAGTTCACCGCATCCAGAAAACGGGCGTAAACCTTACGCCGGACCACCGTTCCGCCGACCAGACTCTGCATATCTTCCGCCATCCCGGTGACCATACCGTACAGGTTAGAAACCGTCAGCGTGGGGCGCGTACTGGTGCCTTTGCCATTCAGTTCAAAACCGCTCCCCTGAATGGGATACGGCTGATACTGTCGCCCCTGCCAGGTGACCGGCTCACCTTTTTCGTTCTGCTCATTACAGAAAAAATAACGTTCTCCACCGACCTCTGTCAGGTCGATTTCCCAGAGCACCACGCTGGCCGACTGCTCCGCACGGGTGCATTCATTCAGTGTTTCCTGCCGGATATCCTGCATCAGTTCACCACCTGTTCAAACTCTGCGCTGAACTCAACACGCAACATACTGACCCGCGACGACCATTTTGCGCAGGTCACCTTTATCTGCCGCCACTCATAAGGCGGCGTCCACAGAAAGGATTTCCAGCCCCCGTGCTCTTCCAGAAACGACTCCAGTACCGTGGCCTCCTCACGGGGGACAGAAAGCGTCACGCTGTACGTTTTCAGGTTGGCATTCAGCCCGGCAGGCGCTCGCTGAGAATAGCCATCACCAAAGCGCACCTTTCTTACAGAAGGGACCGAAGCCACATCCATACCGGGTTTCACTTTCCAGCGGAAGGTCTTCATCGTCCACCTCCGGAGAACAGGCCACCATCACGCATCTGTGTCTGAATTTCATCACGGGCACCCTTGCGGGCCATGTCATACACTGCCTTCATCATCTGTGGACCTGGCAGACCATTCGTACCGTCGTTCTGAATCACCACGTGATTGTTCTGATTAAAATTAATGCCTTCAGCCCGCCGCATCTGCGCCGGACTTCCGGCACCGCCCACATAACCACCTTCCGCATAGCCCCGCATCAGGCGGTACAGGTTGCCCACGCCAATCCGGCTGGTTGCCTCCTTCGTGAAGACAAACTCACCACGGTGAACAATCCCCGCTGGCTCATATTTGCCGCCGGTTCCCGTAAATCCTCCGGTCGCAAAATGGAATTTCGCCGCAGCGGCCTGAATGGCTGTACCGCCTGACGCGGATGCGCCGCCACCAACAGCCCCGCCAATGGCGCTGCCGATACTCCCGACAATCCCCACCATTGCCTGCTTAAGCAGAATTTCTGTCATCATGGACAGCACGGAACGGGTGAAGCTGCGCCAGTTCTGCTCACTGCCGGTCAGCATCGCCGCCATATTCTGCGCAATACCATCAAAGGTCTGCGCGGCTGCACTTTTAACCTGCGACATACTGTCCGTGGCGCTCTCTTCCCACTCACACCAGCCGGACTTCAGGCCTGCCATCCAGCTCCCGCGAAGCTGGTCTTCAGCCGCCCAGGTCTTTTTCTGCTCTGACATGACGTTATTCAGCGCCAGCGGATTATCGCCATACTGTTCCTTCAGGCGCTGTTCCGTGGCTTCCCGTTCTGCCTGCCGGTCAGTCAGCCCCCGGTTTTTCGCATCAATAGCGGCCCGTTTTGCCCGTTGCTGCTGTGCGAATTTATCCGCCTGCTGCGCCAGCGCGTTCAGGCGCTCCTGATACGTAACCTTGTCGCCAAGTGCAGCCAGCTGGCGTTTGTACTCCAGCGTCTCATCTTTATGCGCCAGCAGGGATTTCTCCTGTGCGGATAGCTGGCGACGTTGTGCCGCCTCCTCCAGTACCGCGAACTGATTTTCAGCCTTCCACAAATCCCGGCGCTGCTGGCTGATTTTCTCATTCGCTCCGGCATGCTTCTCCAGCGTCCGGAGTTCTGCCTGAAGCGTCAGCAGGGCAGCATGAGCACTGTCTTCCTGACGATCGCCCGCAGACACCTTCACGCCGGACTGTTTCGGCTTTTTCAGCGTCGCTTCATAATCCTTTTTCGCCGCCGCCATCAGCGTGTTGTAATCCGCCTGCAGGATTTTCCCGTCTTTCAGTGCCTTGTTCAGTTCTTCCTGACGGGCGGTATATTTCTCCAGCGGCGTCTGCAGGCGTTCGTAAGCCTTCTGCGCCTCTTCGGTATATTTCAGCCGTGATGCCTCAGACTCGACCCAGTCCTTTGCTGCCATCTCTCTGGCCTTTTCAAGATCGGCCTGCAACGTGGCGGCTGAAAGCCCAAGTTGCGCATTCGCTCTGTCCTCCCATGCTCCCCGGAGATTGGCAAGAAATGCTGAGGTTTTACCGCGCCGGTGGCTCCGGCTCTGATACCACTGCCATTTTTTGTCCGCCTCATCAAAAGCCTTTTCTGCTTTCTCCAGCATTCCCTGGGCAGTGTCCGGGCGACCAATATCCAGCACCGAATCCCACATGGATTTGAATGCCCGTGCTGTCCTGTCTGCCCAGGTCTCCAGCGTGCCCATGTTCTCTTTCAGGCGGCGGGTCTGGTCATCAAACCCTTTCGTTGCGGCCTCGTTCGCCGCCTGCAATGCCCCGGCTTCATCGCCGGAACGCTGCAACTGAGCAACATACGCAATCTGCTCCGCCGTCACGTTATGGAACTGACGTGCCATCGCTGTCAGTCCCGACGTCGGGTCTGTGGTCAGCTTCCCGAAGGCTTCAGCGACCTTGTCCACCTCCACGCCGGATGCAGAGGAGAAACGCGCCACACTCTGGCTGATGGACGCAATCTGAGCCTCACCGCTTACCCCCGCCTTAACCAGTGCGCTGAGTGACTCGCTGGTCTGGTTAAACGTCAGCCCTGCCGCCTGCCCGGCTCTGGACAGGACCAGCATACGATCTGCCGTCAGTCCCGCCTGATTGCCGGAAAGGACCAGCGTTTTGTTGAAATCGGACAGGGTTGAGTTGCCCTGATACCAGGCATACGCCAGCGCACCGGTCGCCACCGCCAGCGAGGTGGCCCCCACCATCGGCAGGGTGATCGCACCGGCAAGCCCCCTGAACATGGGGATCATCCCGCCGAAGGAGTCCTTCACCTGCCCCCCCTGTTGCAGCAGGATCAGCCACGGACTTTGCCCGCCTGCAAGCTGCGTGGCCACGTCGGTGAACTGTGCAGGCAGCATACGCATGGCGGCTTTATACTGCCCGACGGAAATCCCCGCTTTCTGTGCAGCCAGCGCCTGTCGGCTCAGCGACTGTTCAACGACTGCCGCTGTTTTTTTCGCATCACTTTCCGTACCGGAAAAATGACGCCTGACTCTGGCCATCTGCTCGTCAAATCTGGCCGCATCCAGACTCAAATCAACGACCAGATCGCCTACCGGTTCAGCCATACCGGACTCCTCCTGCGATCCCTTCTGATACTGTCATCAGCATTACGTCATCCTCCGTCATGTCCGCCACATCCGGGGAAGTAGGGATAACTTCATTCCCGTCCGGGCCAAAGCGGACACCTCCGGCAAGCCCTGCCGCTTTCTGCATCAGCACATCATCTTCAGGCTCTTCGTCAGCCTCGCGCCGGTTCAGCAGACTGAAATCCAGCGGATGCATATCCGGATCGCTGAAAAACAGGCTGAGCACGGTGTACGTCAGCCCGGAAAAGTGCATATCCAGCAGAACATCATGAAAATAATGGGTACTGTAAAAGCGGTGCCAGTCGGCATACTCCGTGGATGACATCCCGGCAAGCATGGCACGCCAGTCGGGTCGCCCCATCTCACGCGCCAGTTTCAGGGCAAAACTCAGCTCACCATCGAACACTTTCCCGCAGAAACAGGCTCTGCAGGCCCGGCGTCCTCTGTCTGTTCAGGAGCATCATTCACCACAAACTCATACATACCGGACAGCCGGTACACCACGTTTTCAGCATGAGAAATTGCCTCCGTGGGCCAGGTGGTAAGCACTTCCTGCTCAATCTGTTTAACGGCTTCATTCATGGACGGCATCTGCGTCTTCTGCGGATGGTTATGCCACAGGGACATCGCCACCAGAAACGCGCCGGTTCTGATGGCGTCTTCCACAGTAAACTTCCGGTTGCTGTCTGACTCCGCCTGTTCTGCCTGCCGTTTCATCAGGGCGAGATGCTCAATGCGCTGCAGGGCTGACAGTTCAGAAAGCGTGACGGTCACACCGTTATGTTCAAATGATTCGGTTTTCAGGAACATCGCTGACTCTCCGGATTAACTGGCGGTGACGGTAATTTCTGCAACCGCAGCAAACTCACCATTACCGGATACAACCGGAATGTTGACCTTGCCTGCAGCAACGCCGTTCACGGTGATGGTCATACCACTGACCGACACGGTGGCTTTTGTTTTATCCGCAGACACCGCACGAAAGCTCTTGTCGGTTACGCCCTCCGGCTGGAAGGCCACGGTCAGCGTGGTGCTCTGCCCTTTCACCACCGAGGTGCTGGCAGGCGTCACGGTCATGCCGGTTGCCGCTGTTACCATGCTGCGATCTTCTGCCATCGACGGACGTCCCACATTGGTGACTTTCACCGTGCGGGTGATCACTTCCTTCGCCGTCACCGCCTTACCGATACTGCTGACCCAGCCACGGAACACATCGACCGTGCCGTTCGGGAAGCGGATTTTATAGGCACGGGTATCGCCTTCATTAAACCACGCCAGCAGCGCCTGCTGCCCCTGCTCTCCGGGCATCCACGCCAGCGTGAAGCTGGTATCTCCGGCAGATTTCTGCCCCTGCCCGGTCGCAGTCCAGTCTGCATCTTCATCATCGAGATAGCTGTCGTCATAGGACTCAGCGGTCAGTTCGCCGGGCGTCAGGTCTTTAACTTTTGCCAGACGCGACCAGTCAACGTCTGAAAGCGGATTCGCATAAGGGTCACCGCTCCCCTTATAAACCCACAGAGTGGTCCCGGCACCTTTCACCGGCATTGTAGGATTTGGTACAGGCATAGCGTCCTCACATTTCATAGGTAATGACATAAGTCAGATCGGCTGAACTCCACAGGCCCGCATCATCGTCGCGCCGGTAGTCATAGCCGCTGGCCACCATACTGGTGATCAAATCTGACAGTGCCGGGATATCGCTCATCACCGGATAAATCCGGGACTCCATCCACGAATCCAGCTCTGAATCCGGCACCTGAGCAGGCAGGAAAACTTCGATATGCAGCTCCGCCTGCCAGGTATCGCTGTCCAGCTCTTCGCCCGTGTATTCAGCGCCGGTGAGATAAACGGCAACTGCCGGAAAATCCGCCTCATCAAAAACAGCGGGGCGACCATCAAAAAACGTCGCCCCGGTGTCATGCTTCTCCAGTGCATCCAGTACGGCTGCACGGAGTTCAGTATGTTTCATCGCTTTATTACCATCCTCAGTTGATGCTGCAGCGCATAGCCCAGCTCTTTCGGAAGACGTTCACGCCGTATCCGCTCAATATTTTGTTTAAACGCCGTGGTCAGCGGCACCGCCATCGGGATTTTCACCACATCAATGGGGTAACGGTTTTTCCCGGCCACACGCTGCATGACATGCCACCGGCCATTTTTCAGTTGCTGAATAAACGCGCCGGGAATACGACGGTTACCCACCACAAGCACGCTGCCGCCACCTTTCAGGGATGAACGCTGCCCCTTTTTACGACGCCTGCGGCGCGAAAGGACAACCCGCGCATTACCCAGCTTGATTACGGGCAAATCCCCCCGGTTAACCTTGATTCTGGCCTGCGGATTTTTGACCGTGGCCCTTTTCAGCCTGGCCCTTTCCTTTACCAGTTTCCGGCGTACCTTTGTCTCACGGGCAACCTGTGACGCAGACTGCGATATCGCGGATGACGCAACGCGGTTAATGGCCATTGCGGCGGCACCAGGCACCGCCGTTTTGCTGATACGGCTGAGGTTTTCAACGGCCTGCTCAAGACCTTTTATGGCCATACATCCCCCTTTCAGCGGCGACGGTTAACGGCAGGCGGCACGCCACGCCCAAGCCAGAGATGACAGCTTCCGCCATCATCCGGCGAAATCCGGTCTATCCAGAAGTTTTCCTCACCGATGGTCAGCGTGTCGCCGCGCCGCAGCTGCCGCACATCATCAGTCCGGACAAACAGGGACGGGCTGGAGCCTTCAACGCGCACGCCCTGTCCGGCATAGCTGATATTTTCAGGGTCATCAAAAACACCACGTATCACAGCACCGGACTGCTCACCGGATGTCATGGTGGCTGACGTTCCCATGTACCCGCGTATCGTTTCATCGGCGCAGGCAATGGCAGCATCGAACAGGTTATCGAAATCAGCCACAGCGCCTCCCGTTATTGCATTCTGGCCAAGCCGCGCTCTGTCATTTCAGCTGCCACACCGGCAGAGACACGGAACGCCGTTCCCGGCAGCACAAATGCCACAGCCTCATCCCGCGTGGCGTGAAGTGCATCAGTATGCAGCGTCACCAGTGCCACAACCGTGACCAGATCAGCCGTATCAATCACGGTATCCGGCTGCGCTGATACAACCTCATTTTCATGTCCGGTCAGCGCATTTTCCGGGCTGACAGATGTGTCCTGACCGGCAGCGTCATCCGTGTCATCAAGCTCCTCTTCCAGCTCTGCCACACGGAGTGCCAGTTCTTCTTTCGTCCCCGTCAGGCTGACATCACGGTTCAGTTGCTCACCCAGCACCTGAAGACGGGCAATCAGTTCATCTTTCGTCATGGACTCCTCCACAGAGAGAAAATGGCCCCGAAGGGCCATGATTACGCCAGTTGTACGGACACGAACGCATCAGGGTCAGCCAGCAGCATCAGCGGTGCTGACTGAATCATGGTGAACTCACGCGCCGGATCGCCGGTGGTCACCCAGTTTTTCGGGTAGCGGGCAGAGGCGTTAATACCTTCGCGCTGTGCGTCCGCATCCTGAATGCAGCCATAGGTGCGCAGACCGCGTGCCTGAGTGTTCCCCAGCACCATCGTGTTGTCCGGAAGGAAGTTCTTTTTGACGTCGTTTTCCACGTACTGTCCGGAATACACGACGATCGCCGTATCGCCATACATCCCCTTATAGGACACCGCTTCGCCCAGGTCTTTTACCGCTGTCTCCAGCTCGGAATTAGAGCCGCGACGGGTATCCAGCTTCTCCTTGACGGCTTTGAAGGAACGGAACAGCGCCCAGCCTTTCGGATCAAACACGATGATATTCACCACACCGCTGGCGTTCAGCGCGTAGGCTTCGATATCGTCGGTCGGGTCATACGTGGACTTGTCACGCTTGCTCCACTCCGTACCGCCGGACTGCGTGATGTTGTTCGCCACACTGCGGCCCATATCCACTTCAACCGGATCGAAGGCTTCACCGGTCATGGTGTATTTGCCCTTAAGCACGGCAGAAACTGCCTGCATCTCTTCGACCTGAGCAATGGCCAGCTCTTCGTCTCGCATGTTCTGCAGGATGATGCGACGGCGGCGGTAAGCCGGGTCCGCCAGATTCTGTGGATCTTCATCCGGCAGGCGACGCAGGGTCATCTGCGGATTCACCTCATGCTTGGGCTTGACATATCCCGGTGTAAATTCAGAGGTGGATCCGCCACGGGAACGGATAACCTCACCGGAAACAATCGGCGAAACGTACAGCGCCATGTTTACCAGTCCCGGAATTTGTGAGAGATAGACTTTCTCCGTGGTGAAGGGATAGCTCTCACGGAAAAAGAGACGCAGAAACAGCGGATCAAACTTAAATTTCTGCTCATTTGCCGCCAGCAGCTGGGCGGTTGTGTACATCGACATAAAAAAATCCCGTAAAAAAAGCCGCACAGGCGGCCTTTAGTGATGAAGGGTCAGGTTAAACGATGCTGATTGCCGTTCCGGCAAACGCGGTCCGTTTTTTCGTCTCGTCGCTGGCAGCCTCCGGCCAGAGCACATCCTCATAACGGAACGTGCCGGACTTGTAGAACGTCAGTGTGGTGCTGGTCTGGTCAGCAGCAACCGCCAGAATGCCAACGGCAGCACCGTCGGTGGTGCCATCCCAAGCAACCAGCTTACGGGTGGAGGTGTCCAGCATCAGCGGGGTCATTGCAGGCGCTTTCGCACTCAATCCGCCGGGCGCGGTTGCCGTATGTGCCGGGTCACTGTTGCCCAGCGGCTGGTAATGGGTAAAGGTTTCTTTGCTCGTCATAAACATCCCTTACACTGGTGTGTTCAGCAAATCGTTAACGGCATCAGATGCCGGGTTACCTGCAGCCAGCGGTGCCGGTGCCCCCTGCATCAGACGATCCAGCGCAGTGTCACTGCGCGCCTGTGCACTCTGTGGTGCAGCTGCCAGAATGCGGCGGGCCGTTTCCACGGTCATACCGGGGGTTTCTGCCAGCACGCGGGCCTGTTCTTCGCGTCCGTGAGCCTCCTCACAGTTGAGGATCCCCATAATGCGGCTGTTTTCTGCCGCAACCGCAGCGGTGATCTGCGCGTTCACGTCCGGCTGCGCCGCGCTGGCGTTTTCGCCCTCCGTCGCTGGCACCACGTCAGTAACGTCAGCCTGCGAAGCAGTGGCTGAAACAGTTGTTGATTGAGTCTCTTTGGTCATTCGCCCTCCTGAGAGACGGGATTTACGTGCATCCAGTGCATCACGCATAACGGTGATCGCATCGGTGCTGTTGACAAGTTCATCAGCCAGTCCGGCATCAATGGCCTCCTGACCGCTGTACACTGCAGCCTCGGTATCCAGCACAGCCTGCACGGACAGGCCGGTATATGCCGACACCTTCTGCGCAAACATCTGGCGGGTTGCATCCATCCGGGACTGCAGTGTCTCCCGGACGTCATCCGGAAGATGGCTGTAGGGGTTGCCATCCACCTTATGGCTGCCGCTGTAAATCAGCGTGATTTCCACGCCCTGTTTCTCCAGCGCAGCACCGTAATTACTGTGAGCCATCATGACGCCGATGGAGCCTGTCCGGGCGGTCTGCGTGACCAGACGCCGGGAGGCGGCACTGGCAAGCAGCTGACCTGCGCTGCAGTTCATGTCATTGGCTAGCGCCCATACCGGCTTTATGTCACGCACACGGGCGATGATGTCAGCGCAGTCAAATGCCCCTGCCACCATTCCGCCGGGCGTGTCCATATCGAGCAGAATGCCGTCCACCATCGGGTCGCTGGCAGCCTGTTGCAGACGGGCGATAATGCCGTTGTAACCGGTCATTCCCGAATACGGCTGCAGCGCCCGCGTCCGGCTGACCAGCGTGCCGGACACCGGCAGCACGGCGATGCCGTTCATGACCTGATAACTGCGGGCCTGTCGTGGTCCGTCATCATCACCGGATAACGCCAGCGCCGCGGGTGCCTCTCCGGCAGTCAGGCTGTCGCCGGATACTGCATCCGTCAGGCGGCTGATCCCAAGCTGGCCTGCAAGCGCACAAAAGAAAACCCGCGCATAGGCGGGTTCAAGCATCAGTGGCTCATTAAAGGCCATACTGGCAATATGCGGGAGATTACGCAGCTCTGCTGTCACTCTTCTCCTCCTCTGTTGATTGTCGCAGCCCGGATTCAAATGCCGCAGCCGCCCAGGCGGGCGGTTTAAGACCGGCTGCACGGCGCTCCATCGTTTCACGGACCTGCTGGGCAAAAATTTCCTGATAGTCGTCACCGCGTTTTGCGCACTCTTTCTCGTAGGTACTCAGTCCGGCTTCTATCAGCATCACCGCTTCCTGTACTTCTTTCAGACCATCGATGGCCATACGACCGGAGCCTATCCAGTCACAGTTTCCCCAGGCGCTGCGGGCTTCCTGAAAGCTGAAACGCGCTTTTGAAGGTAACGTCACCACGCGGCGAACGATGGCCTCTTCCAGCCAGCACAGAAACATCTGGCTCGCCTGACGGGATGCGACGAATTTTCGCCGCCCCATAAAGTGCGCCCACGACTCGTTCGCGCTGGCCCGTGCCGTGGAGTAGCTCATCTGGGCGTAATTCCGGGAAAGTTGCTCATACGAGACACCCAGCCCGGCAGCGATATACCGCAACAGTGACTGCTCAAACACGGAGTAGCCGTTATCCGTGTCCTGAGCCGTCTGCAGGTTCAGTGAGTCCCCCGGCATCAGGTGCGGCACTTTTGCGCCTCCCAGACGGACCGGTGCTGCGGCGTAATACGCGGCAATTTCACCAATCCAGCCCGTCAGCCTTTCCCGCTGCTCCTGACTGTTCGCGCCCAGAATAAAATCCATCGCTGACTGCGTATCCAGCTCACTTTCAATGGTGGCGGCATACATCGCCTTCACAATGGCGCTCTGCAGCTGCGTGTTCTGCAGCGTGTCGAGCATCTTCATCTGCTCCATTACGCTGTAAAACACATTTGCACCGCGGGTCTGCCCGTCCTCCACGGGTTCAAAAACGTGAATGAACGAGGCGCGCCCGCCGGGTAACTCACGGGGTATCCATGTCCATTTCTGCGGCATCCAGCCAGGATAGCCGTCCTCGCTGACGTAATATCCCAGCGCCGCACCGCTGTCATTAATCTGCACACCGGCACGGCAGTTCCGGCTGTCGCCGGTATTGTTCGGGTTGCTGATGCGCTTCGGGCTGACCATCCGGAACTGTGTCCGGAAAAGCCGCGACGAACTGGTATCCCAGGTGGCCTGAACGAACAGTTCACCGTTAAAGGCGTGCATGGCCACACCTTCCCGAATCATCATGGTAAACGTGCGTTTTCGCTCAACGTCAATGCAGCAGCAGTCATCCTCGGCAAACTCTTTCCATGCCGCTTCAACCTCGCGGGAAAAGGCACGGGCTTCTTCCTCCCCGATGCCCAGATAGCGCCAGCTTGGGCGATGACTGAGCCGGAAAAAAGACCCGACGATATGATCCTGATGCAGCTGGATGGCGTTGGCGGCATAGCCGTTATTGCGTACCAGATCGTCTGCACGGGCATTGCCACTGGTAAAGTTGGGCAGCAGGGCTGCATCCACACTTTCACTCGGTGGGTTCCACGCCCGTAACTGCCCACCAAATCCGCTGCCACCGCCGTGATAACCGGCATATTCACGCAGCGATATCATGCCGTCCGGCCCCAGAAGGGTGGGAATGGTGGGCGTTTTCATACATAAAATCCTGCAGGTCCCCTGCGTCGCTGTGTCATGCCGGTCTGCACTTCCAGCTCCGCAATGTATTTTTTCAGGTCAGACACGGAAGTGGCCGTAAACTCCACTCGCCGTCCGTCTTTTTGTACCGTTGCCACCCGTTTACCTGTCATCAGGTCATGCAGTGCCGCACGGGCAGCGGCAAGTTCTTCCTGTCGCGTCATTCATCCTCTCCGGATAAGGCACGGGCGTAATCTGCCAGTGTTTTCTTGTTGGTTGCTGCACCATCCTCTTCCTGCAGGCTCGCCAGCAGTGCGCTGAGATCCAGCTGCCAGCGGGAAATACTGATGCGCAGCGCCGCCAGCGCATAAACGAAGCAGTCGAGTGCCTCATTGCGTCGCTTTTTGCTGTCCCACAGTATTTTTTTCCTGCCATCCACCCATTTTTCGACCTGCTCTTCAGCAGTCAGCTGCTGCGCTTCGGTCAGATCAAAAATATCCGGGTTATTCGGGAAGTGAACGGCACCGGGAAGCGGTTCATCCCCTTCTGGCGTCAGTGTGAAGCGGTTATAAATCTGCTCTTTCGCGGTATCCGTGCCGATTTCGGTAAGGTAAACCCCGTTTTTGTTTCGCTTACGTGGCATGCTGGCCACCGGCTTTCCGTAGACGGATGCCCCTTTAATGGGGATCACCCGGAACAGCCCATGTTTTTTCGAGCGTTCATACACAATGGTCGGGTCAATCCCGCCAATATCCCAGCAGATACGGGATATCGACATTTCTGCACCATTCCGGCGGGTATAGGTTTTATTGATGGCCTCATCCACACGCAGCAGCGTCTGTTCATCGTCGTGGCGACCCATAATAATCTGCCGGTCAATCAGCCAGCTTTCCTCACCCGGCCCCCATCCCCATACGCGCATTTCGTAGCGGTCCAGCTGGGAGTCGATACCGGCAGTCAGGTAAGCCACACGGTCAGGAACGGGCGCTGAATAATGCTCTTTCCGCTCTGCCATCACTTCAGCATCCGGACGTTCACCGATTTTCGCTTCCCATGTCTCACCGAGCGTGGTGTTCACGAAGGTTTTACGTTTTCCCGTATCCCCTTTCGTTTTCATCCAGTCTTTGACAATCTGCACCCAGGTGGTGAACGGGCTGTACGCCGTCCAGATGTGAAAGGTCACGCTGTCCGGTGGCTCAATCTCTTCACCGGATGACGAAAACCAGAGAATGCCATCACGGGTCCAGATCCCGGTCTTTTCGCAGATATAACGGGCATCAGTGAAGTCCAGCTCCTGCTGGCGGATGACGCAGGCATTATGCTCGCAGAGATAAAACACGCTGGAGGGATCATCCGGCGTCCATTTGAAGCCAAACGGCGTCTCTTTATCGCCGAATTTAAGGTACTGCTCCTCCCCGCAGTGCGGGCAGGCAACATGAAAACGCATAAAATGCGGGGATTCACTGGCTGCACGCTCAATCTGACAGGTGCCTCTCACTTTGGGCGTGGAGCCACGGATGGACTTTGGCCAGACCGAGCCTTCAATACGCTTGTCACCCAGGAACGTCGGAGAGCCTTCCTGTTCAATATCATCATCAAAGGCAGCAAGTTCATCATAACCCGCCACATCCACCGACTTTTCACGGTAGTTTTTTGCCGCTTTACCGCCCAGGCACCAGAAGCCACGACCATTGGTGAAACGCTTCATGGTGAGCGTGTTATCCCGGTGCTTTTTGCCATACCACGGAGCCAGCGCCAGCAGCGACGGAATATCGCGGATGGTCGGCTCAACGTGGGTTTTCATAAAGTTCTCGGCATCACCATCCGTCGGCAACCAGATAAGTGTGTTGCGTTGCTTATGCTCTATAAAGTAGGCATAAACACCCAGCAGCATTTTGGAATAACCGACACGGGCAGACTTCACTACATTCACCTCACGGATATAGTCGCTGCCCATCGCATTCATGATGGCCCGCTGAAAGGGCAGTGTTTCCCAGCGCCCTTCCTGGTATGCGGATTCTTTCGGGAGATAGTAATTAGCATCCGCCCATTCAACGGCAGTCTGTGGCTCCGGCCTGAACAGTGAGCGAAGCCCGGCGCGGACAAAATGTCGCAGCCTGTTAACCTGACTGTTCGATATATTCACTCAGCAACCCCGGTATCAGTTCATCCAGCGCGGCTGCTTTGTTCATGGCTTTGATGATATCCCGTTTCAGGAAATCAACATGTCGGTTTTCCAGTTCCGGAAAACGCCGCTGCACCGACAGGGGGATCCCGTCGAGAATACTGGCAATTTCACCTGCGATCCGCGACAGCACGAAAGTACAGAATGCGGTTTCCACCACTTCAGCGGAGTCTCTGGCATTTTTCAGCTCCTGTGCGTCGGCCTGCGCACGCGTAAGTCGATGGCGTTCGTACTCAATAGTCCCTGGCTGGAGATCTGTCTCGCTGGCCTGTCGCAGTTCTTCAACCTCCCGGCGCAGCTTTTCGTTCTCAATTTCAGCATCCCTTTCGGCATACCATTTTATGACGGCGGCAGAGTCATAAAGCACCTCATTACCCTTCCCACCGCCTCGCAGAACGGGCATTCCCTGCTCCTGCCAGTTCTGAATGGTACGGATACTCGCGCCGAAAATTTCAGCCAGCTGCTTTTTGTTGACTTCCATTGTTCATTCCACGGACAAAAACAGAGAAAGGAAACGACAGTGGCCAAAAAGCCCGTTTTCAGCACCTGTCGTTTCCTTTCTTTTCAGAGGGTATTTTAAATAAAAACATTAAGTTATGACGAAGAAGAACGGAAACGCCTTAAACCGGAAAATTTTCATAAATAGCGAAAACCCGCGAGGTCGCCGCCCCGTAACCTGTCGGATCGCCGGAAAGGACCCGCAAAATGATAATAATTATCATCTACATGTCACAACGTGCATCTACGCCATCAAACCACGTCAAATAATCAATTATGACGCAGGTATCGTATTAATTGATCTGCATCAACTTAACGTAAAAACAACTTCAGACAATACAAATCAGCGACACTGAATACGGGGCAACCTCATGTCAACTAAGAACAGAACCCGCAGAACAACAACCCGCAACATCCGCTTTCCTAACCAAATGATTGAACAAATTAACATCGCTCTTGAGCAAAAAGGGTCCGGGAATTTCTCAGCCTGGGTCATTGAAGCCTGCCGTCGGAGGCTAACGTCAGAAAAGAGAGCATATACATCAATTAAAAGTGATGAAGAATGAACATCCCGCGTTCTTCCCTCCGAACAGGACGATATTGTAAATTCACTTAATTACGAGGGCATTGCAGTAATTGAGTTGCAGTTTTACCACTTTCCTGACAGTGACAGACTGCGTGTTGGCTCTGTCACAGGTTAAGTAGTTTGAATGATTAGCAGTTATGGTGATCAGTCAACCACCAGGGAATAATCCTTCATATTATTATCGTGCTTCACCAACGCTGCCTCAATTGCCCTGAATGCTTCCAGAGACACCTTATGTTCTATACATGCAATTACAACATCAGGGTAACTCATAGAAATGGTGCTATTAAGCATATTTTTTACACGAATCAGATCCACGGAGGGATCATCAGCAGATTGTTCTTTATTCATTTTGTCGCTCCATGCGCTTGCTCTTCATCTAGCGGTTAAAATATTACTTCAAATCTTTCTGTATGAAGGTTTGAGCACGTTGGCCTTACATACATCTGTCGGTTGTATTTCCCTCCAGAATGCCAGCAGGACCGCACTTTGTTACGCAACCAATACTATTAATTGAAAACATTCCTAATATTTGACATAAATCATCAACAAAACACAAAGAGGTCAGACCAGATTGAAGCGATAAAAACGATAATGCAAACTACGCGCCCTCGTATCACATGGAAGGTTTTACCAATGGCTCAGGTTGCCATTTTTAAAGAAATATTCGATCAAGTGCGAAAAGATTTAAACTGTGAATTGTTTTATTCTGAACTAAAACGTCACAATGTCTCACATTATATTTACTATCTAGCCACAGATAATATTCACATTGTGTTAGAAAACGATAACACCGTGTTAATAAAAGGACTTAAAAAGGTTGTAAATGTTAAATTCTCAAGAAATACGCATCTTATAGAAACGTCCTATGATAGGTTGAAATCAAGAGAAATCACATTTCAGCAATACAGGGAAAATCTTGCTAAAGCAGGAGTTTTCCGATGGGTTACAAATATCCACGAACATAAAAGATATTACTATACCTTTGATAATTCATTACTATTTACTGAGAGCATTCAGAACACTACACAAATCTTTCCACGCTAAATCATAACGTCCGGTTTCTTCCGTGTCAGCACCGGGGCGTTGGCATAATACAATACATGTACGCGCTAAACCCTGTGTGCATCGTTTTTAATTATTCCCGGACACTCCCGCAGAGAAGTTCCCCGTCAGGGCTGTGGACATAGTTAATCCGGGAATACAATGACGATTCATCGCACCTGGCATACATTAATAAATATTAACAATATGAAATTTCAACTCATTGTTTAGGGTTTGTTTAATTTTCTACACATACGATTCTGCGAACTTCAAAAAGCATCGGGAATAACACCATGAAAAAAATGCTACTCGCTACTGCGCTGGCCCTGCTTATTACAGGATGTGCTCAACAGACATTTACTGTTCAAAACAAACAGACAGCAGTAGCACCAAAGGAAACCATCACCCATCATTTCTTCGTTTCTGGAATTGGGCAGAAGAAAACTGTCGATGCAGCTAAAATTTGTGGCGGCGCAGAAAATGTTGTTAAAACAGAAACCCAGCAAACATTCGTAAATGGATTGCTCGGTTTTATTACTTTAGGCATTTATACTCCGCTGGAAGCGCGTGTGTATTGCTCAAAATAATTGCATGAGTTGCCCATCGATATGGTCAGCTCTATCTGCACTGCTCATTAATATACTTCTGGGTTCCTTCCAGTTGTTTTTGCATAGTGATCAGCCTCTCTCTGAGGGTGAAATAATCCCGTTCAGCGGTGTCTGCCAGTCGGGGGGAGGCTGCATTATCCACGCCGGAGGCCGTGGTGGCTTCACGCACTGACTGACAGACTGCTTTGATGTGCAACCGACGACGACCAGCGGCAACATCATCACGCAGAGCATCATTTTCAGCTTTCGCATCAGCTAACTCCTTCGTGTATTTTGCATCGAGCGCAGCAACATCACGCTGACGCATCTGCATGTCAGTAATTGCCGCGTTCGCTAGCTTCAGTTCTCTGGCATTTTTGTCGCGCTGGGCTTTGTAGGCGATTGCGTTATCACGGTAATGATTGACCGCCCATGACAGGCTGACGATGATGCAGATAATCAGAGCGGATATAATCGCGGTTACTCTGCTCACTGTTGCCCCCACAAACAGACTTCACGCTCAATCTCACGACGAGTCATCAGGCCTTTCCATTGCTTACCGCCAGCGTATGTCCAGCGACGCAGCTGATCACATGCGCCTTTGATATCGCCCTGGTTTATTTTGCGAAGAAGCGTCGATGTTCTAAAATTGCCAGCACCCACGTTGTAAACGAATGAGTAAAGAGCGCCGCGCGTTGTTTCCGGTATATCGACTTTGATATACGGGTTAATTTGTCTGGCGACAGTGGCAAGGTCTTTATTCAAGAGTGCTTTGCATTCTGCTTTGGTATACGTTTTACCGAGCATGATGTCTTTTCCGGTGTGTCCGTGACATACAGTCCATACACCAACAATATCTTTGTATGGTATGTAGCTGACACCTTCCAGACCATCGTTACCACTTGGGCCAGTGATTAACACTGATGCTATAGCAATTGCTCCGCCACCAATAGCAGCAGCAACGGCTTTTCGTAATGATGGAGGCATTATTCACCTCTCGCAGCCTTGCGCTTATCTTCTTTAATCTTGAAATAAAGGTTTGTCAGGTACGTCAGCAGGCCAAATACCAGGCTACCCAGCACACCTATTGCTGCCCACTGTGAGGGAGTGACTTTATCGAGCAGCTGTAAAAACCAGTAACCGGCACTACCTGCTGAGGTGCCATAGGCGACTCCAGTTGTTAACTTATCCATGAATTTCATAACCCCACCTCGCAGACAAAGCGGGTGTAAATTGAGGGAATACAACGTATCGCAAAAAAGCAGAAACGTAACTGACTCCGAGTCAGTGAATAACTCAGGTATTGAGTTATCAGCTAATATCGAGACTCAAAAAATGGAAAAACCAGCTCGACGGCGGGTTTAAGCTGTGTGACGAAGTAACCACTCTTAACAGCATAACCAATTTTTTACGTACGTAAACCACTGAATGATATTTATGAGAATGCTACCGAGTGTTCAAAACACCACCACAAATACATAAGAAAACTTCAACAAATAACCAATAAATAATTTCCAGCGTTATTTTTAGCTGGTTTAAATTAAACAGACAAATTATAGAACCACCATAAATAACAGCCATTAATATAAATTAGCTAATAGATTTATTTTTGTTCAAATAAGAGCCATAAATAGGTTTCGATAGAAAAAGTTCAGATAAAAATAGAGATCTACTTCACAAATTAAATGAGAAACTAAAACTTACATCTTGAAATAATCACATTGATTAGATGAATATTTATCGCGCAGTGACATCATTTTTTAATAATAGTTCAAAAAAAAGGGCTCACGATGAAAAAATTAACAGTGGCAATTTCTGCTGTAGCTGCATCAGTACTGATGGCGATGTCTGCTCAGGCAGCTGAAATTTATAATAAAGACAGTAACAAGCTGGATCTGTACGGGAAAGTTAATGCCAAGCACTACTTTTCCTCTAACGATGCAGATGATGGTGATACTACTTATGTTCGTCTGGGCTTCAAAGGCGAAACCCAAATCAACGATCAGCTGACTGGTTTCGGTCAGTGGGAATATGAATTCAAAGGCAACCGCGCTGAATCTCAAGGTTCCTCCAAAGACAAAACCCGTCTTGCATTTGCAGGCCTGAAATTCGGTGACTACGGCTCAATCGATTACGGCCGTAACTACGGTGTAGCATACGACATCGGTGCGTGGACTGACGTTCTGCCAGAATTCGGTGGCGATACCTGGACCCAAACAGATGTGTTCATGACTGGTCGCACCACTGGTGTTGCAACCTATCGTAACAACGACTTCTTTGGTCTGGTTGATGGTCTGAACTTTGCTGCTCAGTACCAAGGCAAAAACGATCGTAGCGATTTCGATAACTACACCGAAGGTAACGGTGATGGCTTCGGTTTCTCTGCTACCTATGAATACGAAGGATTCGGTATCGGTGCAACTTATGCGAAATCTGATCGTACCGACACTCAAGTTAATGCAGGGAAAGTTCTTCCTGAAGTATTTGCTTCCGGTAAAAATGCAGAAGTTTGGGCCGCAGGTCTGAAATATGACGCTAACAACATTTACCTGGCCACTACCTATTCTGAAACCCAGAATATGACTGTATTTGCTGATCACTTCGTTGCTAATAAAGCTCAAAACTTCGAAGCTGTTGCACAATATCAGTTCGATTTCGGTCTGCGTCCGTCCGTTGCTTACCTGCAATCTAAAGGTAAGGATCTTGGAGTATGGGGCGATCAGGACTTAGTCAAATATGTTGATGTAGGTGCAACCTATTACTTCAACAAAAATATGTCTACTTTCGTTGATTACAAAATCAACCTGCTTGACAAAAATGACTTCACTAAAGCACTCGGTGTAAGCACTGATGACATCGTTGCTGTAGGTCTGGTTTACCAGTTCTAATCTGATTACGAAAAAGATATGTTGCGGGAGGCGTTGCCTCCCCAACATATAAGTGGCTCCCTCAAGCCACTTCCTTTAGGAGCACAACCTTGCTTCTAACTATATAAACCTTCTGTTATATATTACCCTTTATTTTTGGGGGCGTTGCAACGCCCCATTTTTAATAACTTTCAGTAAACAATTGGCATATTAATTAGAGTTATTAACAACGATATCCATCTCTAACCGGATATCTAATGCCATTAACATCCCTTCAATTATGCCCTCAGCCTTCTGTAACCTTTTCCCGATATAACCATCAGAGCAGCAATGCTTACCTGCCAGTGACATGAATGTCATACCGACTACATAATAATCTACTAATAAATCGTGCAAATCGCTGTTGTTCTTTTTCAGACGGGCCATGCACCCGCAAATGATCATCGCGTCATCGTCACAACATTGCGGGCGAGATTTTACTTTTGAAGGAATTAATCCCTTAAAACCGGCGGCAATGGACGACCAGGTCACATCTTCATGATTATTAGCCGCCCACGCTCCCCAACGTTCAAGAACCATCTGAATATCACGCATTAACTTTCTCCACAAAATCAGGCCAGCACACCAATCGCCAGTGCGCGATCGATAAAACGAAATATCAGCTCCAGCTGGGAGCTATACTTCTCTTCAAATGCCACGGTATCCGCATGCAGTTCGTCGTGGTGTTTTCTGCACAAAGGCAGCACAAAAAGGTCATGCGCTTTTGTACCCATTCCACCCTGACCATGGCCTATCAGATGATGCGGATCATCAGCTGGCTTTCCACAACATGCACACGGCTGCGTCTTAACCCAGCGCGTGTACTGTTCATTAACCCAGCGACGACGTTTGGGGCGTAACATAAAAGACTCCGGCGACTCCGGATCCACTTTCAGCGCCAGCACCT
>OKTH01000611.1_pt1 | contig 21781 bp, 18 predicted proteins | sample 1606361 | NCBI WGS metagenome assembly OKTH01 (sample SAMEA3879575, study PRJEB24766) | human gut metagenome | biome: human-associated habitat; feature: feces | place: USA | collected 1985/1987 | reverse complement strand
TATATTCCCCATACCCCCTTTGCGGGGGTATATCCCCCCAAGGGGAAAGAGAGAGGGATATTAATCGTTTAAGCCTAATTTTCTCAATGCTGATTCTTTGGCTTTCGCCCTTTCCTGTGATAGGAACTTTGATTTATTTTTTGATTTATTCTCAATACAGATAACCGCAAGTTCTTCCAGCGATTTAGTAAACGACAGATAAAATCCCCTTGAATGATCGGAATACAATTTAAGCCCCCAGTTCATTTGCAACTCTAATAACACGTTGTCTATATGGTAGCGCATAGAATATTTTTTCATGGCCCGCTCTGTTGAGTTATCGGGTTCGGGCATATCCGCATATTTGACAGCCCATTTTATCAAGTCTAATTCTTGTATCTCATATCCCGACAATCCTTTGTTGGCTATCAGATCCCCTGTCCTTATAGCCGCCGTGATTTGATTCACTCCAACACAACCACCACGAGCATTAATATACCGTTGGGCGGCAGATGCGGAAAACACCTTTTCTTGCTCCTTCCTATTGCCAGAATCTATCAAACCAAACATACGGGCGATTACAAGCTTTTTATTTGTCTTGGCATACTCTTTATTACCCAATATGCTTTTAATGGCACAGAACGCACAGAAACAAGCAATATCGGCTTCTTTCTTCGGGTTTTCGTAGTAATCCCAAAGCATTTTAAGTCTTACGCTAGCGAATGGGGTGCTCTTTTTGATGGATTTATGGATGTCCTTCGCTTTTCGCACGCCAGATTCGATATCCCGAAAATTGATATTGAAGAAATCGGCGGCTTCTTTCATACGCTGGATCTCATTCCCGGATTCAATTCCTAAAGAGTGTTTATAGGTAGCATAGTCCATTATAGAGCTAACCACACCCTTAACATCCTTGAAAGCCCCTTGTAAAATAGTAACCGGGAAATTCATGTATTCCGCTTTTTTATCCATATTTTTGCGTCGTCTATTTTTTTCACTCGTGAAGATCGTCCTCTCACCCGGCAATGTGATGGGGCGATTTTCTTTTTCTCAATCATCGACCTTCTTCAGTTCGAGTTTGGCTCCGCAATTGGGGCAAACGAAAGTCGTTTTCTGACTATCAGAGAACAATTCCGATAAAGGAACATTTAAAGCGTCTGCTATTTTTGATATGGTTTGCAAATTCGGGTTTGCACCTTCTCTAATGGACTGTGATAACGCCCCCTCGCTAATTCCTATTTTAGACGCCAATTCTTTAGCAGTCATGCCTTTTTGCTTTAGTAATTCTTTTACTCTCATACTTTAGTTTTTATTAAAGTTGTTTATAGGTGCAAATATAGCGTTTGTTTTACTAAAACGAAATAAATAGATAAAAAATTAAGCAATAACGAAATTTTACATCTAAAATATTTGCATGATAATTTAGAAAGAACTAAATTTGCAGCGTCAAAATTAAGAAACAACTAAAGATTAAAACTAAATAGATATGGCAACAGAATTTAAGAACAAGATGAGAGAGGTGATGCAAATGATGTGGCAATTTATCCGCAAGAATGGCTATAGCCGTTCGGAAGCCCTTAAAAAGGCATGGCTTAATATTAAATTGAAAGCGGCCATGAGACAAAAGATAGTCAAGTTCTACTATCAAAAAGTAGACGGCTCGATACGAGAGGCGTTCGGAACGCTGAAAGAATCCCTTTTGCCTACGACCCAAGGAACGGAGAAGAAAGCGAATAGCACGTTGTTCACCTACTTCGATAGCGAGCGTGAGAGCTGGAGATCGTTCAAACGTGCGAATATCCTATCCATTTGCGAACCAAAGAATATTGAGAATCTAATCACGGTATATTAAACGAAGGGGGTCAGCCGAATTTTCGGCACCCCCGATTATAAAAATCAAGTCATGTATTTATCATTAGGAAAACAAGCCAAAAGACAGGTATCTATAAACGTCTTATCATGGCGATCCATCGCCAAATCACTAAAAGCATTATCATTCGGCTTGCTCGAATGCGATAGCAGGAACGACGTTATCGGCTATGTCAAGGTACTAATCTTATTGATGTCCGCATTCATTTTGGCCGGGCTGGAAGGAGGTACGCTATAATGGAAGAGATTCAAAAAAGCCTCCAGCTTTATAAGGAACAAGTTAAATTCTATTCGGACTTTGTTATTAGCCTAGCAAAGGACTACAATAAGTTATTTGATAAGTACATGGAGCTACAAAAAGATGTCCATGAGCTAAAAGACGCAAAAACACCGATTAGGGCCACGATGATACCGCTGAAGGGAGGCAGATATGGAAAGTAATATAAAACGACTGGAAAGCGTTCAAAAGTACCTATTTGCTTACGCCTTCCATCTTTGCGGGAACGTTAACGACTCGAAAGACCTAGTGCAAGATACCAATATCCGTATATTGGATAACCTCGATAAGTTCCGGTATGGTGATAACTTTAGGGGCTGGTGTGCCGTAATCATGAGAAATCTATATCATAATCAATGTTTGCGCTACAAGCCGGTTCCCGTGGACGATCCGGCACTCTATGCGTGTGATATGCTGGAGGACGGCAATACGCTCCAAAACATAAGGGACGAGTACCAACGAGTTAACAGGGTTATGCGTGACAAGGGAATGATCGAGCTTTCGTTATTCATTGAAGGGTATAACTATTGGGAGATATCCGACCGGACAAAGAAACCTATAGGTACGGTAAAGAGCCGCATATTTTTCCAAAGAAAGAATGTTTTCAAATTACTTAACAGGACTAAATTTTAACAACAATGTTTCCAAACGATAAGACTATAAAAGAGATAACAATCAAATCCGGGGATAAAGAGATAAAGTTAGAAAACGTATCATTATTGACAATCGGTAATTTCATCATAACACCGAGAATAATGCATGATATAACCAGTATGCCAGAATATCATTATTCAGAAGATATAGACAAGATGATGGATCACTTGATACTGGACAGCTTCGAGAATGATGATGACGCAAAAGGCACGCTAGATAAAATAAGAGCGATGTTTTGTATAAGGGACTTTTTGAGGAGCATAGAGAAAGGAAAAGTTGCATGACGGGAACGGCGATCGGAAGTTAGACACCCCGCCGGTAATATCGCCGGCGGGTCATGAGACCGGGACGGACAACGGTAAGGTTGCGGTAAGGGTAAAGCGATCGCCACGGTGACAGTCCAATGATCAACCGATCCGGATGCGGATTCGTTAGGTTTGTCGGTGTAACAGACCTCCACAGAATTGTGGGCGTTTACTCCATCTGTCTCAAGGGGGTACTTTGAAAGTACATCCTTGTCTAATCGTTGAGACACTTTTTAAAAGTAAGTTCTTGATGTCACGCAAGATAGCGGCAAGAGTAAAGCCGCTATAAGTGATCAATTATAAATGAGCTAGATTTTAAATCCGTAGAATTTACGGAATTAAAAATAATCAACACATAAAAAAAATAAAACCATGAATATTAGAGAGTTATTAAAAGAAGAGGACGTGAATATACAAGTGGTCGTTAATATCAAGGATCTTAGGGAATTTGCGCATGTCTTGATAGAGGAGACCATGGCTAAACTATCCTCAAAAGAGGAAGATGTTTTTCTTACAGCGGTCGAGGCCAGTGAAAAATTGAAAGTAAACTGAGTTACTCTTTGGAGTTGGGAGAAGAAAGGCTATCTAAAGCCAACCAGAATAGGGGCAAAAGTTAGGTATAAACTATCCGATATCAATAAGCTATTAAGCGGCGAAAGCCAACAATAACCCTTCCTTTATCCGGATTCATTCAATTAGCAAAGGCTAACTTTAGTCACATTCCGGACAGGCCTCAACCGATAAGTCTAACATCCCGGCTATTATCGGTTGAGGCTTTTTATATCTAATAATCAATCTGAACGCAAAAATGCGTTTAGATACATCTGATGTAACCAGCCGGGATTTCGACTCGTTTCAGTAAAAAAAACATAATTGTGGTTGTTGAGACCCCCTTAATCAGAATGACCCCGTCTATTTTTCGGATGTTTGCCATACACCAAAATACACGCAGAAGTGACCACACAAAGATTACGCGAAAAGGGTATTAGTTCAATTAACACCCCTACAAACGATGTCTATCTAGTGGACACCACAACAGAGGGGGTCGTTTAGACCGACACCGTCCCCCCATTCGGATTGGGGTCACCGATTCAATGGCAGGGAACTGTAAGCGTATTTTGTCAACCATGATTTGTGACATTCCCATGAACGTAGATTTATAAATCAGATATTCAAGTAAAAAGGCGATTCCCTTTTATGCCGGTGGTAGCATCCAATAATACGATATACGTTATCGACATAGGTATTGATTTTCCATAGAGCGAAAATGCTCATTGGTGAGAATCAGCCAATTATTCAAGTGATACGTTCCGTTGACAACCAAGGCAAATTCGCCCCCGTTGATCTTTACCCATGCGGACCTAAATAATAGGCAAAAAACCGCCTATTATCCATCATGCCGCCTCAACACCTAATAAGAGACCTAAATATCGTATTTCATGGAGTGAGAGAAAGAAGATTTTAGTATATTTGTGGACGGCAAAGAAACCTTTCCGACAAACCGATAAAAGTAGCCGCAAATATCACGAGTTGTGCAAATGTTGTGCAAGCGCAAAACTACAGGAATCAACAACATCTATAAATCAACAAGTTAAGAGTGAGTATGATCGCCTTGATGTAGTCGGGTACGATGTGAATATATTCATACATGCCAGTCGTACCTTCTTGATGCGCTCCTGCGTATCAAATTCCTGTCGGAATTTGTACAGTGGCGATGTTTCCTCATTACCGTTATCAATGGGCTGGTTGGATGTCGGGGTTGTAAAAATTTCGATGCCTGTTTCAATTAATGGAGAATGTTCGACATATTGCAGATGCTGTAGTACGGATAATACATCTTCAAAATACCTTACACCCTTGCTTGTCCAGTTCAAGTCAATGATTGTCTGTGCCCAACAGAACTCATCCGTTTGTTCGATAACAAACTTGATCATCTTTAGGCAGTCATTCTCCAGCATATTCAGGTATGAACTCCATTCATTATTTTTTAATGTAATCTCCACAATGATATCCTCTTCAATCCTGGTTGTCCGGTACGTTACGGAGGGAATATAATGTAGGATATTAAACATCTGTGCCCCCATGCGTGTAACGATATTCTTTTTGAATGTATCAGCGATAGTTACCGCTAGTCTAGGTGGGTTTTCGGTGTCTCCATACCAGGGCATATATACTTTACCGTTTTCGTGCTTTAATTCATTTTGAAATGATACGTCGTCTAATAAGTGTTTATAGAGTTCTTTGCGTTCTCCTTGATATATATACTTAGCTCTCCCTACTTTACAGTTTGAAAGTAAGTTACGGAGACCTTCCATGATGATATGTAGGGCATAACGATTATCTGTATGATTGATCATGTAATGTGATTCGCAATATCTACGTGGAATCAACCGGCATCGCATTGTATTGTGCAGACGTAGTTTGCCTATCTCCATCCCTTTTATTAGTTGGTTGATAATCTTTGGCATGGGTAGCTTCAAGGATTCTTGTATATCTTTGCTCGAAACAAGGCTCCTGCTTTCTTTTGATTTTATACCTTCGCAAAGGTACCGATATACGACACTGGTATACGACCTGTTATGGTAGTTGTTGTGTTCTTCTTTTAACGTTACATCCAGATATGCCTGTCCGAGATATCGCTGCTTAATGCAGCCGATATGGTCAAGCCAATGGAAAGCGAGTCTGGATGCGGTCAAATCGTTTAGGTTCTCCGGGTTCTTCATCCACACGCTAAATGGGACAATGATCGGATCTGTCATTGTCTTCTCGATACTCTGGAATTGTTGTATGAATGCAAGTATCTTTTCTTTTGCGTCCGTAAGGTTCGACCAGCTCATTTGGCTTTTAAGAAGTAGTTCTTTTAACTTACGGAAATCATCATTCGAGGTTAAGCACATAGCGGGTATCTTGCTATCATGCGTAAAAGCGTCTTTATACATTTTCTCGCTTCTGCCCGCACGCCCCACCTCCTGTAAGTAGTCTTCAAGTACTGATGGTGGGTTATAATGAACGACATAGTGCACATTGGGTATATCCATACCCATACCGAATGCTTTTGTCGAACATAATATGTAGATTGGCTCCACCCCTTCCTTACGCTTGAATTTATCGTATATATCATTCCGGTGGTCAGCATCCAGTCCAGCGTGATAATAGCCAATCTTATCAACGCATGTGGACAGAATTGGTCCTGCGTTCGACGAATTACAAATATTAACAAGAGCGTCCATCGTCTCCTCGCATTGCCTATGCGTACGGCAGAATATAATCATGCAACTTTTGTGGAAGTCAATATTTTTTTCGTTGATATAATTGACTATCTCCTTGATTCTGGCGGCATCTTCATGCTCGGTTATCGTAAAACTAATGCTGATATGCTGTCTGATCGGATTATAGTCCTCTGGAGCTTGCCCTAATCGTTGTATGTTCGGTAGGAATGAGCGAATATCCGATTCGACTTGCGTGGTGACGGTGGCAGAGAACAAGGCAAATTGGAAATCATATTTCTTGCGGAAGTCGATACAAGTAAGTACCGCATTGCGATAGTCTGGACGAAATTCTTGTCCCCATTGAGAGATACAGTGGGCTTCATCAAATACGACATATTCCAAGCCTCCATCCATCTCCATTCGTTGATAGAGCACGTTGATGAATGAGCGTACACGAAATCGCTCAGGAGTGATATATAACAAGGCTAAGTTACCGGAGCGTATTTCTCTATAAATATTTTGAACTTCTGGGTAAAGACGATCTCCACTCAGATAGTCTACATTGTTGATAAAACCTCTCTTCTTTAATTCCTCTACTTGATCCTGCATTAGGGCTCGCAATGGAGTGATAACCAATGTGAGCCTTTGGGTTATCATCGCCCTGCTTACCGCCGGGCCTTGGAAAAGTACGGATTTTCCACCTCCGGTGGGGATAGAGATGATACAGTCACCCTTTTTTCCCAGCATATGGTCTACGATAGCTTCTTGTCCATCACGCCACCCTGCATAGTTCCATTGAGAAAGAATTAAGTTTTTTTGCTGGGCTATATCCATATCTTTTTCTTTTTGGCGGCTATCTTGGAAGAATTGAGAGGCCTTGGCTAAAGCGATCTCATAAGTCTCGTCATCTTTCCATAAAGAGACCTTGAATGATTGTGCGGAACAACTATGGGCTATGTCGTCATAGTCATCAAAATGAGGGTCGATAACATATAGCTTCGTATCCTTACTGTTTGCCATCACCAATGAACAGTAATGCTCAAATATAGGCCAAGCGGCATGTATACATTGTCTAGGTGTTGTGTGGCGAAATTTATCATCTGGTTCTGTGTCAATATCTTCTTCGTAGTCATCATCAAATGGTAATTTATCCCACATCAGCATATAGCGGTCAATATCCATATTGTCCCATACATAGCAAAAAGGTTTGTCTGTCCGATATGAGCCAATACTATCCTCAAACTGTTGTTTGCTGATAATTATCATACCCTTGGGATGATTGCCAATATACTCTAGCTTGCGGAAACCAGAACCCAGTTCGGGGATGAAATAGCCGAGTGAAGACGCATAGGCCGTAAGTTCGTTCAGCTCGTTCAAGTCGTTTACTACATACACCAGCGGAAGGCTGGGGTTTTCATCATGTATCTTGCCGAGAATCTCCATCTGGAACAACCAGTATTTGCTACGTTGTGTAGTCGATATATTTACACGTGCTACATTGGAAGCGCTCCGCTCACGACTTACTTGAGTAAGGCTTATACCCTCCCGATCCTCTCCATCAATTTCCCATTCAATTGTTATCGGTTTTGCCTTGAAATGATCAAGGAATCTTTTACGATAAGCTTGATATTGATAGTTTAGATAAAAAGCGAACTTACTATCTCTTTGCCTTTCCACCCACACATTTGCGCTGAGTTCAGGCATAACGATGCCTAGTTTATCCCGTTCTGCTCCCTTCACGGGGGCAAAGTTGGTGTTTGCCATGATAAATGGCAGTTTACTACCAGATGCGATAAGGTCAGCAAATGATTTATCTTCGATTATTTTGCGTTTATGCACGCGGTCGTGTAGTTCCGTCCCAATGATATAAATATGTTTATATGGTTTGTTTGTTATCTTCTCATTGTCGAAGGCATTGATGTCGACACATTCTATATGGCTCTCACAATCGGTAAGGTATTCTTGTAAGCGCTCTGCTGTAAAAGAGATTTTTGTACCATCCTTGCTTTCCGCTTTGAGATATTGAGCTAGATTCTCAAGAATAGGGGTCTTTGATACCGTACAGAACCGCTCCAATATTTTTTGTTCTATCGTATCAGACAATGGGCATTCCACAAGTATCTTGTTGTCAATGCGTCGGTATTTTCTCTGATTCTGAATAACGGGGAACGAGAGTTGTACTATTTGTGCGATACGAGGCCATAAGTTTTCGGGTGCGATGATCAGCGTTGGTTCACCGTCAGGGATTGCCGCAATTTTCTGTAAACTGTTGATGAGTTTCTTGCTGAGAGGCCGCAGTTCTTGGAAAAAGCGCTGATTGGTTTTTGCTGTTTTCCGAAAATACTCGGCGAAATGGTCTGCCTGCAAACTCTCCAGTATTTTGTTGACCTGTTTGGGTAATACGGGTTTGAGTTGCTTGACGAGTTCTTGGTTCTCAGAGAGCCTGTAAAGCTGATTCCAGAAGAGGTCATTGACAAGCTTTGTATCATTCTCCGCATTATGCGTGGTACGAAGAGAGTACGCATAGCGACAGGGATTCAACAAAATCTCAATCTCCAATGTATCCCATATCCACGCTCTCGTTTCTAACCCTTTTTTCGCTAAAATGGGGAGATCCCATTGTTTTATATTATGGCCGACAATCAGCTTCTGTTTCTTTAGTTGTCTGATGAGTGACTTTAATTGATCCTCTCCTTCGTAAACCCTTGTGTTATTTTCGGAAAGAAAAGCAAATTGGCGTATCTTTTCACCATCAGATTCCAAATCAAAAGCGATATAAGGCACCTCACTTTTTAGTGTATCCCATTTCTCTCCAATATATAAATCGAATAGCCGGGTACCTGCAAAGAACTTGGAAACTATATATATCGCATAATCACTTGGAAAATAAAGTGATAATAATTGAAATTGCTCATCAATCGTAATTGATCTCAAGCACCTGATAATCGCATCGTCGCCTAAGGATTTTAGGTATGTATCGGTTTCTACCTTATCCATCATGAGCGAGCCATATCGCTTGATGAATAAGATGATATATTCCTCTGGTTGCCCGCTCAGCCACTCGTTGGTGAGGGAGAAATGATTCATTCTGTCCAAATATCCGCTATCGCCAGACTCTATATATAATAATAGGTATAGCTCATCGTCATGTTTTTGGGATGTTGGGAAACAATCTGAGAAAGGGATCGATCTCTTTGTCAATTCAGCGAGGATGGATCTGACAGCGTTCACATTCTTTTTTATATGAATGTTGAGCGCTTCCCCTATCTTTGGATACATGAAGGAAATATCATTTCCTTGCGTGATATAGTCGTTAAGTATAGCTATATTTTTGTATCCCACGTTCTCCATTAAAGATCTTGATAGAGGCGATGAGGTGTACTGGGGATGGCGTAACAGAGTGGATAATGTCTCTAACAAGGTCGTGTCGTCGCTATTAAACAGATCATTCAGTAATCGTTCCTTGAATGCGTTATATATGATCTGTTTATTATCATCTTCCGTAAAGAACTCAATACCGCAGAATATTTTCGTTAATAAATTTTTGAGGTTTGAATCCAAGAGAAATTGAGATATAAGATCATTGTGTTTAGCTGTTTCATGACGTGATACGTATTCGCAGAACGTATCTATAATGTCTGGGAATGTACTTTTATCAATAGCCTCTGTAACCATATTTCTCTTTGTGATCTTACTGATAATATGAGTGAGAATATTGAAATTGTACTTATTGCTGGATCGTTCATCTGTCCCTTCTATTTTCGCATATCTGCCACGGTACTTCATTGCGAATAGAAGGGTGGATTTATCGAATTCCAACCTTTCCGTATTTACGGCGTTCCTTTGTCCTCTTTTATTTTTAGAAGGAGTCAAGACTACCCATTCTCCATTTGAAGGACAAGATGATGAGTTCCATTCGGTGGAACCTATATAGAAGCTGTATAGACGGTTCTCATCTTCTGCTTTAGCGCTGATTTCTTTACTATTCGTAATGATGAAGCCGAAACCCTTAGAAGGGTCAAAGAATTTGACGATACCTATTATCCGTTTGCTCCCTTTTTCCTTTTTGGGGGACTCTTGCTTCGGTATAGCGATGCTTTTGATTTCAGGTTCCTTCTCAACCTTAATCTTATGATCGTTGTCTTGCCTATTTTCTCCGAACTTTGTAACTGTGTCTTTCGCTTGATCCTTCTTTTTGTTTTCAAAGGAAACCGACTTTGAAAACTTAAGGTTAAAAGCTAGTATTGGATCTATGGCTTTTAATTCTGTTGGAGTGATTATGTATTCTTCATCATTTGGCAGGATTATGCCTTTAGCCTTTGCGTATGTACAGAGTTCTTCAATTGTTCCTCCTTTTAAGGCTATAATTTGACTTAGTGTTAGATTGTTGTTTACCATTCTTCTGTTCTCGATGAGAATTGTCATATTTTGGATATAAAAATATAAAAAGAATTGTGAAATTGCGAGGAGACGGCAAAAAATGTGATTAAAACCCACTTAAATGTATCATTACCTATTTTAGGGGAAATGAGGTAAAGTTATCATTGTGAATGAATGGAAAAATCCCACTTAGAAAAAGGATCTTCAGGGAAGCCTTTTCCAAGAGGGATTTTTAGTGGTAGGATGTCTGAGTTTTATGTTAATCCTCTTCAGCGAACATCGGGTCCCAAGCGGGAAGGCGAGTCGGTGTTTGTTTCAAGATCTCTTTTACTTGATCCGTGATGTACTTCTTGTTGACTACCAGACGGAACATATACTCATTAAACCATTGGTCTGTCATGATGAGGTGGCCGGCGTTCGCTCCGGGGCCCCAACTATTCTCAACCATCCATTTCTTCGGCTTTCCATTCGCGTCGAGGTCAACTGCCATCAAGGTCATGGCGTGTGAGGAACCGCTGGCGAATGTTTGGATACGTTGTTTCTTATCCATGCCGAAAGTCGTACCCATCAGTGAACCGTAATCGTAGAAGTTTACATCCAGAATACCTCTGTCACGATCGAAGAACTTGCCCACGTCGCAAGAGAAATACATCATGGTGCTGTCCTTGATGGAAGCGATAGCCATTTGTTTGATATCCTCGATCGGAAGGTTTACGTACGTCCAGTTCTTGCCATCGTAAGCGTGGCGGTCGTAATCGATCTCATACAGCTTATAATAATCGCGGCTCGGATCGTTCATCAACATGACATAGTTGTTTTTCAAATCGTCCCCGATATATTCTTGGAAGAAGGACTGAGGCGTATATTCCTTCGTCTCTACCGGATTCCCTTTAGCGTCTTTGCGAGTCCACGTGAATTTCGTAGGCGGCTCTCCCAAGTTCAATACGAGCATACGGTAAATCGTACCTAGCATCTCTGTTTTCTTTTTCTCCAGATCCGCTACGGTCGTGCCTTTGGTCGTAGACAGGTCACGAAGTTGCAAGCCGTATTCTTTCAGCTTTAATCCGATCAGGTTGCTCATGCGTCCGGTACTGTTGCTACTGTTGGTCTCTACCATGACCTCGGCGGGAACCACGCCATACTTGGTCAAGATATCGGAGACACCCGTGAACTGCCCTCCGTCTCCGATCGGGTTCTTGAATAACCATTCCACCATCTTGTCGTCCATCGGTTTCAGACGAGTATCGATGATGCCCTGTAAGAAAAGGTTCGCTTTCTCCAATTGATCCCAGAAGAAAGAATAATTCTGGGAGAATTGGAATTCACCCATGTCGTATTTATGGATCGCCTGCGCACGGAATACGTTCAATCCCGTGAAAAGCCAGCAACGACCCGAGGAACGTTGGTTGGAGATCCCTTTGCTCTCTACCTTATTGGAGAAGTAAGTATCCAAATTGTTCTTGCTCTCCCCATTAACGGCAAGCTTGTTGATGTCGTTATTGGTGATCGCGTTACGGATCGCCTTATCGGTCGGCGTTCCTTGATAAGACTGTTTGATTTGCTGCAACATCGTGGGTGAGATGCCTCCACCACTTTGTTGTCCGTGAGCCGATAGCGTGATGCCTAAAGCCAAGGCCGCTATCCATAAATTCTTTTGCTTCATGATATTTTAGTTGATTAATAAATTGTGTTATTTCTTTTTAGGCCATACCAGACCGTCTTGCCGGATATTCCATACCGTACCGTCTGGTGCGGGTAGTGATATCTCATACATGGAAGGTGTCGTATGTATTTCCAGTTGATTGGCGATCTCTTGCGGGCATAGCTCGTTTGCCTTCAAGTCGTTGATGTTATCGGCATAATGTCCGAAGGTCGCGGCGAACTCATTCTGACGGTAATATAAATTACGCAAGATCCATTTCGTCTCCTCCGAAGGATGTTTTACGAAAGGAGTCTCACCTTCTCCCGCAATCTTATCCGATATTTGAACATAACCCCAGTATTCGGGCATATGGATATTGATTACCCCGGTAGGCGCCCATACCCAGTTGTACTCGCGAATCTTATCCTCTCCTTGGATAGGGACTTTCACGTATTTACCGTCTTTCACGTCCGTTGTCCATTCCACACGAGAGAAGTTCACACGGATCTGCTCGCCGATTTCCGGCTTTTCTTTTCCTCTGTCCATTTGGAATACGGAAGTCCAAGGAATGAATACCTCTACGCTCCATGATTTATCCGTGTCTTTCGGGTTATTCAGCGTACCGTCCACATAAACAGCGGATTTCATTCCGGTAAACTCCCAGTTATTCAATACTTGCGGATTATCCCGATAGGGGCGGGTTAAGAACAAGTCCCATTCCGTACCCAAGGCGTTCACCTCGTACTCCAGATAATTATGGGTGTCGTTCGTAGGATTCAGGAAGATCTCGAAGTCGTTGTCGTGGAAGATCACGGCGTCGTGTTCCGTGATGGTCGCCCATACGTGCGGCTCCTCCATAAGGACGGCGAAGTACATTCCGTTATCATCGTAAGTCATCTTGGCCCGGGTCTGGAAGTGAGGGGCCGGGCGTTTGTCGCCTTCGATATCTACGAAGTCGCTGGTCCAAGGTATCGCGTCCCATTCCCCGGGAGAAAGCTTTCCGTCGATCTTGATAGGAGCGGGGGCCTTGTAGCAAACATACGTCGGCGGATTGAACGGTGGTTGCGGCATATACGTGATGTCTGGCTTTTGCGTACTGGGTTTCTGTGCGCAAGAAAGCAATAGGAGTGCCGCCAATGGCGCTGTCGTTAAAATCGTTTTTCTCATGTGCGTTTATTTTTAGATCGTTTGATAAATAGATTCTTATTGAAGTAAGTCCATCGCCGCGTCCAACCATGTATTTATATCGTCCGGATAATGTTGGTCGGCGGTATAAGTATCGCTGCGTTTGTGCCCGAGTCTTACGATCACGGCGTTCTTTTCCGGGAGCGTGAAGACGTATTGCCCCAAGATTCCTCTCATATAAGGGATCTTCATCCCTTTGTAATCGAGAATCCAGTATTGGAATCCGTAACAATGGTTGGGTTTGCCGAGATCCTTATAGACAAGACGGGTATCGGGGCTTGTCGCTTCCGCCAAATAAGCGGGAGAGATCAATTGCCGGTCATCCCATTGGCCGTTGTTGAGTAATAATTGTCCGAAGCGGGCGAAATCACGGGCGTTACTGTTGAAACAGCAATAGGCTTTTTCCATGCCGTCCTTCCGGTCGAGGCTCCAAAGGGCGCTTTCCTCGGCGTGCATCGGAGTCCATAGTTTGCGGGATACATAATCGCTGAGTTTCTCGCCGGTAGCCTTCTCCACGATAAAGCCCAGCAGTTGTGTCACGCCGCTTTGGTAGATAAAGTTTACGCCGGGCTCGTCGATCTCTTTCATCCCGAAGGCAATTTCCTGTAGGTCATCGCCATAATACAACTGGGTGGTAGGAGAGAAAGGAGAGCTGTAAGCCTCGTCGAAATCCACGCCGGCGCTCATGGTCAGCAAATGGCGAAGCGTTAGGGCCTTTCCGTCGTATCCCTTGAATTCCGGGAAAAAGTCGCTTACCGGTTGATCGACATCGCGGATAAATCCATCGTCGATAGCGCAGCCGATCGCTAACGAGACGATGCTTTTCGCCATCGAGAAGGAGTTGCTATGCGATTCCGGCGAGTAATCTTCCCAATATTGCTCGAATAGCAATCGATTGTCTTGGATGATTACATAGGCAACCGTACCCAGCTCCTCAAACCGGGGAAGATAACGCTCTGGAATACTTTTCGTATTGTAAGCTTCCGATAGTTCCCAAGGGCGGGGCGAACCTGCTTTTACGACCCGGTTCTCGAAAATCGGATATTGATCGATCTTGGGTAACAAATGGATAAGGGCCCTACGTAGATAATAATTGGAGGGTAACGCCAGATATCCGCCTATTCCCAGCATAAAAATAAACACTATCCATCCCACTCTTCGGGACAAATAGTGTTTATTGGCTGGAACCCTATTATTTGAATCATTTTTCATGTAACCCTTTGGTTGTTACTTTACAGATACAAATATATGGTTTATAATTCAAATAATCAAATACATGCTATTATTCTTTATACCAAGAAGAATACATATGATAGTTCTTGGCTATCTTTTGGTTGATCTCCTTCGCTTGCTCGGGATCTACCTTCTTGACGAACTTAGCGGGAACTCCGGCGTAGATGCTGCCCGGCTCGACGATCGTCTTGCTTAATACTACGGAACCTGCGGCGATGATCGCTCCCTCGCCTACTACGGCGTGATCCAATACCACGGAGCCCATTCCGATCAAGGCGCCATTGCAAATCTTCGCCCCGTGGATCGTTACGTTATGGCCGATGGATACATCATCGCCGATCTCGATCGTCGATTTCTCATATAAGGTGTGAAGGACGGAACCATCCTGTACGTTTACGCCGTTGCCGATGCGAATCGAGTTCACGTCGCCGCGAAGCACGGTGCCAAACCAGATACTGCAACCTTCACCGATCTCTACGTCACCTATAATCGTGGCGTTGTCTGCTAAAAAAGTGTCTTTACCGATCTTCGGGGTAAAGCCACGAACGGATTTAATTAATGCCATTTTTAGTTGTTTAAATTTCTGTTGTTTTCTCTTTCAGCCAAGCTTTCTCCTCCTCGTTCAAGAACGGGCTGATCTTGTCGTAGACCATTTGGTGGTACTTGTTCAGCCAAGCGTGCTCACGGACAGAGAGCATGGGGATGATAATCAAGCTCGTGTCGATGAAACAAAGCGTCAGCGTATCGAATCCTAGGAATTTCCCGAATTCCGTTTCGCTGTCCTCACGTACCAAGATCATGTTCTCCGTACGGATACCGTATTCGCCGGTACGATACATGGCCGGCTCGTCGCTGATCACCATTCCGGGCTTCAAGGTCACCGGGTTCTCCTCCATGCGGATGCTTTGGGGGCCTTCGTGTACGTTTAGGCAATGGCCGATACCGTGACCGGTTCCGTGCAAGTAATTAATGCCGGAATCCCATAGCGCCTTACGGGCAAGGATATCGATCTGAGAGCCTCGTGTTCCAGCGGGAAACTTGCTTTTCGCCAAGCTGATCGTACCTTTCAATACACGGGTGAAATCCTTTTTCATCTGCTCCGTCGGCTCTCCAAGGGCGATCGTGCGGGTGATATCCGTCGTACCGTCCAGATATTGCGCGCCGGAATCGATCAAAAGTAATCCTTCCGGTTTCAAGGTCGCATCCGTCTCCGTCGTAGCGGAGTAATGAACGATCGCTCCATGCTCGGCGTAGCCGCAGATCGTGCCGAAGCTGTCCATGATGTATTGCGGTTGTTCCGCACGTAAGGCTGTCAGCTTCTCGGCGGCGCTGATCTCTGTAACTTGGGCTCCTTCCGCCATTTGTTTCTCCAGCCAGATATAGAATTTTGTCAAGGCGACACCATCTTTTACCACGGCGTTTTGGAATCCCTTGATCTCGGTCTCGTTCTTGGTGCTCTTCAAGTGATTGGCGGGGGAGATCCCTTCCACGATCGTACAGTTTCCCGGGATTGCGTCGTATAAGGAGACGTTCGTCTTGTTCATATCCACGAATACCCGGCTGTTTTCCGGTAGGCGGGACAGATACCTCTGGATCATGGAGTATTCGGCCAGCGTAACCCCTTCTTTCTTCAAATGCTCGGTGATCTCGGCGGTCAGCTTCTCTGGCTTGATGAAAAGCACGCTCTCATCCTCCGATACGAAGGCGTAGCTGACTACGACCGGGTTATAGGTCACGTCCGTACCCCGGATATTGAATGTCCACGCGATCTCGTCCAAGGCGGCGAGGATCAAGCAATCGGCGCCCTCGCTCCGCAACTGGTTATTGATTAGGTCTAGTTTCTCGTGCACGGAGGCTCCGCTTAATGCTTCCGGCATCTCGAATATCGGGTTTCCGGGAACGGCGGGACGGTCCTTCCAGATACCCTCGATCAGGTCGGCCGAGGTATCCAGCTTGATTTCTTTACGGCTTAGTTTATTTGCCAAGGCACTCGCTTCGGCGGCGCTATAGGTTTGCCCGTCCAGCCCTACGGCCTGTCCGGCGTGCAATTCATGCAAGAGGAATTCCGTGATAGACGGTGTCTCCGGAAGCGCCAACTTATAGAGTTCGATACCGGAACCTTCCAGTTGGCTGGCCGCTTGCAGGAAATACCGGGAATCGGTCCATAAGCCCGCCTTGTCCGCGGTGACCACGATCGTTCCCGCCGAGCCGGTGAAGCCGGATATCCATTCTCTCGATTTCCAGCGATCGGCCGGATACTCGCTTAGGTGCGGGTCGGAACTGGGTATGATGTAAGCGTCAACCTTCTGTTGCTTCATAGCCTCCCGTAGGGCGGCGATACGTTCAGGAATGTTTGTTTTCATCGCATTTTATTTTAGTCAACATTAATACTCGCAAAGTTAATGAATTATTTTGGATTTGTCTCGCCGGAGGCTGGCTCTTCTACCTTATAATATAGATGCGAGGTGCCTAGCTTTTCCCATCGCAGTTTCCCTTCCTCTACCATCCTTCGCAGGTCGAGGGAAGCCTTGCTTCTGGAGCATCCGCAGAGCGACATATATTTCTTCTGGTGAATAAAAGGGTTCGTCTCCAGATAACGGAATACCTCTTGCTCGCATTCCTTGGCGGAGGGATACGCGGGATCGCTAATCGTGTACTCGTCACGAAACACCGGCATGGTTTTCAGCCGGTCTCTTAGTTCCTTGGACGATCTGAACTTCACGTCCTTGAAATGGATGGATTCCGCCCGGATCTCATTCTTTTCCATCACGGGCCGGCTTTTCAGGGAGACGCTGAAAGTACCGATCCCCTCTAGCTCCACGTTGTAACCGTACATGAGGAAGTCTACCATCATGTCTTGGAAAAGTTGCAAGATCCCTTTCATATCCGCGGGCGAGAAAGAAGACCGTGACTTCGCTCTATTGATGAACTCATCCGTATGTATCGTCCCGCAAGAGACCAAACGAGGATGTAGGGGTAATGACTTCCCGGATTCCTCTGGATTCGGGTTGGGATTTCTGACTAGCTTGTAATTTGCTGACATCTGTGCTGTGTTTAAATGGTTATAGATCTTTTGTCTGATTCTTCTGGATCGCTTACCCGTTTCTATAGGCGAGCTTAGCGGTTTCTTCAAGAAGGATTCATCTTCCAACAGCCGTTGCATGATCATGCACCAACTGTTGGACGATCATCTACCATCCGTTAGATGATCGTCTAACAGATGGTGGATAATGAATACTTCAGCTTCAAAGGTACAATATATAAAAGAGAAAAGGGTAAGGATTCCGGATAAAAGAGCTAAAGGTTATGATAAACGTGTATGGGCTCACAGCCTTGTGGTCCACAACCTTGTGAACCGATCCCTTTAAATCAAGTTAAAGATAAGGCACCCAATAGATATCAAGGAATAATTTGCTAGCTTTGTAGAAACAAATAAGAAGTGCCATGAGGAATCTGCTTTATCTTTTTGTCTTTGCGGCTCTGCTTCTCGGCTTGAGCGCATGTTCTTCTTATTATTATTCGATGTTGAACTCGAATGACCCCGTCGGGGAGAAGAATGAGAGAGGTGATTTTGTGCAGGAAAACGATACGGTACGTATCTCTTATCGTTTCTGGGGAGAGAACGCCCCGGTTACTATTACCATTTATAATAAACTGGATGAACCCTTGTACGTGGATTGGGGGCGGTCGGCGCTGATTATCGATGACGTGGCTACCACCTACGACCCGAAAGTGGCCTCGGTGAGAGGCGAGAGCTCTAGCGTGGCATCCGGTAGCTCCTTTCATTGGAGCGATAGGAGCAGCAGCGGGTGGAGCTACTCGGAAGGTTCCTTCTCCGGTGATGTGAGTTTGCCAAAGGGCGTTGAGTTTATCCCGCCGCATTCCAAATTAGTCAATACGCCTTTGCAATTAGCCAACTTCCCGTTTAACGAGATCCCGAAAGAAGAGTATGTAAAGGAACAAATGACAACGAAAGCAAACACAACCGTAAATATCCGAGTGAAGGATTTTACAGAAGAAGATTCTCCGCTGAGATTCCGTAGCTACCTGACGTTGTTCGCCGGAGGGACTAATGGGAAGCCCTTGAAGCATTCCTCTTTTGAGCGGAACTTCTATCTGGCGAAATTGATCAAGGTCGGCGACGTGGCTCCCCAGTATTTCGATGAGGGACAGCAGCAATCCGGCGATTTCTTTTACGTGAAAGAGACTCATGGGGCTACGGCAGGCCTTGTCGTAGGAGCGATAGCGGTTACCGCCGCAGGGGTGGCGATAGAAGCTACGCTGGGTCCCGTGAACTATTAATATATTCATATCGAATGATACAAACTCTATCTGATTTAAAGACCGTGCGTTTCAACGAGCAAGCGGACGGTGTGATCATTTTGGACCAAACTCTGCTGCCGGGTAAGGAAGCGTATCTGACCCTTACCACTGCCGAGGAGATATGGGACGCTATCTATAAATTAAAGGTACGTGGAGCACCTGCTATCGGGGTAGCGGCCGCTTATGGTATCTATGTCTGCGCCCGTCGGATCGATACGGCGGAGAAATCCGTTTTCGTGAATGAGTTTCGGAAGATCAAGGAGTATCTGGCCGGTTCCCGTCCGACAGCGGTGAATCTGGTGGCGGCGCTGAACCGGATGGAGCGGGTATTGGTCGCTCATCCAACCTTGTCTGTCCCGGAATGGAAAGAGCTATTATATAAGGAAGCGATCGCGATCCGGGAGGAAGACGCCGCCGCTTGCCGGCAGATCGGCGAGAACTGTCTGGAGCTACTCCGTCCCGGGATGGGAATCCTTACGCATTGTAACGCCGGACATCTGGCGGTCTCGGAGTATGGCACCGCTTTGGCGCCGATTTATCTGGGGCAGGAGAGAGGTTATGGTTTCAAGGTCTTCGCCGACGAGACCCGTCCTTTGTTGCAAGGCGCCCGGCTCACGGCCTATGAGCTAAGCAGGGCCGGCGTGGACGTGACGCTGATTTGCGATAATATGGCCTCCGTCGTCATGCGGAAAGGCTGGGTGCATGCCGTGGTCGTAGGTTGCGACCGTGTAGCCGCCAATGGCGACGTGGCGAATAAGATCGGCACGTCTGGAGTGGCTATCTTGGCCCGGCATTACAAGATCCCCTTCTATGTATTAGGCCCGACATCCACCATCGATGGCTCGTGCCCGGACGGCGATTCCATTGTAATAGAGGAACGTAACCCCGATGAGGTCACCGAGATGTGGTATTCAAGGCGTATGGCCCCGAAAGACGTGAAAGTCTACAACCCCGCCTTCGACATTACTCCCCACGAGCTAATCACGGCTATAATTACGGAGAAAGGCATCTTTTATAAAAATAATCGCTGAAAGTTTTGCTAATCCCGAAACAATCAGTAATTTTGCCGCTCAATTTGAGGATATAAATAATTAAACAATATAACAATTTAAATTATGATCGTAGTTCCATTAAAAGAAGGCGAAAACATCGAGAAGGCGCTTAAGAAATTCAAGAGAAAGTTCGAGAAAACAGGTGTAGTCAAGGAATTGAGAGGCCGTCAGGCTTTCGAGAAACCGTCTGTTACGAAGAGAAAGCAGACTATGCGTGCTATCTACGTACAGCATTTGCAACAAGTAGAAGAATAATTATAGCTTCCGGGCTTGTTTTATTGAATTCTTATTCCTATTTTCGTTGCATGAATGTTGATGCAACGAGAATATGCTGATCGATGACTTTCTAAACTATCTCCGGTATGAGCGGAACTATTCCAATTATACGATTGGTGCCTATTCGAAAGATTTGGACCAATTCCAGAGGTATGTAAGAGAGCATCGAGAAGGTGTATTCAACCCCGGGGAAATCGACTCGGATTTCGTGAGAAGCTGGATCGTCAGTTTGATGGACGAGAAGTTCTCTCCCGTATCGGTAAACCGGAAATTAAGTTCTTTGAAATCTTTTTTTAAGTTTCTCATGAAACGGGGCATTGTCTCCGCGAATCCGTTGAGATTGGTGAGCGGTCCGAAAACGAAGAAACCCTTGCCTTATTTTATTAAGGATAGCGAGTTGGAGGCGTTGTTGGACGGGGACGGATTTGATGAGGATTTTGAAGGTGTGAGGAATCGGTTGGTCATTGAGATGCTATACGATACCGGGATGCGCCGCTCAGAGTTAATCGGCATACGAAACGTGGATGTGGATTATGAGGCGATGCAGGTCAAGGTAACCGGAAAGCGGAACAAGCAGCGGTTGATTCCTTTTGCGGAGGGTTTAAAAAACTTAATGCTTGCATACACGGAAGTCCGTGATCGTGAGGTTGAGGCAGCCGGTGAATGGTTTTTCGTTCGAAAGAACGGGAACCAGTTGTCGACGGGGATTGTTTATAATATAGTAAAAAAGCAATTGTCGGAGATACCCATGCTGGCGAAACGAAGTCCACACGTGTTACGACATTCATTTGCAACGAGTATGTTAAACAACGGAGCCGAGCTGAACGCTGTGAAAGATTTATTAGGTCATAGCAGTTTAGCGTCTACCAGTGTTTACACGCATACAACCTTTGAGGAATTAAAAAAAGTGTATCATGCTCATCCAAGAGCAAAAAAAGAAGGAGGTTATTATGGACGTTAGAATTCAAGCAATTCATTTCGACGCAACTGCACAGTTGGAGGCGTTTATTCAGAAGAAAGTTTCTAAATTGGAGCAATACTTCGATGGTATTATATTGGCAGAGGTTACATTGAAGGTGGTTAAGCCTGAGACGGTGAAGAACAAGCAGGCCAGTATAATGTTGTCCGTGAAGAACGGGGAATGTTTCGCTGATAAAATAAACGATACTTTCGAAGGGGCGATAGACGATTGTGTTGAGGCTTTGGAGAAGCAACTGGTTAAATTCAAAGAAAAAATCAGAGCCAAATAAAAAAAACGGTAGATAAATTTGGTATGTAAGAAATAATATCTAAATTTGCAGCCGTTTCGCCGTGGTGACGAAACGGCTGCTTTTAGAAGTATCGCCTCTTTAGCTCAGTTGGCCAGAGCACGTGATTTGTAATCTCGGGGTCGTTGG